>ERZ808048.132-NODE-132-length-15349-cov-3.684848_pt1 | contig 15349 bp, 18 predicted proteins | sample MGYA00380197_ERZ808048 | MGnify/ENA primary metagenome ERZ808048 (study PRJEB31490, sample SAMN06133377) | cow dung metagenome | isolation source: M1 | host: cow | place: China: Chengdu | collected 2015-05 ... | reverse complement strand
TCGTTGAGACAGCCTTTAACTCTAAAAGAATACAGTCATTCACAACCATGTCTGCATAGAAGTCCTTCTTCAACTCAACACCCTTGTAGAAAACAGGAATCCGAACCTGACGGGAAACAGAAAAGCCCGCCTGCAAAAGCTCGTATTCCAGAGCTGCTTCATACACCGATTCAAGATAACCGTATTTCAAAGTTGCATAGACCTCAAAAGCACAGCGAAGCACTTTCAGTAAATCCGAGTTGTCATCTAATCTTTTCATAATATAACTCCGAAGCCTGCCCGGGCAGTCCGGGCGGCAACGCCGCCTGCGTGACAGCCCAAGGATGATATTGCTTCTGGGATTGGAAGCCGAAGGCTGACAAGACCAGGGGCATTATCTTCCTTGGGGTGAAACGCCTGTGCCCCGCCCTATCCAACCATGTATACGGGTAGTGGAGACGTTAAGCAAAAAAGACGAGCACGCCGACCCGAAGGGGAGGAGTGGTCGGAAGCAGAACACCGAAGCGAGCGACAGTGAGCGTAGGTGGACTGCGGTTTTTTGTAGTCGAAACGGCTCTGCACTAAAATCCCAAACCTTTCTTAACTCTCCCCGCCGTCTCGGACTGCCGCGACAGCGAGCAGTCAGGCGGGGCAGTCAAGCACACCCAAACACCAGAAACACATTCAACAGCCCGCCGGGGGCACAACGCTGTCGCTGTGCCCTTTCCCGGCGGAATCCTCGCTGACGCTGCGGAGAATCAAAGAAACAGCCAATCCCAAACCTTTCTTAACTCTCTCCGCCGTCTCGAGCCGCCGCGACAGCGAGCGGCTAGGCGGAGCAGTCAAATAACACAAAAAAATAGAGATTAGTAATCTCTTGCGATGAAGAAGTCAACAAGCTCCATCATCATAGCCTTATACTCACTGTCCGGAATAACAGAAAGCCCGTTCTTTGCATCAGAAATAAGCTTCTCGGATTTAGCACGCACAGCATCAAGAACACCTGCACCCTCAAGAAGAGAAACAGCCTCTGCAATCTCCTCAGCAGACAAATCCGCCTTATGGAACTTAGATAAATCAACACCCATCTCGCGGGCAGTGATTGCAACAATAGTCTGCTTATTCTCGCGAAGGTCGGAAGCCTGATTCTTACCGGAAACATCAGCCGGAGCTAAAAGGTCAATAATATCATCCTGAATCTGGAAAGCAATACCAGTGTTTAAACCAAGAGAATACATCGCACCAATCTGGCGGACATCCCCTCCTGCAAGAGCCGCACCGATACCGGCGGCTGCCGCATAGAGAACACCGGTCTTCTTGCGAACCATCGAAAGATACTCAGCCTCAGACACATCATCTCTTTCCTCGAAAGAAATATCCTCCTGCTGTCCCTCGCAAAGCTCATGGCTTGCATGGGCTAACATCTGAACTGCAACAAGCTTTGCCCTATCCTCGCAGTTCTTAACACGGCAGATGTGCTCGAAAGCATCCGCATGAAGACTGTCACCTGCAAGAATCGCAGTAGCCTCACCGAAAACAGTGTGCACAGTCGGCTCTCCTCTGCGAAGAGAGTCTCCATCCATAATGTCATCGTGGACAAGAGTGTAAGTGTGAAGCCACTCTAAAGCAAGAGCAGCCTCAAAAACATCCTCGGATGCCCCCGGGCGAACAGCATCTGCAGAAAGCATAACCATAGCAGGTCTAAGACGCTTACCGCCTGCATTTAACAAATGGGAAGCAGCCTCACGGAGACGGGTCTCCACCGCCTTACTGTACTCATCAGCCTCACAGTCAACCTTAAAGGCGACCTGTTTCAGATACTCTTTTAACTCCATGAAAATCACTTCGGAAGAACAAGGCGGTCGCCGTTCTGCATGATGTGGATGTCGCGGTTTAAGGTGTATCCGAACTCAGAAGCAAGGTGGACGTATCCGCCTTTCATGTGGAACGGACCGTGGGACGGAATGATGTGCTCAGGGTTCAGCATAGAGACTAAATCATAGTGCTCCTGATAGTATGCGTGACCTGTAACGTGGAGACCATCGAAAAGGCGGGCACCCTGACGGAGTAAGAGACGGTCAACCTCAGCACGCTGTGCAAAGTTAATCGGGTTTGGAATGATATTTGCAGAAAACATCACACGATCTCCCTTCTCAATCTTGAGAGGTGTCTCGCCAAGAGCCATTCTGGAAAGCATCGAGCCCGGCTCTCCCTGGTGACCGGTTGCAATGATTAAGAACTTCTCCTTTCCTTCCTTGGAAATTCTGCGAAGCATTCTGTCGGTAGTCTTTCTGTTTCCGTAGATACTTGTACCGTGCGGGAATGCAACCTGCTTTAACATCTCTGCAGTACCGTTGTATCTTTCCATACTGCGGCCTAAGAGAACCGGGATTCTGTCAATCTCGCGGGCACACTCGGTGATGGTCTTGATTCTTGCAATCTGGGAAGCGAAGGTCGAGACGATAACTGCGTGTTTATCATCTTCTGCACGCATAATTGCATCACGGACGCGAAGACGTGCAACCTGTTCACTTGGTGCGTATCCTCTGTCATCGAGATTTAAGGACTCAACGATTAATGCCTTAACACCCTCTTTACCGATTGCACGCATGCGGGCTAAGTCCGGTGCCTCTCCGATAACCGGAGTCATATCGAACTTGAAATCGTTTGCGTAGACAATACATCCGGCAGGAGTGTGGAGAACTGCCATTACAGAATCGATAATACTGTGCTGAACACGGATGAACTCTAAGGTCAGGTTCTGTGAGATAGTGTATTTTCCGCCTGCCTTGAGTGCGAAGGTCTTGTTAGTAACAGTAAACTTGCGTTCTCCCTCAATCTGCTGTTTGATAAGCTCGGTAGTGTACGGGGTTGCAATAATCGGACAGTTGTATCTGTGGGCTAACTTCTGAACTGCTCCGATGTGATCTAAGTGACCGTGAGTACAAACAATTGCCTTAACAGTACCCTCAACCGAGTTCATCACGGTATCGTCCGGGATTGCACCCATCTGGATTAAGTCCAGGGAGTGCATATTTTCCATATCGACACTGTTATTTCCGGTAATCGGATCGAGATAAAGACCGATATCGAAGATAACAATTTCCTTGCCGACGCGGACAGCGGTCATGTTTCTTCCGACCTCGTTGTATCCGCCAACGGCTATAATTTCTACTTCTACCATATAGTTCCTCTATTTGTTTGTCATTTCCCTGACTGTGCCGGTCAGATAATACCGGACATTTGCAAGCTCTGAAATATTTGTTGCCCCCGTCAAGAACATCGCAGTCTTTAATTCCCCGCAGATGGTCTCAATTCTTTCGAAGAGTGCATCTTTTCCTTCGAGAGCAGACGGCAGAAGAGTTAAAGCCATTCCTGCCAAATCTGCGCCGAGAGCTATTGCTTTTGCCGCATCAAGTCCGTTTTTAAGGCCGCCGGTTGCAATCACCGGCCCTTTTCTAACCTGCGCTACCTCAAAAACACTGACAGCAGTCGGAATACCCCATTCAAGGAAGGTATCTCCCAGATTCTGATGTGCTTTATCACTGGCACGCGCTTTTTCGATTTTTGCCCAGGATGTGCCGCCGAATCCGCCGACATCAAGAGCGTCTGCTCCCGCATCAAAGAGTGCAGACGCAGCTTCCTTTGAAAGCCCGGAGCCCGTTTCTTTTACAATCACCGGGACTTTGAGCTCTGATGCCGCATTGCGGATTGTATCAAGGATTCCAACCGCCGAGCGGTCTCCTTCGACCTGAATCATCTCCTGAAGGAAATTTAAATGGATGCAGAGAGCATCTGCATCAATCATCTCGACAGCACGGTCTGCCCACTCAAGTCCATGGTCTCTGAGCTGAACCGCACTGATATTTCCTGCAAGGAATGCATTAGGCGCGGCCTCGCGGACAACAGTGAAGCTGTCTCTGAGGTCCGGGTTTTCAAGTGCCGCACGCTGAGAGCCGACACCCATTGGAATATTGAAGTGTTCGGCTGCGGCGGCTAAGTTTTTGTTCACCTCTGCGGTGTCAGGGTGACCTCCTGTCATGGCTGCGATAAAAATCGGGGCTGACAGTTTGCGGCCAAGAAATTCAGTGCGGATGTCGATATCTGACGCCGAACATTCAGGCACGGCGTTGTGGACAAGGCGCACTTCGGAAAAACCTGAGTCGCCGAATGCGACATCGGTTTTTGCGCAGAGGTGTAAGTGATCGAGTTTTCTCGATGAGGTAAGTCCGGTCATTTTACCAGTGTCCCTCCGTCAAAAGTTCCTGCAAGAAATGCTTTTAGCATTTCCGGCTTTATGATGTGCGAGGGTGTGCCGGATTCGGCCAGAGAAAGCAGTTCTTCTACTTTTCCCTGCATTCCGCCGGTTACATCCGCATTGTCAGATGTCTCAAACGTGACTGCGGATACATTTTCGCGGGTAATTTCCGGGATGATTTCACCATCGGCAAGCACGCCTCCGGTGGCTGTTACGATGCCGACTTTTTCGGCTGCGAGTTTCTTTGCAAGATACGGTACAATCTGGTCTCCGGAGACAATACAGCATCCAAGAGTTCTGTCGCATACAACATCCCCGTGGAGGACAGGAACGATTCCTGACGCAAGAAGGGCTTTTATCTGCTCTTCTCCGCAGAAGACAAGACGTCTGTTATCTGCAAATGCGCACGAGAACGGGTGAAAGGACACTGCTTCGACACCTGCATCCCGGAGTGCTGCGACAACTTCGGTGTTCAAGCGTGAAACTGCTTCGTGGGTAACATACACCCCGCGGGCATTTTCAACGCTTACACCGTCAGCAATTCCGTATGCTTTGGCTTCTGGGTGTCCAAGAGACCCTGCTCCGTGCACGATTACAGAAGGAGTATTGGCTGATGCGATTGCCTGAGCCAATTCGCGGATAACTTCGCTTCTGATAACACCCGGGTTTGCTTTGTCTGTGATTACAGAGCCTCCGAGTTTGATAATTACTGTCATCAGAGGTCAGCCTCCTTTCTTGCTCCTTCTGTATCGATTGTTGTAACGATAGTCTTCGCACCGCAGTCTTCGAGGGCGTTTGCAACACGGCTTCTTGAGCCTTTGGAGCAAAGTGCCCAGATACATCCGCCGCCGCCTGCACCGGATAGCTTTGCGCCGTATGCTCCGGCATCACGTGCAGCGAGCACGAGATTTGAAAGAGCCGGGTGGCTTACGCCCAAAGCTTCCAGGAGAGCATGGTTTTTGTTCATGAGAACACCAAGCTCTTTGTGGTTTTCCATGTTGTACATGGCTTCCATAGTAATAGCCCCGATAGCGTCCATAATCGGGTTTGCGATTGCAGGCGAGTGTTCGCGGAACTCGGCAACACGGCGAACCATTTCGGAAGTGTTGTGGGAAATCATCGAGTTGCCGATTACAAGCGAGAGATTCTGCGGCGGAATCAGGCGGCGTTTTTCGTCGCCTCTGATTAAGACCATTCCGCCGAAGGTGGATACGTAAGTGTCTGTTGCACTTGCGCGTCCGCCCTGTGTGATTTTTTCCACCTCATAGGCGAGGTCTGCAACTTCGGCTCTGGAGTAGCCGAGCTGGAACTCGTCGTTGATGGCAAAAAGGGTTGCAACAGTTACTGCCGCGGAAGAACCAAGGCCGGATGCACTGGGAAGCTGGGATCTGACATATACGCTTCCCTTGATATCGAGGAGTTTGAAGCATTCAGCTATGTAGGGTGAGTTCGGACGCTGGAAATAGCGGGAGTGACGAACAGTTACCATCACTCGCGGCTTAATTGACATCGCGATTCCAGGCTTTCCGTAAACGACAGCGTGCTCTCCAAAGAGGAAGACTTTTCCTGGAGCACTCCATGTTGCCATTAGATTACCTCCACTGAGGCGTAGCCGACTACTGCACTGTAGTCACCTGATGCATCACCTGAGGTTGTGTATGTTAAAACCCGTGCTTCTTTTGCACCAAGGGCTTTTCCGATCTCTGCCGTCGCAGCAAGGCAGCCGTATCCGCACATGGACGGCTGGATTGCGTAGAGGGCGTCATAGAACGCGGAAACATCCAGGTTTTTGAGAGCTGCAAGACAGGTTAAGTCGTCAGTCTCGGCTTTTTTAGCAGGTACGTAGTGTGAGCAGTCTCCCGATGCAACAATAATTATGTCACGGTTTGTCTTCGAAACTGCGCAAAGTATGGCCTCTGCTACTTCTGCGACACCTTTAAGGGACTGGTCGCCCATTAATACCGCACATACTTTTGCTTTCGGGAAGCGGTATGCGATAAAAGGCATCTGGGTTTCAAGGGAGTTTTCCTGGTCGCGGAAGATGTCGTTGTTCTTTGGAAGAGAGACTGCATCTGCAAACTCAGTATCTGCTAAAACTGTTCCAATCGGCGTGTCCCAGTCAAGGTCGGAGACCGAATTCGGATATCCTTTGTGGCTTGTTCCGATAACTACAAAAGTTCCGTCAAAGTCAGGAGATATGCGTGCATATGAGACGGCGGCGCAGGGTCCTGAGTAGATGAATCCGGCGTGCGGGACAAGGATGCCTTTCGGATTTGATACAGACGTTACCGTACCATCGAAAAATGCGGCAAGGGTCTGTTTCAAGCCCTCCGCTTCGCTTGGGTAAAAGATACCCGCAAGTGTCGGGAGACGCGCGGATTTTTCCGATACCCGCGGCTCCGCTGATATTTTGTGAATCATTGTATATGAGACGGAAATCTCGTATTTTCCGTCAAACCGTTATATTTACTGCCAGATTTTCAGCGGCTTCGTGGGAGATGAAGCTTTGGCTTATTTGCAGCAGTTTTAAGGTAGAATATAGTTGGTTTTGATATGAGATAAAGTATGCTGAGTGGGGATTTGAAAGAGATGGTAAAACACAGACCAAAGAGGCAGTCCATTTAAAAAAAGTGATTGTAAGAGATTAAACAATCCTCACTCAATCCAGGTGATATCCTCTCCATACCGCACATAACGCCGGTACGAGTACTTAGGATATCCAAGCATTACAGCCGCATGAATCGTGTAGCCTTTCGGAACTCCAAGGAAGCGTTCTGCATTTTTGTGTGCAATCTGCGTAAAGCCGTTGATGCATGATGCGATTCCGATATTTTCTGCGTAGAGCATTAAGTACTGCTCAGAACATACACAGTCGTCTTTTCCCTGCATGTTGGAGTTAGGCGATGCAATGCAGATAACTGCCGGTGCCCCGCAGAGAACAGGATGCTTTCCTGAATCGAATGCATTCTGCATCGAGGAGAAAAGTTTCTTCAAAGAAGAAAGAGACTCTGCACGCTTGCGGTTGAAGAGCTTTAGAATAGGAGCGAAGAAAGCAGCAGGTCCTGCAACACTGTTTAAACCTGCTATTACTTCGCGCTCGAGTTCTGTGACCTTGTCTCCTGTTACGATAAAGTACTTTCTGCCGCGGGTGTTTCTGGATGACGGAGCCATCTCGGCGTATCTTACAAGCTCGGCTAAAATCTCCTTAGAGACTGCATCAGGTAAAAACTCGCGAACAGAACGCTTACCCTGTAAAATGCGTTCAACCTCAGAGCCTTCTGTATCGTGCACTGAAAAAGCCTTAAAGCCCTCAGATGACACTGCACCTGCATGACATACCGCTCCGCAGTGTCCGCAGGAAAGACATCTGGATTCATTTACAACAGCTTTTTCTTCGACCGAAATGCACTTTGCAGGACATATTCTTGCACAGAGGCCGCATCCTGTACAGAGAGATTCTGAGATAACAGCAGACATTGTAAAAATATTTGGAAAAGAGAGGATATGGATGTTTGGTTTATGTGACTTTGCTTATTTTGTCGATTCTGTTCAAATCATACTCGGACGGAATCTCTCCAAGCTCCCAACCCTCTTTGGTTGTCTCAAGATAGAAGTACTTAACCCCGCCGTACTTTGCATATGAGCCGTATGCATCATCTCTGTCTGCTTTGACACCGACTGCCGCATGGTCTCTGAACTCAAGAATCACAACATCACATCCAAGTTCCTTTAAGAGAGCACCCATCAGAATCGATTTGTCCTCACAGTCTCCGCCGCCGTCAACTAAAGTCTCAATCGGGTATCTGACATACTCACCCTGACCGGTTGTTTCTTTGTCGGTCGTGTATGGAAGTGACTGTACAAAGGATGCAGCAAGCATCATTGTCTCGTAGTTTGTAAACTCAAGAGACTCAGCCTGAGCTTTGATTCCGCCTGCAATTTCAGATACAACTCTTCGATTGTATGAGTCGGTTGCATATTTTACGAGATTGAGGTTGGAGTGTCCAAGCTTCTGATAATAGGCATACTTTTCCTTCGAGAGTGAAAGAGGAGCAGAGAATGTGTATCCGTTGTACTTCCATTCGTAAACTCTTTCGAATGTCTCTTCAGTATCAGAGACAACAGGTGCTGGAGCTAACTCAAGTGTCACATGGAATGTGCTGTGCTCTCCAGGGGCAAGGGTTACAGATTCGGTCCATGTAACATACTTGTCTAATCCGATATGGATGTCGGTTGGAATATCCGGCAGAATGCTGATTGTAAGCGGAGATTTTCCCATATATGTGTCTCCGACATAAACAGACGCTCCGGCAGGAGATGAGGTGATAGAGACTGTTGCATTCTCAACTGTGAACAGAGATGGAACAAACAAGACACCCAAAACACCTGCGGCAATCACAAGAACAACTGCAAGCAGTACTAAAATAACAGTCTTTGAACGCTTTTTCGGCTTTTCATCTGCTATAGGCGAGATACATCGCTTTCCGCAGTTTGGACAGTAAATATCCTCTTCGGTGATTTCATATCCGCAAAACCTGCAGTACATAGATGATATTAGATTGTCTTTAAGAGGACATAAGACTTATCAAAAAAATGGATTTTAGAGATTTACGAACTCTTCTTCAGGTTCTACTTCGCCATAGCGGTTAATCTCGCCCCGGTAGATGCGGGTTGAAGATACTGCTCTTCCGTCCTTTGCCATGACGCACTGAATCTGGTATAAATCAACCATCGGCCGTCCCAGTTCCTTTCGCTTTTCATTAATCAGGTTGCCGACTGGAAATGTTTCATAGCTTACGACAAGTGCGTCGAAGTCCTGAGTTAATGCCGAGCCGAACTGGTCTGAAAGAGGCTCGATTTCATAGGATGCAAGAAAACCGCTTTCCTCAATCCAGCGGATGAGTTCTGCTTTGCGGACTTCGTAGCCTCTTACCGGGTGCTGTTTTCGAGCTGCGAATATATCAGAAGATAGTCCGATTATGACGTTCCCGTCGTCTCCTGCGGTCATGAATGCCCGCTTTAAGAGAAGCTGGTGTCCGATGTGAAGCGGGTCAAATGTGCCGCCTACCATGACCTTCATGTATAGAAATTGCCTCCAAAGATAAAAATAGGTGTTTATTTCAGGTTGGGGGCTGTGCCTCTGAACCATGAGAAGAAGACGCCTGCAACAGCGATTCCGGCACTAATCAGCATTGAGACGCGAAGTGCATCGACAAATTCTGCATACATGGATGGACCAAGCATGTCTGCTCCTCCGACGAAGAAGGAGATTGCAGCCATACATACAGCCATCGAGATGAGCATTCCAGCCTGACGAACAACAGATACGACACTCGATGCCATGCTGTACTCAGCAGGGGCAACTGAGCCCATGATGGTGGAGGTATTCGGTGCGGAGAAGAGAGCCGCACCAAGTGCGATGAAGACCTGAGTTACCATGATGTATCCGGCTACATTGGTCATGGATAGACCAAGTCCTGAGAGGAACAGCAGTCCGACAATGGTTAATATCATTCCGCCGGTTACCAGATACTTGGCATCAACTTTGTCAGAGATTTTTCCGGCAACAGGGGTTGCAACAACCTGAATAAGCGGCTGGAAGAGCATAATCATTCCGGCTTCTGCGGCGTTGAGCTGACCTACGGACTGCAGATAGAGGCTTACCATGTAGGTTACGGCATATACTGCGGCATAGTTCAGGAGTGCTGCATATGATGAGCGGGCGAAGCGTTTGTTTTCGAAGAAGAGCCGCACATGTAAGAGAGGATGTGTGCTTCTAAGTTCGTACCATACAAAGACGGCAAAGAGGATGAGACCAAATCCTGCAAGGAAGACGGAGCCTGCATCCGTGATGGTGGAGAGACCATACATCAGGGTAAGCATGGAGACTGCATAGAGCAGTGCACCGATGCCGTCAAACTTCTTGACAGGAAGTGTGAACTCTGTTTTCATGCAGAGCGCAAGCATGATGCCGGAGAGGAGGACTACCGGCGACATAATCAGGAAGATGCTCTTCCAGCCGAGGGTTTCAGTTAAGATTCCGCCAAGGAACGGCCCTAAGGTCAGTCCGATATAGACCATGGTGGTGTTGATTCCGATGACAAATCCGCGTTTTTCTTTGGGGAAAATCCGGGTAAGGATTGCAAGGCTTGTTATCATTAGAAGTGAGACGCCAACGCCGGATGCGATGCGGAAGGCTAGAAGAACCGGGTAGGTCGGGGCGAAGATGGAGAGGATACATGTTGCCGCGACGATGACAGTTCCTGCAATGAATGATTTTTTGTAGCCGATTTTGTCAACGAACCATGCACCCGGTACAAGACATATGGCGTTTGCAAGGATGTAGGCGGTGCTCATCCAGCCAAGGTCACGTGCCGAGACGAGATAGTCCACGCCGATGTTTGGAAGTGCTAATATCAGCATGGAGGCAAGAAGCGGGTTCATTAAGACGCCAAGCGAGGTTGCAAGCAGGATTAGGTACTGCTGTTTTTTGGTTATTTCGGTCATTTTGCCTCCGGGCAGTTTTCACGGATTATGCACTGTTTGCACGATGGTTTTTTTGCAGTACATACTGCTCTTCCGTGCGAGATGAAGAGGTAGTTTACGTGTTCCCACCATTTTCTGTCAAGCAGGGCACACAGGTCTTTTTCGATTGTGTCGGGGTCTGAGCTTTTTGTAAGCCCGAGTCTCTGTGATAATCGTTTTACATGAGTGTCGACAGCGATGCCGTATGCTTTGTGGAATCCGTGGTTTGTTACGATGTTTGCGGTCTTTCTTCCAACGCCCGGAAGGGTTACCAGTTCTTCGATGGTCTGCGGAATCTCTCCGCCGAATTCGTCAACTATTTTTTTAGAGGCTCCGATGATGTTTTTGGCTTTGCTGCGGAAAAATCCAGCGGGGTGTATGATTTGCTCAACATCTGCCTGGTCTGCGCATGCGAGTGCTTCTGCTGTCGGGTATGCAGTAAATAGAGCGTCACGCAGGTTGTTTACAGTTATGTCAGTGGTCTGCGCAGAGAGAATTGTCATGATCAGCAGTTCGAAGTTGTTTCTAAACTGAAGAAAATTCATATCGTCAGGAGTGTGAGGATATAATGTGTTTAATTTTTGAAGAATGTCTTCTGCGGGAATTGAAGTCATAAAAGAAGTGGGGTGGCCCAGATTCGAACTGGGGTCAAAGCGTCCCAAACGCTCTAGGATGGACCAGGCTACCCTACCACCCCCGGTGTGCTATTACATGTTAGCTCTGGTTAGATATATATTCTTTGGTTTGTTTCTGTAAGATAGAGGCACATTATGCCCCAAATACCGGATGCTGATATCAGTTTATGAAAATACAGAGATTCGAAGTCTTCATTATGCCAACATCACGCGCACAAAGACTAAAAAAAAGTTATGCAATCGGGAAGGTGACTGCTTTGTTTCCAACGACAGTGCCGTTGAATTCGCCGTTAAGTAATGCCTTCTCGAGGAGGGTTGTGTCGCGTCCGTCGATTACGACTAATGGTATGCCGCTTCTTTCGGTGACTTTTGCTGCTACGAGGTCGATGACCATGTTGGAGCCGGCATTCATCTTTTCTTTCATGATGAGGTCGATTAACTCCTGCGGGGACATGATGTCGAACTTCTTTGCAGACGGGTCTTTTTTCGGGTCTGCGGAGTAGATTCCATCAACTGCGGTCATATTAACCATCATGGATGCACCTGCTTCTTCTGCGAGGACGGCAGAGACTGCATCGGTGGTCTGTCCCGGAGTAACTCCGCCCATGATTACAATCTTTCCTGAGAGTGCAAATTCTTTTGCCTGGAGATAGGACTCTGCAACACGCGGGTATGCGTGTTCACCAAGCGCGCCGATTAAGAGGGAGGCGTTGATGCGGGTAACTTTGATTCCAATCTCATCAGATGATGCTTCGTCAAGCCCTACGTCGCGGCATGCGTTGATGTAGCGGCGTGCTTCTCCTCCGCCTCCAACGACGGCGAAGACCTGAATTCCTGCTTCATGCAGGCGAATCAGGGTTCCTGCCCACTCTTTCAGACGATGTGCATCAAGGGACGGCACAAGAACCGACCCGCCGACAGAGATTACAACCCGAGTCATAGTATGTATATGTTTGAGGTTGAAAGCATATAAATCCGCCATAGGGATAGTCAGTGGTGAAAGGAGATAAGGAGAGCCAATGAATATGAAGAGAAATATCTTCTTTACATGTAAGATGTGGTGATAGTAATTTTTGAAAAATAGGGGTTGTTAGAAATCTTCATTTTTTCTTCTCAATCGCATCAACGATAAATGCACCGGCTACAGCTATAGCACAAACCGCGCCCAAGTAACCTTCCAGATTCAGCATAGCCCCACCATAGATACCAAGCACACCAGCAATTAATGTAACAGACAATACCATCCAAAAGTGTTTCATATTTTAAATTAGTAAGGAGTAGCTAAAATAGTTTCTCGAAAAAGTTACTGTAGGGTGGTGACACCAACTCTCCAGTCCTGTCCGCCGAAAGACATCGTCTTCCAGCAGGCAGTTTTGGTAACCTCAACGCCGTTTTCAACAAAGGTATAGCTTGCAGTTCCCTCAGGCTCGGAACAAATCTTCTCACAAACTGCGTGGATTGCCGGGTCTGCATAGAGATTGTCTTCTAAGATATTCAGTCCGACTTCTTCCACATCAGAATCATAAATCTGCATTCCTGACGGCTCGGCAATCCAGAGACTGTAGCCGAACTCTTCCTGCAGCTCTGCTTCAATCTCTTTTACCAGTTTGGCAATATCAAGAGCATCGGAAATGAAACCGGCAAACTTGCCATCTTTGTACAGCGGAATAGATAAGATACTGGAATAGAAGTCGCCTTCTAAGAGCTGATATTCCTTTAAGACAATGTCGCGGCCTTTGTAGAATGCTTCACCGGTTCCATAAGAGGTTAAATCATTTCCAACACTGCTTTGGATGAACTCGGGATAGCCTGCGATACAAATCTCATCTCCATTTGCACAAAGAATGGATATCGAGTAATCAGTATTTTCATACAGCTCCTTTAACGCTGCTTCTGCGGCATTGGCTTCCCCATCTGCAGCAAGGACCGCATCTCCTGCCTTGTGCATCTCATTGCCCATTATCTCAAGCTCTTCTGCGATGTTTGCAACGGTCTTTTCTGCCGCTTTTTCCATCGATGTATCCGTACTGATACATCCGGCAGAAAGAATCAGAAACAAAACCGCAAGAACTGCAGTTATGCGTATAATCATGAAACAAAGAAGGATTTCTGAATGTTTAAAGCTTTTGAAAAACGTGGGGTTGGTGAGATTTGAACTCACGATCGACGGGTCTCTCCGACAAGCGAACATGTTAGGAGCAGCTTAGATCAGTGCTCCAGCGGGTCATCATCAAATCAGCAGACCCGATAGTTCATCATACGCTAAAACCGCTGGAGCCCGTCGCCCTTCCGGACTAGGCCACAACCCCTTTTAGCTGTTGCCTAAATACATGTGCTTTCTATGAATTTAATAGTTGCGGTATTTTGGTTAATATAAAAAAAGGATTAGAATGTCATAAAGATGATTATCACGAGGAATATCACCATTACGATGCAGAATAATGCAAGGAAGAGCCGGTCGTTTCTGGTGTCTGTGACTTGTTTAGGCCGTTTGGGCACACGAATTTTTTCTTCTTCGATTTCGCGATAGGGATTTTCGCGCTCGAGGCGTTCAAATTCTTCGTGTTCTTTTTCAGAAAAGTCAGGGTCTAAGACCGGTTCTTCTTTTTCAGGCATTATTTCCTCTCTTCAAGAAGGCGGCGGATTGCAGAGACTTCTTCGAGTAAGGCCTGTATGTCGCAGTTTGCGGAGGTTTCCGGTTTGTATTCGGTGCCGGTTGCTGCGGCTGCGGGTTTTTGTCCTCTTACAAAGTCCATGATGAGCTGTCTTACAGGTTCTGGGTTTTCAATTCCTTCGATCTGAATCTCGGCAGAGTTTTTGGATGCTCCTCCTCCTGCGGTTTCAATTTTTAAGTGGTAGATTCCAAAGATTCTCATGACCGGGCCTTGTACGATGTCAACGTTGGTGATTCTGTTGTACGGGACAATTCCGGTCTTTCTGAAGAATACTCCGCGTCTCCAGGTCATTTCAGTTCCGTTTAAGTGGTAGACTACGGATTTGTAGTAGAGCGGTGCCCAGATGCAGGCGAAGATGATACAGACTGCAAGAGCTGCGAATCCTATTGCCAGGAAGAGGGTGAAGATGGAGTCGACAAACATCCAGGAAAAGCATGCCGCCCAGATGAGAATGATTGCAGCAAGTGTTGCTAAGAGAAGATAGCCGGTGTATTTTCCGGCCGGCTTGAAGTCTTCGTTTAATTTAACCATAAGATGTATTGGGGTGCGTGAGAAGATAAACATTTTTTATCTTTCACGTCAAAATAAAATCTATGTGCAACATTAAAGGTACTAAAACCGAGAAGAACCTGATGGAAGCATTCGCAGGTGAGTCACAGGCAAGAAACAAGTACGATTACTTTGCATCCAAGGCAAGAAAGGAAGGATTTAACCAGATTGCCGACTTCTTTGCAGAGACTGCATTAAATGAGAAGGAGCACGCAAAGCTCTGGTTCAAGGCACTCTGCGGCGGAGAGATCCCGGACACTGCAGCAAACCTCCTTGCAGCAGCTGAGGGTGAGAACTATGAGTGGGTTGAGATGTACGCACAGTTCGCAAAGGATGCAAAGGAGGAAGGTTTCGAGAAGCTTGCATTCCTTTTCGAAGAGGTTGCAAAGATTGAGAAGTCCCACGAGGAACGCTACAGAAAGCTCCTTGCAAATGTTGAGGAGGGTAAGGTTTTCGCACGCGATGAGCCAAAGGCATGGGTCTGCGGAAACTGTGGTCACATTCACTATGGTGAGGCAGCAGTTGAGCTTTGTCCTGTCTGCGCACACCCGAAGGCATACTTCTTCCTTGAGAAGGAGAACTACTAATTCTTTTTTTTATTTGAGTTTATTTAGAGTTCCTGCCTGTTTGGGTGTGGGTTTACCCGCCGGAGCGGCTGATAATCGCGCCGCTCTATTCCGGCGGGCAATCAGAATTTTTGGGATGATTCTTTTTTTTAAGATAGACAA
>ERZ808048.131-NODE-131-length-15385-cov-2.796185_pt1 | contig 15385 bp, 13 predicted proteins | sample MGYA00380197_ERZ808048 | MGnify/ENA primary metagenome ERZ808048 (study PRJEB31490, sample SAMN06133377) | cow dung metagenome | isolation source: M1 | host: cow | place: China: Chengdu | collected 2015-05 ... | reverse complement strand
GGGTATGGAGCATAGAAAGTCCGTACAATGCAGCTGTCGCATCCGGAGAATCCTGCGCACTTACAGCAAAACCCTCTGCAGCCGGGTTCGGAAGGCCGAACAGTTCTATGACATTACCCACAAGAGCGAGGAAAGGTTTGAAGAATATCAACGCCCAGATCACTCCGAAGACATTGAATATGGTATGTGACATCGCCGCCCTCTTGGCCTGGGTGTTGCCGACCGACGCAGCAATATTCGCAGTGATTGTTGTTCCTATATTCTCACCCAACACCATAGCACAGGCCATATTGAATGGTATCCAGCCCATACTCATCATAATAAGTGTGAGAGCCATCGTAGCACTTGACGACTGCAAAACCAGCGTCAGCACCGTACCGAACAACATAAAGATAATTACCGAGCCAAAGCCATAGCCGGTCCACTGCTGGATAAATGAGAGAATCTCCGGTGTTTCACGCAGGTCAGGCACTGAGTTTTTCATCAGTGACAGACCGAGGAAGAGCAGCGAGAAGCCGATAATAAACTCGCTGATATTCTTGTACTTCTCACTCTTGGCAATACTCATAATAAAGCCGACAGCCATCAGTGGCACTGCAAAGATTGAGATATCGGCCTTGAAACCAAGCAGAGATACGAGCCAAGCTGTAACCGTAGTACCAATATTAGCACCCATAATTACGCTAATGGCTTGAGCTAGTGTTAGTAATCCTGCGTTCACAAAGCTTACCACCATCACGGTAGTTGCACTTGACGATTGGATTACTGTGGTAATGCCAAGACCTGTTAACACTCCTTTGAATGGACTGGATGTCATAGCAGAAAGGAAATTGCGAAGTCTATCGCCCGCTGCTTTCTGGAGACCAGCACTCATTAAGTTCATGCCATACAGGAACATACCCAAGGCACCGAACAAGGTTAAAATTTGTAAGATCATAAAATAAAAAATATAATGTATTTTGTATTCTTTCTATGGACCAAAATTTTTAGCACAAGCAAATTTAATTAAATATTGAAACCTAGCAAATATTTTAACTATTATTATAGAAAGATTATTTTTACTATTATTTGCTTTCTTATTGGTAGTTACATTGAAATTCTTTAACTTTGCACCATTATGGCAAGGATTTTGGCAATTGACTATGGTAGGAAAAGAGTTGGCGTGGCTGTTACAGATACGTTACAACTCATTGCGAATGGACTAGCAACAGTACCAGCTGCTTCTATTATCGACTTTATTTGTGATTATGTAAAAAAGGAAGATGTGGAAAGAATCGTTGTTGGTCTTCCAAAACAAATGAATAATCAACCTTCTGAGTCAATGAAGTATATTACACCTTTTGTGAATACACTCAAGAAAAAACTGCCTAATATGCCAATTGAATTTTCTGACGAAAGATTTACATCGGTGTTAGCTCACAGAGCAATGATAGATGGTGGTCTGAAGAAAAAAGATAGACAAAACAAAGCACTGGTAGACGAAATAAGCGCTACTATTATATTACAAGATTACTTAGAATTCAAAAAATACAGTTTATGATTTACCCAATAGTTATTTACGGAAACGCAGTACTAAAAAAACAAGCAGAACCTATTACTAAGGACTATCCAAACCTACCTACCCTTATTGAGGATATGTACAAAACTCTTGACAGAGCCGAAGGTGTTGGTCTTGCTGCTCCACAAATAGGTCTTCCTATCAAATTATTTATTGTTGACTTAAGTCTTTTAAAGGACGAAAATCCAGAATGGGCAAATTTTAAAAAGGTATTTATCAACCCAGAAATCACATTCTTTAGCGAAGACAAAGAAACAAAAGAAGAAGGATGCTTGAGTATTCCTGGCATTTCTGAGAGAGTTCCTCGTTCACTTTCTGTAACTATCCACTATTTTGACGAAAATTGGGTAGAAAAAACTGAAACTTACTCTGGTTTTGAGGCTCGTGCCATCCAACACGAGTACGATCACCTAATGGGTCACGTCTTTGTGGATAGAATTTCAACCATCCGCAGACAAATGATTTCATCAAAACTTTCATCTCTTGCCAAAGGCAAAGTAAGAACACATTATAAAGTTAAAAATTAAAAATCAATATATGAAAATTTTAGTAACTGGAGGTACAGGTTTTATTGGTTCACACACTGTGGTGGAACTTATAAACGCAGGTTGCGAACCTATAATTGTAGACAACCTTTCAAACTCAAACATTGGAGTGCTAGACGGCATAGAAAAAATCTGTGGCGTAAGACCTAAATTCTACGAAATGGATTGTAGAGACAAGGATGCACTTGACAAACTAATGGAAGAGAACAAAGGTATTAATTCTATTATTCACTTTGCGGCAAGCAAGGCTGTGGGTGAATCTGTAGAAAAACCACTTCTGTACTATAGAAACAACCTTGTTTCTCTGCTAAACCTACTTGAACTAATGAAGAAACACGAAATCAAGAATATTGTATTCTCTTCTTCTTGTACAGTTTATGGTCAGCCAGAAATACTTCCTGTTACAGAAAATGCTCCTATCCAAACAGCGCTTTCACCATACGGCAATACCAAACAAATCTGCGAAGAGATTATCACAGATACAGTAAATGCAGACAAAAATATTTCTGCTATCCTGCTTCGCTACTTCAACCCAATTGGTGCTCATGAGAGTGCAGAAATTGGCGAACTTCCTATTGGTGTGCCACAAAACCTTATTCCATACGTTACTCAAACCGCTGCTGGCATTAGAGAATGTTTAAGTGTTTATGGCGACGACTACGACACACCAGATGGTTCTTGCATTCGCGACTATATCAACGTGACCGACCTTGCTAAAGCTCACGTTGTGGCAGTGAAACGTTTGGCAGAAAACCTAAACAAAAAGAATGTTGAGACATTTAATATTGGTACAGGTAGAGGTCTTTCTGTATTGGAAATTATTGACGTTTTCCAAAAAGTAACTGGTGTAAAACTTAATTATAAAATTGTTGGCCGCAGAGCTGGCGATATAGAAAAAGTGTGGGCTGACCCTACCCTAGCAAACACAGAACTTGGTTGGAAAGCAGAAAAAACAGTAGAAGAAACCCTACTTTCTGCATGGCGTTGGCAAGAAAAACTTGGTAAAAAGAACTAAAATGAAACCATACGTATTTAATGTAGCAGAAATAACCAAATCTTGCATTAAATGGATACAAGATTGGATGCAAAAAAATGGCAATAACGAAACAAAAGTTGTTATTGGTATAAGCGGCGGTAAAGACTCTACCGTGGTGGCAGCACTTTGTGCAAAAGCACTTGGCAAAGAACGCGTGCTTGGTGTAATGATGCCAAACGGCATTCAACCAGATATTTCTGACTCACAAAAAATCGTAGACCACTTGGGCATTCCACACATTACTATTAATATAAACAATGCCTATACAGGACTTACCGAGGAGGTTAAAGCTCAAATGAATCTTGACGCTCTAAGTCCTCAATATTTAACAAACACCCCTGCCCGCTTGCGTATGACCACCCTTTATGGCATAGGTGCTATAATAGGTAACGCGCGCGTAGTGAACACTTGCAACCGCTCAGAAGACGTGCAAGGCTACTCTACCCACTATGGCGACAGCGCTGGCGACTTTGCTCCTGTGGCAAAACTTACCACAGAAGAGGTAGTGGCTATGGGCGACTATTTAGGCTTGCCTTACGACCTTACACACAAAGCACCTTCAGATGGCATGTGTGGCAAAACAGACGAAGACAACCTTGGTTGGACCTATCACGAAATCAATCAAGTAATCAGATTAAACGAAGTGGGCGAACATTACGAACAAATAGTAAGAAGATACAAATTTATGCAATTTAAACTCCTTGCAGTGCAACTTCCTGCGTTTGCGCCGGGATTACCAGACTATTTCCTTGAAGAGTTTGGGATATAAGTTGTAGCAGTTTTGTAACAATTATGCTGTAAAACATAAATTTTGAGAGATATTCTTTTGTATCTCTCATTTTTTTTGTATTTTTGCACAAAACTTTAAAATTTGTGCAAAATGATTGAACAAAATCTTATCAAGCTTTTTGAGCATAGTTTCAAAACAAACTGGGAACTACCTGCTTATACAAATTACTACAAGAAACAAACTCTTACCTATGGAGAAGTTGCTAAACAAATAGCAAAACTACACCTTCTATTTGATGAGTTACAAATTCAACCAGGAGACAAAATCTCTCTTATTGGCAAAAACACCCCTAATTGGACTCTTACATACGTGGCTTCTGTAACCTACGGAGCTGTTATTGTTCCTATTCTTCAAGACTTCAATGCCAACGACATTCACCACATTGTAAACCACTCAGACTCAGTGCTTTTATTCTGTAGTGACAATATCTGGGACAAACTTGAAGAAGAAAAAATGGAAAACCTTGAAGGCGTTTTCTCTCTTGACGACTTCCGTTGCGTTCATCAAAGAGATGGACAAGGCATCCAAAAAATCATGTTGGATTTAGAAGAAAAATTCAATGAAAAATACCCAAAAGGCTATACCCAAGAAGACATCTCATACGCAGAACGTGACAACACAGAACTTGTAATGATTAGTTACACTTCTGGTACAACAGGCTTTAGTAAAGGTGTAATGATTTCTGCTAACGCACTTGCAGGTAACATTACATTCGGTATCCGCACCAAGCTTCTAAATCGTGGCGACAGAGTGTTAAACTTCCTACCTCTTGCACACGCATATGGTATGGCATTCGACTTCTTAACTGCTACTTGCGTTGGTTCTCACACCTACCTATTAAACAAAATACCTAGTCCAAAGGTACTTTTAAAAGCATTTGAAGAAATTCGCCCAACAGTTATTTTCACTGTGCCATTGATTCTTGAAAAAATCTATAGAAAACAACTTCAACCTACTCTAAACAAGAGAAGTATGAAGATGGCACTAAGTATTCCACTTGTTGACAACAAAATTTACCAACAAATAAGCAAAAAACTTCACTTAGCATTTGGTGATGAATTTAAAGAAATCATCGTTGGTGGTGCTCCATTAAACAAAGAAGTAGAAGAATTCCTACGCAAAATTGGTTTCCGCTTTACTGTTGGTTACGGTATGACAGAATGTGCTCCACTTATTAGTTATGCAAACTGGAAAGAATGCAAACAAGGTGCTTCTGGTAAAGTTCTAGACATTATGGAAGTGAGAATTGACTCTACCGACCCATACAATGTGGCTGGCGAAATCCAAGTGCGTGGGGAAAACGTAATGAGTGGTTACTACAAAAACGTTGAAGCAACAAAAGATACATTTACAGAAGACGGTTGGCTAAAAACTGGCGACGTTGGTGTAGTGGACGAAGAAGGATTTATCTTCATCAAAGGTCGTTGCAAAACAATGCTTCTTGGCGCTAATGGTCAAAACATTTACCCAGAAGAAATTGAGGCAAAACTTAACAATATGCCATTTGTTAACGAAAGTATTATCATTGAAAAGGATGGCAAACTTTATGGTCTTGTATATCCAGATTATGAAGCAGTTGACGCAGCATGCATTAGCACAAAAGACCTTGAAGTGGTAATGGAAGAAAACAGAAAAGAACTTAACAAGATTGTTGCTTCATACGAAGGTCTTACAAAACTAATACTTTATCCTACCGAGTTTGAGAAAACTCCTAAGAAAAGTATTAAGAGATACTTATATACAAACATACAAGTTTAATTAACATTATTTAACTAAATTAGTTTTAAGCGGTTTTGTTATATACTTATCTTTGTATCGTTAAAAACAACAGTTGTTTAATATTTAAAATTTTTAAAAAATGAAAAAAATCGTTTTATTCGTAGCTGCTGCTGTTGCTGTTGCTTTCGCATCTTGCAACGCTTGCCAAGAACAAGCTGAAGAAGCAGTTGTTGAAGCAGTTGTTGAAGAAGTTGCAGTAGAAGAAGTTGCTGAAGTTGCTGACTCTGCAGTTGTTGTAGAAGAAGTAGTTGAAGCTGCTGCTGATTCTGTTGTTGCTGAATAATTTCTCAACACAAAAAAAATAAAACCGTAAGGCTTAGCTTTGCGGTTTTTTTTGTATCTTTGCGTCGCTATGATTCAACGTATCCAAAGTATATATTTATTCATTGTATTTATCCTAAGTGTAGTACAATGTTTTTACCCTTTTGCCTCTGTAGGAGAAATGGCATTAGGAGTATCTAACTGTGTGATTTACGCAGGAATAAGTGTTATTATTCCTCTAATGGCAATAGTTAGTTTTTTTATGTTTAAAAAGCGTATTTTACAAATGCGACTTTGCAGTTTTAATGTAGTATTAATGGTATTCCAAATCTTGAGCATGGTAGGATATTTTTATTTTGCTACCACTATTCAAGAAACAGAAGAGTATACCAAACACATACTTTTGGTATTCGCCCTTCCTTTCATTAATATTATATTAACTTATTTGGCAGTGCGTGCCATTGGTAAAGACGAAGCGCTTGTGCGTTCATTAGATAGATTAAGATAAAAAACAACAATATGAGCAAAAAATTTACAGAGTATCAAAAATTCAACCTTTCTGCTGTGGGTAAAGAAGTACAAGCAGAATGGGAAAAGAATGATGTTTTCAAAAAAAGTATAGAAACTAGAGAAGGTTGCACTCCTTTCGTATTCTTCGAAGGTCCTCCTTCTGCAAACGGTATGCCTGGTATCCACCACGTGATGGCTCGTTCTATTAAAGACTTATTCCTTCGTTATAAAACTATGCAAGGATTTAAAGTTTCTCGTAAAGCAGGTTGGGACACACACGGTCTTCCTGTGGAACTTGGTGTAGAAAAAGCTCTTGGCATTACTAAAGAAGACATTGGTAATACTATTTCTGTAGAAGATTATAACTCTCACTGTCGTAAAGACGTGATGAAATATACAAAAGAATGGGAAAGCCTTACCAGTAAAATGGGTTACTGGATTGACATGGAAAACCCATACATCACATACACCAACGATTACATTGAAAGTTTATGGTGGCTGTTAAAACAACTTTACAATAAAGGCCTTCTTTACAAAGGTTATACAATCCAACCATATTCTCCAGCTGCTGGTAGTGGTTTGAGTTCTCACGAGCTTAACCAACCTGGTTGCTACCGCGATGTAAAAGATACAACTGTTACTGCTCAATTTAAAGTTAAAGGTGAAGAAAATCTATATATTTTAGCATGGACCACTACTCCATGGACACTTTCTTCTAACACTGCTCTGTGTGTTGGACCAAATATAGATTACGTTCGCTACGCAACACAAAACCCTTATACTAAGGAAGATATCGAAGTAATTCTTGCAAAAGACCTATTCAAAGCATACTTTAAAGATGCTGAATGCCCAGCTGAAACATTTAAAGGTTCTGAAATAGTTGGTCTTGAATACGAACCACTTCTTCCTTTCTTCACTCCACAAGAAGAAGGCGCATTTAGAGTAATTGCTGGCGACTATGTTACCACAGAAGATGGTACTGGTATCGTACACATTGCTCCTACATTTGGTGCAGACGACGCTCGCGTGGCGAAAGCTGCAGGCATTCCTCCAATGCAAGTTCTTGACAAAAACGGAAACCTTCGTCCACTTGTAGACCTTCAAGGTAAATTCTATGCTATTGAAGATATGGACGCAGACTACGTTGCTAAATTTGTAAACGTTGAAGCATATAAAGAATTCGCTGGTCGTTTTGTGAAAAATGCATACGACGCAAACCTAACAGACCAAGACGAAACTCTTGATATTTCTATCTGCATGTACCTAAAACAAAAAGGTCAAGCATTCAAGATTGAAAAACACACTCACAACTATCCTCACTGCTGGCGTACAGACAAACCAGTGCTTTACTATCCTCTAGATAGCTGGTTTATCCGTTCTACCGCTTGCAAAGACGAGATGGTTGAACTAAATAAAACTATCAACTGGAAACCTGCTTCAACAGGTGCTGGACGTTTTGGCAAATGGCTAGAAAACCTACAAGACTGGAACCTTTCTCGTAGCCGTTATTGGGGTACTCCACTTCCTATCTGGCGTACAGAAGAAGGCAAAGAAGAAATCTGCATTGGTTCTATTGAAGAACTTATGGCAGAAATCGAAAAATCTATCGCTGCAGGCTTTATGACTGAAAACCCATTCAAAAACTTTAAAGTGGGTGATTATTCAAAAGAAAACTACAGCACAGACAATATTGACCTTCACCGCCCATACGTGGATAACATTGTGCTTGTTTCTGCTTCTGGCAAACCAATGTATCGTGAGTCTGACCTTATCGACGTGTGGTTCGACTCTGGTGCTATGCCATACGCTCAACTTCACTATCCATTTGAAAACAAAGAACTTATCGACGAAAACAAGTTCTTCCCTGCAGACTTTATCAACGAAGGTGTAGACCAAACTCGTGGTTGGTTCTTCACTCTACACGCTATCTCTACTATGATAAAAGGTTCTGTAGCATTCAAAAACGTTATCTCAAATGGTCTTGTTCTTGACAAAAATGGTAACAAAATGTCTAAACGTTTAGGCAACTCTGTAGACCCATTTGGTGCTATTGAACAATATGGTGCAGACTCTGTTCGTTGGTATATGATGACAAACTCTGCTCCATGGGACAACTTAAAATTTGACCCTGCTGGTGTGGAAGAAGTATTAAGAAAATTCTTCGGAACACTTTACAATACATATTCATTCTTTGCACTTTATGCCAATGTAGACAACTTTACATTCGCCGAAGCAGAAGTGCCTATGAACGAACGTCCAGAAATTGACCAATGGATTCTTTCTAAACTTAACACCCTTGTTAAAGAAGTGAAAGAAGGATTTGACGCATACGAACCAACTCGCGCTGGTCGTGCAATTTCAGACTTCGTTACAGAAAGCTTAAGTAACTGGTATGTACGTTTGAACCGTAAACGTTACTGGGCTGGCAAAATGGATACAGACAAACTTTCTGCATATCAAACACTTTACACATGTTTGGAAACTGTAGCTCGCCTAATGGCTCCTATTGCTCCATTCTATGCAGACCGCCTATTCTGCGACCTAAACAACGCAACAGGCAGATTCTCTGAATGTTCTGTTCACCTATGCCGTTTCCCTGAAGTAAACGAAGAATTTATCAATAGCGAACTAGAAAACAAGATGGATATTGCACAAAATATCACATCACTTGCTCTTGCTCTTCGTAAAAAAGCAAATATCAAAGTACGTCAACCACTTAGCCGTATTATGATACCTAGCACAGACGCTACTACAGACTCTCACATTAAGAGCGTAGAAGACTTGCTTAAAAACGAACTTAACATCAAAGAAATTGAGATTGTAACCGACTCACAAGGTGTATTCGTGAAACGTATTAAACCAGACTTCAAAAAACTTGGTCCTAAATGTGGCAAAAACATGAAGGCTGTGGCTAATATGCTTCAAAACCTTGAGCAAGCAGAAATTTCTCGTTTCGAAGCAGATGGTTTCTACAAACTTGCTATTGATGGTGCAGAAATAGAAGTGAGCACAGAAGACGTAGCAATCTTCTCTGAAGATATCCCAGGATGGTTAGTGGCTAACGAAGGCAAATTAACTATTGCACTTGATATCACTCTAACAGAAGAACTTGAAGCAGAAGGTACAGCACGTGAACTTATCAACCGTATTCAAAACCTTAGAAAATCTAATGGTTTAGAAATCACAGACCGTATCAATATCTGCGTTTACGCCGAAGGCCAAAACCTTTCTGATATAAACAAAGCTATTGCAAATCACAAAGAATATATTCAAACTCAAATCCTTTGCGACAGCCTAGAAATCTCTGCAGAGAAAGCTGGTGAAGAGATAGAATTTGGTGCTGAAAACATATTTATTCTTTTGAAAAAAGCATAAATGTTTATAAAAAATAACGCTAATGATTAGTTAATGTCGAATATTTTTCATATATTCGCATAACACTTTAAAATCATTACGTTATGACAGAAAAAACAAGATACAGCGATGCGGAATTGGAAGAATTCCGCATACTGATAATGCAAAAGCTAGAACAAGCTAACGCAGACTATGAAATATATAAAAGAGCACTAAACAATGTAGATGGAAATGATGTAAGTGACACATCTCCTACATTTAAGGTACTTGAAGATGGTGCAGCAGCAACCAACAAAGAAGAAATAGGACGTTGCGCACAACACCTAATGAAATTTATTCAAAATCTGCAAGCCGCTCTTGTTCGTATCGAGAACAAAACTTATGGTATTTGTAGAGTAACTGGCAAACTCATTCCAAAAGAAAGACTTCGTGCAGTTCCTCACGCTACCTTAAGCATAGAAGCAAAAGAAGGTAAAAGATAATATGAGTTCTATCACAAAAAAGGCACTGTATAGTGCCTCTCTTGTTTTTATAATACTACTATTAGACCAAATTTCTAAAATTTGGGTTAAGACTTCATTTGAACTTTACGAAGAATTATACATCTTCTCATGGTTCAGACTGCTTTTCGTTGAAAACAACGGAATGGCATTTGGTTTGGAGTGGGGAAATAAGATTTACCTTACTTTGTTTCGTATAGTGGCATCATTGGGCATTGCCACATACCTTGGATATTGCGTCAAGAAAAATGAAACTTGGACCTTGCTCACTTGCACATCACTTGTACTGGCTGGAGCAACAGGCAATATCATAGACTGCGTATTTTATGGTCAATGGTTTGATTACGCACCTTATTTCTACGGCAGAGTTGTAGATATGCTATATTTCCCACTTATTGAAGGACATTATTGGGATTGGATTCCTATGGTAGGTGGCGAACATTTCATCTTCTTCTCTCCTATTTTCAACCTTGCAGATTCTGCTATTTGTGTGGGTATTTTCTTGTTATTAATCTTGGAAAAACGATTATATAAATGAGAAAATTATTAGCCATATTGTCTGTGATTTGTCTTTTTACCTCGTGCATAAAAAACGACGAGATAGAGACCAACAATATCTTGATGAAAGACACAAAGGCTATGGCCAAACTGTTATTTGACATTCACCTTTCTGAAGGGATGGAGTCTAGCGCTTTCATAAACAAGAACGAATGCAAGGTGATATACACCAAAATCTTCAGCAAACACAAAGTTACTACCGAGGAGTTTGACGAGGCTCTTGTTTACTATTCAAAGCATCACAATAAGCACAAAGAAGTCTACGCAATAGTGAGTGCAAAACTTGATACATACGTCAAATTGTGCGACGAAAAATTCTTCAACAAGTACCCTGCAGAAACAGTGAGCATTTGGAAGGATTACGCACTTTTCCCTGAAGGACTTTACAAATACACCCAATTCCTACCATATTATATCTGCCCAAGACCAGAATACTTAGACAAACCACTCATCGTTGAAAAATAATCGCCATTTTAGGTATTTCTACATTTTTAAAATTTAATTAAATTTATTATATTTGTAGTGCCTAAAATCAAATATATGAGTGATATTGCAAATACTCCCATTAACGCACACAACTACGCAGAAGATAACATCATCACACTAGAAGGTCTGCAACATATTCGCCTACGTCCTGGTATGTACATCGGGAAACTTGGCGACGGCTCTTCAAACGATGATGGTATTTATGTTCTCCTAAAAGAAGTGATAGACAACTCTATTGATGAATTCCGTATGAATTTCGGAAATCAAATAGAAATCAACATTAACGAAAGAGAAGTTAGTGTGAGAGACTATGGTCGCGGTATTCCTCAAGGCAAACTAGTAGACTGTGTTGGCACTATGAACACAGGTGCAAAATACGACACCAAATCTTTCCAAAAATCTGTAGGTCTAAACGGTGTTGGTACAAAAGCCGTTAATGCCTTATCATCTTCATTTATTGCCATTTCTTATCGTGATGGTTTGGCCAAAAAAGCTGAGTTTTCAAAAGGCGTACTGATCAAAGAATACGACCTTGAGCCTACTACAGAAAAAAACGGCACATACATTTCGTTTGTCCCAGACACCGACACCACACTATTTGGAAATTATCACTTCAGATTTGATCATGTAGAAACAATGCTTAGAAACTATTGCTTCCTAAACCAAGGTTTGGTAATATGGTTTAACAAGCAAAAATTTGTTTCAAAAAATGGTCTTCTTGACCTTCTAAACGAAAAATGTACATCTGATGTTCTTTACCCTATTGTTCACCTAAAAGGCGAAGATATTGAGGTGGCATTTACTCACACCAATCAATACGGCGAGGAATATTATTCATTTGTAAATGGTCAACACACCACCCAAGGCGGTACACACCAAGCAGCCCTTAAAGAACATATTGCTCGCACTATCAAAGATTTCTTTGGCAAGAACTTTGAACTACAAGACATCAGAAGTGGTATTGTTGCTACTATTGCAATAAACGTGACTGAACCTGTATTTGAGAGCCAAACAAAGACCAAACTTGGTTCTACAAATATGGCCCCAGACAAAGACAAAGATGAAAATCCTTACCCACTTTCTGGCACAAGTGTAAATAAATTTGTTGGAGATTTCTTAAAGAAAGAACTTGACAATTTCCTTCACAAACACCCAGATATGACAGAGGTATTGGTAAAGAAAATCCAAGCGTCTGAACGTGAACGTAAGGCAATTGCCAATGTTTCTAAACAAGAAAGAGAAAGAGCCAAGAAGGTAAATCTTCACAACAAGAAACTTCGTGACTGTCACATTCATTTAAATGACAACAAGGGAGACAGAAGAGAAGAAAGTTGCATTTTCATCACTGAGGGCGACTCTGCGAGTGGTTCTATTACAACAAGTAGAGACGTGAAAACACAGGCTGTATTCTCGCTTCGTGGTAAACCGCTAAACTGCTTTGGTATGAGCAAGGTAGAGGCATACAAAAATGAAGAATTCAACCTACTTCAAGCTGCATTAAACATAGATGAAGGCCTTGAAAACCTAAGATACAACAAAGTGATAATTGCAACCGATGCCGACGACGACGGTATGCACATTAGACTTCTGCTTATGAGTTTCTTCCTTCAGTTTTATCCAGAACTTGTGAAAGCGGGTCACGTCTACATTTTGCAGACTCCACTTTTCCGTGTTAGAAACAAGAAAGAAACACATTATTGTTATTCTGATGACGAAAAGGTTGCAGCTATTAAGGCTGTGGGTGCAAAAGCTGAGATTACCCGATTTAAAGGTCTTGGTGAGATTTCTCCAGACGAGTTTAAATGTTTCATAGGAAAAGACATTAGACTAGAGCAAGTTAGCCTAAACAAAGAAGATGCAGTAAACCAACTACTACGCTTCTACATGGGCGAAAATACCACCGAAAGACAAAACTTTATTATAGAAAACTTGAGAATAGACCAAGATATAAATGAAGAAATGTTTGATGAAGTGTAAATTTAACTCACTTTTCTTTGTTTACGTAAAAAATATTGATTTACTTTGCATATTCAAATAGAAATAACCAATAAAAAATAATAATATTATGAGATTCATAGGCGTAATAGTAGTTCTTCTTGGAGCAATAGTTTTAATTGCTCAATCATTCTTAACCACAGCTCAACACAGCAACACTATGTTAGCTATTGGTGGTGTATTATTAGTAGTAGGTGCAATCCTTCACGTAATCTGCACTAGAAAATCTATGGATTAATTGTTTTACAAATTACCATAAAAAAAGGTTGAATCACAGATTCAACCTTTTTTTGTATCCAGGCATCGCAAAAAAATAATGACCTCAAATTCTTGAGGTCATTGTTTGTATATATTGGGCAATGTGAAAAGCGCCCTTAAAAAACGCTCGACTACAAGCCTAGAGATGCTTTAACTGCTAATACTTTCTCTTCTGCAGCTGAGTTTACTGCGTCGTAGTCGGCGCGAGAAGCGATAGGAAGTTTCACTTCGATATAGAACTTGATTTTTGGTTCTGTACCAGAAGGACGAACAGATACTTTAGTACCGTCTGCGGTGAAGTATTGAAGCACGTTAGAAGATTCTGGCATTTCTAGAGTTTCGGTTTTGCCTGCTAGAACGTCGATCATACGTAGTGTGCTGTAGTCTTTGATTACTACTACTTGAGAACCTGCTAGTTCTTTTGGAGGAGCAACACGGAATTGAGACATCATTTGTTTGATTTCTTCTGCACCGCTCTTACCTTTTTTCACTACAGAAATACCTTTTTCTTTAGAGAAACCAAATTCTAAGTAAATATCTTGGATAAGTTCGTAAACTGTTTTGCCGTTGTCTTTAGCCCAAGCTGCAACCTCAGCAATCATGGTACAAGCAGAAACTGCGTCTTTGTCGCGAACGAAGTCTTGGCATAGGAAACCGTAGCTTTCTTCACCACCACCGATGTATTGCATTTTGCCTTCTTGTTCACGAATGATAGCAGCAATCCATTTGAAACCAGTGTAGCAGTCAAAATAAGGCACATTGAACTTCTTAGCCATAGTAGCGATAAGTTCTGTGGTAACGATAGTTTTTACTAAGTATTCTTTACCAGTGATTTTGCCTAGTTCAGACCAACGTTTTACTAGATAGTAAACAAGCATCATAGCTGTTTGGTTACCATTAACTAGAATCCATTCGCCTTTATCGTTTTTCACTGCGATACCAACGCGGTCTGCGTCTGGGTCTGATGCCATAACGATGTCTGCGCCTACTTCTTTAGCTTTATCTACAGCCATTTGTAGAGCAGCTGGTTCTTCTGGGTTTGGAGAAATTACTGTTGGGAAGTCGCCAGAAATAACGTTTTGTTCTGGAACGTCGATAATATTTTCGAAACCATACATTTTAAGAGCACGAGGAATCACTGTTATACCAGTACCGTGGATTGGGGTATAAACAATCTTCATGTCTTTGTTTCTCTTGATAGACTCAGGAGAAAGTGTAAGTTTGCTAATTTTGTCTAGGTAAACGCTATCGATATCTTCGCCGATGATTTGGATAAGTTCTTTGTTGCCTTCAAACTTAATTTCATCAACAGATTTGATTTTGTTTACTTCGTTGATAATATTGTGGTCGTGTGGAGCGATAACTTGCGCACCATCAGACCAATATGCTTTATAACCGTTGTATTCTTTTGGGTTGTGGCTAGCGGTAATTACGATACCACTTTGGCAACCTAAATGACGGATAGCAAATGAAATTTCTGGAGTAGGACGAAGTGATTCAAATAAATACACTTTAATACCGTTTGCAGAGAAAATATCTGCTGCGCTTTCTGCGAAAAGACGGCTATTATTGCGACTATCGTGACCAACAACTACGCTAATTTCGCTTCCTGCAAATTCTTTTTTAAGGTAATTGCTTAAACCTTGTGTAGCACTACCTACAGTATATATATTCATGCGGTTTGTACCTACACCCATAATGCCTCTAAGGCCGCCAGTACCAAACTCGAGTGACTGATAGAATGCTTCAATCAAA
>ERZ808048.130-NODE-130-length-15421-cov-5.642531_pt1 | contig 15421 bp, 12 predicted proteins | sample MGYA00380197_ERZ808048 | MGnify/ENA primary metagenome ERZ808048 (study PRJEB31490, sample SAMN06133377) | cow dung metagenome | isolation source: M1 | host: cow | place: China: Chengdu | collected 2015-05 ... | reverse complement strand
CAAACCGATATTACGGTGTTCGTATCCCTCCATACCAGGGTATGCCCAGTAGCGCACGTTGCGTTCGTCACGAATGGCAGGATTGTATTTGCCTTTCAATTCTTCTGGTACACTTTGTGGTTGGATAGCGGGTAGGGTAGCCATGCTTGGTAGTTTCCACAAACTGGTACCGTTAGCCAAATAGGTGTCGGTCAATAGGATAACGGGTGTCATGTTTTCAACGGCTATTTTGCATGCTTGGTAAGCATAGTCAAAACAGTTGGCTGCGGTAGATGCTGCTAAAACGACTGCAGGACACTCACCATTTCTACCCCAAATAGCTTGTAGCAAGTCTGTTTGTTCGGTCTTGGTTGGCAAACCTGTACTTGGACCACCACGTTGTACGTCTATCACAACCAATGGGAGTTCTGCCATGACTGCCAAACCAACGGCTTCTGACTTCAAACTCAAGCCAGGACCTGATGTGGAGGTCACTGCCAAGTCGCCTGCGAAAGAAGCACCGATAGCGGTACAAACACCAGCTATCTCATCTTCAGCTTGTACAACCATTACACCCATATCTTTGCGTGCTGCCAACTCATGCATGATGTCTGTAGCAGGGGTGATAGGGTAACTGCCTAAGAATAGTTGTTTTCCACATTTGTGTGCTGCAGCTATGAGTCCCCATGCAGTAGCTTTGTTGCCGGCTATAGATGTATAGGTGCCAGGAGTGAGTGAATCCGATTTCTCTACAGTGACAGTTTGGATGTTTAGTGCCAAGTTGTTACCATAGTTGTATCCGTCGGTCAACACTTTTACGTTGGGTGCAATCAATGCGGCTTTCTTAGCAAACTTTCCTTCCAAGAAGTGAATCGCTTTGTCTATAGGGCGATTAAAGAACCAACAAACCAAACCCAAGGCAAACATGTTGCGTGATTTGAGGATGGATTTGTTATCGAGTCCAGAATCTTTCAAACTTTCTTTGGTCAGTGCCGTTAGGGCAACGGGAACGATTTGTACCGACTCAGGAATACCCAATTCGGTGAATGGGTTCTCTGTTTGGTAGAGTGCTTTCTCCAAGTCTTTTTTGGTAAATGAGTCCGTATCAACGATAACGACTGCATTTTCTTTGTACATCGAGTCATTGGTGTTGTAGGTAGCACCAGCAACATTAAACTTGCTTCCTAATGTGCAGACCTTAAGTGCGGCAGCATTCATTGCTACAATGACATCTGCCTTGTCTCCTGGTGTAAAGACACCTGAACCAAGATTGACTTGGAAACCTGATACACCACCCAAGGTTCCTTGAGGGGCACGTATCTCTGCAGGGAAGTCTGGTAGCGTAGAAATTTCATTGCCTAAGATGGCAGAAAGGGAAGAAAACATAGTTCCCGTCAACTGCATACCATCACCAGAGTCTCCACAAAAACGAACGACAACATTTTGCTTGTTCATAATGATTTACTTTATAATAAATTGTGATTAATTTTATTACATATCAAAATACCTTGCAAAGGTACACTTTTTTTTGGGTATTCCAAAATAAAAGTGTACCTTTGTAGCGTTATTTACTTTGGGTAGAAAGGCGTTGTTGTTCACGAAGCCCATAAATGGTTTAATCAAAGATTAAGATATACAAATATTTCAAGGATGAAGAACATACGTAACTTTTGTATTGTAGCACATATAGACCATGGTAAATCTACGCTTGCCGATCGATTGATTGAGTACACCTCTACCATTGACAAACGCTTGATGGAGAATCAAGTACTTGACGATATGGACTTGGAAAAAGAGCGTGGTATTACCATCAAGTCGCATGCGATACAAATGCAATATAAAGGCTATACGCTCAATCTGATTGACACCCCGGGTCACGTTGACTTTTCGTATGAGGTGAGTCGTAGTATCGCAGCATGCGAAGGTGCCTTGTTGGTAGTCGATGCTTCACAAGGTGTGCAAGCGCAGACCATTTCAAACCTCTATATGGCATTGGAAAACGACTTGGAGATTATCCCAGTCATGAACAAGTGCGATATGGATTCGGCCATGCCGGAAATGGTAGAGGATGAGATCATCGACCTATTGGGTTGCAAGCGTGAAGATATTTTACGTTGTTCAGCCAAAACAGGTGAAGGCATCGAGGCCATCATCGAAGCCATCATAGAGCGTATTCCTGCTCCAGTAGGTGATCCTGAGGCTCCATTGCAATGCCTCGTGTTTGACTCTGTTTTCAATTCGTTTAGAGGTATCATTGCTTATTTCAAGGTTGTCAATGGTACGATGCGAGAAGGAGAACGTGTTCGTTTTTTCAATACCGGTAAGGAGTACGATGCAGACGAGATAGGAGTACTCAAATTGGGTATGCAACCTACCAAAAGTATCTCGGCAGGTAATGTGGGCTACATCATTTCTGGTATCAAGACTTCTTCAGAAGTCAAAGTGGGTGACACCATTACGCACGTTGCAAGGCCTTGTACGAAAGCGATTGAAGGTTTTGAGGAGGCCAAACCAATGGTCTTTGCAGGTGTCTATCCTATTGAGGCGGAAGACTATGAGGATTTGCGTGCCTCTTTGGAGAAACTACAGCTCAATGATGCCGCTTTGACTTTCTCCCCTGAATCGTCGGTTGCTTTAGGTTTTGGTTTCCGTTGTGGTTTCTTGGGACTGCTCCACATGGAGATAGTGCAAGAGCGTTTGGATCGTGAGTTTGATATGGATGTGATAACCACCGTCCCCAACGTAAGCTACAAGGTATTTACCAAAGATGGTGAGTTGATGGAGGTGCACAACCCTGCAGGAATGCCAGATATTACGATGATTGAGCATATAGAAGAACCGTATATACGTGCCAGCATCATCACGACCAGCAATTTTATAGGTCCGATTATGACCTTATGTCTGAGCAAACGAGGCGAACTCATCAAGCAAGAATATATATCCGGAAACCGTATGGAGTTGCACTTTGATATGCCATTGGGAGAGATTGTGATAGACTTCTACGACAAACTCAAGTCCATCTCCAAAGGATATGCATCCTTCGACTGGCATCATAATGGCTTCAGACCATCCAACTTGGTGAAATTGGACATCTTGTTAAATGGCGAACAAGTGGATGCCCTTTCCACCTTGACACACCGTGACAATGCGGAGAGTTTTGGACGCCGTATGTGTGAGAAACTCAAGGAGTTGTTGCCTCGTCAACAGTTTGATATTGCTATACAAGCGGCTATCGGAGCCAAGATTATCGCACGAGAAACGGTGAAACAAGTGCGTAAGGACGTGCTCGCTAAATGTTATGGTGGTGACGTGAGTCGTAAACGTAAACTATTGGAAAAGCAGAAAAAAGGTAAGAAACGTATGAAGCAGATCGGCAACGTTGAAGTACCTCAAAAAGCTTTCTTGGCAGTGCTCAAATTAGATTAAATAACACTAATAAAAAAATAATTATGGAACAGTTTGTACATAGTGCATGGAGCATGATACCCTTTGGTATTATGTTGCTAATGATTGCGATTGGTCCGCTGATTGCAGAACATTGGTGGGAAAAAAATCGCAACAAGTTAATCGTTTCACTCTTTTTAGGAGTGCCAGTTGCTATTTGCCTTATCATAGGAGGTATGGAGCATGATTTGGAACATCAGATCATATTTGACTATATCCCTTTTATTATTCTCTTGCTGTCGCTGTTTGTTGTAACGGGAGGTATTCACTTGAGTGGTGATATCAAGGCCAAACCAATCGTTAATACACTATTTTTAGGCATCGGTTGGTTGTTGGCAAGTATCATGGGTACCACAGGAGCTTCTATGCTATTGATTCGTCCGTTGATTACTACCAACCAACAACGCAAGCATGTCGTACACACCATTCTATTTTTCATTGCTTTGGTAGCGAACTGTGGTGGATTGTTGACCCCACTGGGTGACCCTCCATTGTTTATGCTCTTCTTACGTGGCGCAAGTTTCACTTGGTTTATGTCTATGTATGGAGAATGGTTGTTTGTGGGTGTATTGCTCTTGATTATATACTTTGCTTTGGATACTTACTACTACAAAAAAGAACATTGGACAGCCCTGAGTGCCGATGCTCGTGAGCATACTCCTATTCGTTTGGGTGGCAAGATCAACTTGATTTATTTGGTAGGTATAGTTCTCTCTGTTGCATTCATCAACGTGGGTTATATTCCACGAATGGGCGCAGAAGATGCTCCTATATGGTTGAAGTTCTTGCGTGAGATCGTATTGCTTTCTTTGGCAGGACTAAGTATCTATACTACTCCTAAGAAGGTAAGATACGACTTGAACAAATACACTTGGGATCCTATTATCGAAGTGGCAGTGTTGTTCTTGGGTATTTTCACAACGATGACACCTGCTCTTGCTTTCCTCAAGGCACATGCTGCAGAGTTGGGATTGCAAACAGCTGGACAGTTCTATTATGCAACCGGTTTGTTGAGCAGTTTCTTGGACAATACACCTACCGCTGTCGCTTTCCATGGTGTGGCAAGTGGTTTGCCTGAGGCATTGGCGGCTGCTACTGCTAATGCTGCGGATTTGATACCTGGTCAGTATTTCTCAGGAACGTATGAAAATACCTCTTTCATAGCAGGTATACCTGAAATCTTGCTAAAGGCTATTTCATTGGGTGCTGTTATGTTTGGTGCAATGACATACATTGGCAATGGACCTAACTTTATGGTAAAAGCCATCGCTGAAGAATCGGGGATTAAGATGCCTTCGTTCTTTGGTTATATGTTCAAGTTCTCGCTCATTGTATTGCTACCAATTTATATCTTGGTACAACTCATTTTCCTATAAGAGAATATATGCAACGATAGTATTTTGACATAAACCGATTCGTAGCATATGGTGTTACGAATCGGTTTGTGTTTTTCTCAAACATAATCAACAACTACATATTTATTATGACTTTATTTGACAAAATCAGTGAAGATATCAAGCAAGCAATGCTTGATAAGAACAAAGTGGCTTTGGATGCTTTGCGTGGTGTGAAAAAAGAATTTTTAGAGGCCAAAACAGCCAAGGGTAGTGATGGCGAGTTGCACGATGACAAGGCGCTACAGATACTACAAAAAATGGTGAAACAGCGTAAAGAGTCTGCCCAAATGTATCTGGATGCCAATCGTCCCGAATTGGCAGACGATGAATTGGCACAATGTAAGGTAATAGAACAATACTTACCCGAGATGCTTAGCGAAGAAGAACTAACCGAAGTACTCACTGCTATCATCCAACAAGTGGGTGCACAAGGACCTCAAGATATGGGTAAAGTGATGGGCGTAGCTACCAAACAATTGGCAGGCAAAGCTGAAGGCAAAGCCATCAACATGAAAGTACGTGAGTTGCTCAGTAAGTAGTTTAAGAAATTGGAATTAACTTTTGAAGCAGCGCCGCAGGTGCGTTAGTTTGCACTGCCAATCGTATACCCTTGCTATACCCTTGCTATACCCTTAGGATAAAGGTTAAAACACATGCACTACCTTTGGTGCGCTTCATCTCATAAAACGTATAAACGAATTAACATGACATTAATCGATACGATTACCAATTGGTATGCCGCTAACATGAATCATGCTTCGATTACGGCATTGATGACCATAGAGTCTTCATTTATTCCTTTTCCCAGTGAGGTTGTGATACCGCCAGCAGTGTATGTGGCAGCTACGCCTACCAGTCCGCTTTGCGTGACTGGAAATTATATAGTGGATGTGGCTTTGATTGTTCTTTTTGGAACGATAGGAGCGATGCTTGGCGCTGTCATCAATTATTTACTATCGCTTTGGTTGGGCCGAATCGTTATTTATAAGTTTGCGGATAGCAAGTTGGGACATTTGTGTATGTTGAATAGCGAGAAAGTCAAAAAAGCAGAAGACTACTTCAACGAGCATGGCAAGGTAAGTACCTTTGTGGGACGTCTTATACCTGGCATACGTCAGTTGATAAGCATTCCTGCAGGTTTGGCAAAGATGCACTTTGGTCAGTTTATGTTATATACCTTCTTGGGTGCGTCTATTTGGAATATTGTTTTAGCCGTATTGGGTTATGTGGCACATGGTCAAGCAGACCTTATAAATAAATATAGCCACGAACTTAGCGTGGCTATACTTGTTTTGTTAGCAATCGTGATTGGCTATTTTGTTGTGCGTAAGCTTATTGCTTTATCCAAGCGATAATTCGTTTACGTTGTTCAATCATACAACCTAAAATGCATCCCATTAGCCATCCTACCAATAGTCCGATACATCCCCATTTCAAGCGGTTGTTGATAGGCAATGGATTGGCAGTGAAATGCGTTTGAATTGCAACAGGAGCGGTGCATAATGCGAAAGTATTGTCCCGCTCTCTTTTTTGTTCAAATAGGTCTTCTATATCGTCCAAAAAGAGTTGTATCTCGCGTTTACCCATTAGGATACCATCTCCCCAGCGGTCGGTTTGTATTTGGGGTGTACCTGCTCCAAGGTAGAAGGCACTGATGAGGCTATCCATCTTCTCTACATGTGCGCAGTCAAATTGATGTTGGCGCAACATGTTCGTTTGAGTCGCCTTGAAGGCCATTTGAAACTCTTGTGAGGCGTTCATATAGGCCATTATTTTTTGTTCGATATTAGGAATGTTGGCAGGGTCTTTGGTACGGAACTGTAGTGCCAACATATTCGGCATTCTCACGTTCAATGTATCCACGGCAGGTATGGCTTGGTCATAGTCCACAAAGTCAGCAGTCTTGTCATCTTTGGCATCGATGACGTAGTAGGTCTTGAACTCTCTGAGTTTGATAGCCTCTTCTCCCGTGATGTCCAACATCTGCATCAATGTCTGTGTAGGCATTTTTTCACATAGCATGCCTTTGCCTAAGGCTTCAAATCGGTCTTTTACGGCAGAGGTGCTGGGGCCATTCAAAACCACAATACCATCCACTTCGTATATCCAGTTTGCAGGTCTGGCATAGTAGAGTGCCAAACTGAGGAATAGTGCGATTGATGGGAGTACAATCCACCATTTGCGAATGCTTATTTTGATGCCATATCCGATGTAATAGGCTATCCACTTGAAGAATCTAACCATTCCATTGATGCATGCTTTGCACACATCAAACAAGTTCATTTCTCTTTCTTGTTCCATTATGTTTGTTTACTTTAGTGCGTGATTATCTTTTTCCTCTCATCCAGTCGCCAAAGAAGTGCTTGCGAGCGTTTGATTCGTTACTTTCTGGTTCTTCGTCATCGAAGTTTATCTCAATGGTGTTCGCATCGTTGGATGATGTGAAACGAGTAGCCTCGTTCGTTGGGGTAGGGGTGTTGGTTTCATCCTCATCCTCGCTGAAGGTAAGCTCGCTGTTGTCATCATCTACTATATTAGGGGTTTCTTCTTTTGCTTCTTCTTTCGTCTCTTCTTTCGCTTCTTTGTCTTTGTAACTGTTTTCTATAAACTTATCCGTGTCTGCTCCATCGCGCAACTCAATGATATCGTTTATTTCATATCCTGTTGCTATGATGGTTACGCGTACACTATCCTCCAATGTTTCGTCCAGTGATGCGCCCCATTGTACTTCTACATCTTCGCCTACTTGCTTTACAAACTCGTTGATTTGGTCTATCTCTTGCATCTTGATAGCATGTGCTGTTGAGCAATAGAATTGCAATAGGATGCGTTTGGCACCTTTCACATCGTTGGTGTTGACGATAGGTGATTGTAGTGCATTGTAGATAGCGTTGGTTATACGATTTTCTCCGTTGGCTACACCTACGTTCATGATTGCCACATTACCATCTTTCAAGGTGTTGTAAACATCCGCAAAGTCGGTATTGATATATCCTGAAACGGTAATGATCTCTGCGATGGACTTGGCTGCGTTGCATACCACGTCATCAGATTTGGAGAAGGCGTTGATAAAGTCAAAGTCAGGGTAGATTTGTTTTAGTTTCTCGTTGTTGATTACCAAAATAGCATCTACATGTGCAGCCAACTCTGCTATACCTTTGGTTGCTTTTCTTATTTTAGGCATGCCTTCAAAAGCAAAAGGAATGGTTACGATACCGATGGTCAGGATTTCCATTTTTTGTGCTTCTTCAGCGATGATGCTACTGGCACCAGTACCTGTTCCTCCACCCATACCTGCGGCTATGAAGAGCATTTGTGTGCCATCATCCAGCGCTTCGCGAATGCGGTCCCTGCTTTCTTCTGCATATTGTCTTGCTTTTTCAGGTTTACCGCCTGCTCCCCAACCGGGACCCAATTGCAATTTGGCAGGTACACTGGATTTGCCAAGGGATTGTTTGTCGGTATTGCAAACCAAGAATGTGACGTCTTTGATGCCTTGGCTATACATATAGTTGACAGCATTGCAACCACCTCCTCCAACGCCCATCACTTTGATGATAGAATCTTCTTTTATATCCAATATTGGAAAGATACCTGTTTCGTTCATATATTTATGTTTTAGGGTACTACTATTGATTTTGGGTAAAGAAATCGATTGTTTCTTGTTTGATTCGTTCTACAAAGCCGGGTTCCTTGATGTCTTCGTCTTGGTGACTTGCTCTATGATCCGAACCTAATATGAGTGCACCTACCAATGAGGCATACTCTGGTGAGTATAGTTCATCGGGAGTGTTGCGGTCCAACAAACCTGCATGGCTACCATACATCACAGGAATCTTGGTCTTGCTTTGTATGTATTCGACCATGCCTTGCATCATGCTGGCACCACCGGTGATAAATACCACCGATACGTCATCGTTATACTGATGGATGAGCTCCATGATAGGGGCAATCATCTCTTCCAATTTCATTTCTATCACTTCCGCCAATTCGCTTAGTTTCAATACCATTTCTCCCATTTGGGTGGATGTGATGCGAATGGTTCTATCGTTCTTGACAAGGGTAGGAGATGCGATACCGAATTTTTTCTTCAGCTTCTCTGCGCTTGAAAAGCTTAATCCATTTTGCTCTATGTTGCGTGTGATGTGATATCCTCCCAATGGAATGACTTTGTTCACCAAGTATTGGTTGCCTTTGAAAATGGTAAGGGTGGTCGTTTGTGCACCCATGTCAATCACTGCACAACCTTTTTTGAGGATATCTGCATCTTCGCATGCGAAAGCGCTCACGAGGGCATCAGGTCTTACAAAGGCACGCTCTATTGATGTGCCTGCGCGGTCAAAACTTTGTTGCAGTTTGTACTCCAAGTCTTTCATGCCTGCGAACACATTGTAGTGCGCTTCTATCATGATGGCTTTTTGGTCGGGTGTAGGAGGTTCCTCTTGTATTTCTCCATCCAAGACGAAATATTTGGGTATAAGTCCCAATACCGCTATGTTCTGGTTTTTAGTCTCAATCTTCGTCTTGCATTCGCTTTGCATTTCATCCAACAGCTGTTGGGTGATTTCTTTTTTGCGAATCTGATTTCTTTTGGAGAACACCGATGTAGTCATCATGGTTCTTCCACCCATTGTCACAAAAGCAGTGGGTAGTTCGTCAATGTTGATGCGGTTAGCCAGCAGCCTCAATATTTCTCTTATCTTGTAGCCTATTTTGGTTGTTTGCATCACCACTCCTTTTTCGATGTATTGCTCCGTATCTATCGACTCCACACCCAGGATACGGAGGGTGTCGCAGTCGATTCTTTCGGCCGCAATAGCGCGTATGGAATGGCTACCTGCATCAATGGCTACGAGAGGTAGTTCTGCCGCTTTTTTCTGTTTTGGTTTTGTTCTTCTTGCCATAAAATGTGTTTAGGTTGTTTATTTTCTACCGATGACTTGGTCCTTGTATCGTAGGTCCAGTTCTTTGTATTTCGGCATGTCTGTATATGTTCGTGTACCCTTGTACCATTTTTGTAAACGATTCAAACACACGTCATATTGTTTGATATCTTCGATTACGATATAGGGTTCATTGTTTGCTTGTTGCAGTTTATAGAGTCGTGGATGAACCACTTTGATGCCTGTGATTCGATGTTTCCAATAACGATGTTTTTTGATCCATTCTACCAGTTCTGCTATCTCATTTTCTGCTGCTCGTTGTCCCACGGTACCCGATACAACGAGCAATTCCTTGTTGTCCACTTTGTTGGACAAGGGCATGCGTTTGTGGTCGGTGTCAATGTAGTACCCCTCTACGCCATTGCTCACTTTCATGAGCGGAACGCGTTGGGTAATCTCAATTCGCAGATGATGATGGGTGGTGGGATAACATGTCGCAGTACGTACCATGGGATGCCCTTGTACCACATCTTCTATAGCATCAATGGGGAGGTCAGCGATTGCTTTTCCCTTGACTTGAATGCCGTGATTCCCCAACAGATTATACACGTCGTTTTTGGTAATCAGCTGTTGCGAAGCACTGTCTTGTATCGCAACGATCACTCCTTTGCACACAACATCTTTTTGCAACTTGTTGGCAACGGTAACACTCACGCATAGGTAAACCAATATCAAACAAGAGACAAGATAGAGTAATATGCTATAGATTTTTTTCAAAATGAGGAAATTAAAAGCATGCAAAGTTAATAATTTTTATCTACACATGCAAATCTCACCTTACATTTTCTTATTATTTGGACGAGACGGATTTTTTTTGTCTGAAAGGGGGAAGGTTTGGGGTGTTTAATTTTCGTGTGTGAAAAAAAAATATTATCTTTGCGTGCTAATAATGAAAAATACTATGATACGCTTATCTTTTCGACCTTATCCTTTGCAGTTGCGCTATGCTTTTGGTGTTGCAACGAGTACTCGTACCTCTACCCCTGGAGTCCAATTGACTTTGGAATGGGAGGGCATCGTAGGATATGGTGAGGCATCCATGCCTCCTTATTTGGGACATACGGTAGAGTCCGTGTGCAAGTTTTTTGAACGCGTAGATTTGTCTGGGTTCAACGACCCTACACAGATAGATGAGATCCTCACCTATGTTGATTCGCTCAGTCAGGGTGATGCTCCAGCCAAGGCTGCTATTGACATTGCATTGCATGATTTGGTGGGTAAGATAATTGGCAAACCCGTATATGCCATGTATGGTTTGGATCCTTCGTTGGCACCATCTACTACCTATACCATCGGTATAGATACCGAAGATATGGTACGCACCAAGACACGCGAATATGCAGACTTGTTCAATATCCTTAAGGTCAAGGTAGGTGTTAGCAAGGAGAGTGATATGGCTATGATCAATACCATCCGTAGTGTGACCAACAAACCTTTGGTGGTTGATGCCAATCAAGGTTGGACATGCCGTGAGGAAGCATTGGACCGTATCTTGTGGCTCAAGGAACAAGATGTACGCATGATAGAACAGCCGATGCCTAAGGATCGACACGATGACATCGCATGGCTTACACAACATAGTCCTATTCCTATCATGGCAGACGAGAGTGTACAACGTTTGTGCGATGTGGCTGCGTTGAAAGGCGTATTCAGTGGTATCAATATCAAGTTGATGAAGTCCACGGGTATTCGCGAGGCATGGCGCATGATGCAATTGGCGCGTGAGCTTGATATGAAGGTGATGTTAGGTTGTATGACAGAAACCTCATGTGCAGTGACAGCAGCTGCTCATCTAAGCCCTGCAGTGGACTTTGCAGATTTGGATGGCAATCTGTTGATAGCCAACGATATCTATGAGGGTGTAAAAGTGGTAGAGGGTCGTCTCACCTTGCCCGATAGACCAGGTTTGGGACTGATTTGTAAATAACGATTTTATATAGAATAAAACGACTATAATATGGCAACACAAGAAGAAACATTCAAAAAGATTGTAGCACACTGCAAGGAATATGGTTTTGTATTCCCAAGTAGCGAGATTTATGATGGCTTAGGAGCAGTGTATGATTATGGACAAAATGGTGTAGAACTCAAGAATAATATCAAGAAATATTGGTGGGATTCAATGACATTGTTGCATGAGAACATCGTTGGTATAGATGCAGCGGTGTTTATGCATCCTATGACATGGAAAGCCTCAGGACACGTTGATGCGTTCAATGATCCATTGATTGACAACCGCGATTCTAAAAAACGTTATCGTGCCGATGTACTCATTGAGGACCAATTGGCTAAGTACGACGAGAAGATAGAGAAAGAGGTTGCCAAAGCGCGCAAACGTTTTGGTGATAGTTTCGATGAGGAGATGTTCAAGCAAACCAACGAACGTGTCAAGGCCAATGTGGAAAAACGCAATGCATTGCACGAACGTTTCGCAACTGCGATGAACGATAGCAACTTGGAGGAGTTGAAACAAATCATTTTGGACGAGGAGATCGTTTGTCCTATTTCTGGAACACGCAACTGGACCGATGTACGTCAGTTCAACCTTATGTTCCAAACCGAGATGGGTTCAACGGCTGATGGCGCAATGAAGATTTATTTACGTCCAGAGACTGCTCAAGGTATTTTTGTCAATTTCCTCAATGTACAGAAGACAGGACGTATGAAGATACCTTTTGGTATTGCGCAAATAGGTAAGGCATTCCGTAACGAGATTGTTGCTCGTCAGTTTGTTTTCCGTATGCGTGAGTTTGAGCAAATGGAGATGCAGTTCTTTGTTCGTCCAGGAGAGGAACTCAAGTGGTTCGAACATTGGAAGAACTTCCGTTTGCAATGGCACAAGGCATTGGGATTGGGTGATGAGAAATACCGTTTCCACGACCATGACAAGTTGGCTCACTATGCCAATGCTGCTACTGATATTGAGTTCCAAATGCCATTTGGTTTCAAGGAAGTAGAGGGTATCCATAGTCGTACCAATTTTGACTTGTCGCAACATGCTAAGTATAGTGGCAAGAAGATTGAGTATTTCGACCCTGAATTGAACCAAAGTTACACACCTTATGTCATCGAGACTTCTATCGGTGTGGATCGTATGTTCTTGTCCGTAATGTGTTCTGCATATACAGAGGAGCAACTCGAAGGTGGTGATACACGTGTCGTATTGAACTTACCTCCAGTATTGGCTCCTGTCAAGGTGTGTGTGATGCCTTTGGTAAAGAAAGATGGTCTGCCAGAGAAAGCGCGTGAAATCGTGGATATGCTCAAGTTCGATTTCCATACCAATTACGATGAGAAAGATTCTATTGGTAAGCGTTATCGCCGTCAGGATGCGATAGGTACACCATTCTGTGTGACCGTTGACCATGACACATTGAACGACCAATGCGTGACGGTTCGCTACCGTGATACCATGCAACAAGAACGCGTCAAGATTGAAGACTTGCATGCTTTGGTAGCCAAGGCAGTCAATCCAACCAACTTGTTCAAGAAGATTGTATCTCAAGCATAATACTTGACACCTATATAGCAACTACCCCTTTGCACATGCATGCGAAGGGGTAGTTGGTATATAGGTGCTACTGTTTAGAGGACGGACTTCGTTAATTAAGAATTTTGAATTAAGAATTTTGAATTAACAGACCCTACTGTTTAGAGGACGGGCTTCTCTAATTTTGAATTTTGAATTTAGAATTTTGAAAATTCGCTTAGCTTGCGCGTTCGGTAACGAGGTTGCATTGACCGATGACTTTGTCATCGTTGGGGCAACTCGTACCTCCGCTTCTCCCCATAGCAAACAGATAAATCTTGGTTTGCTATGGGGTGGACGTACCCCTCAGTCCTTCGGACAGCTCCCCTATCTTAGAGGAGCAGTTGTGAGTGATGAAACCTTGAAACAGCGAAGCGGTGAAACAAGCATCTCTGATGCGTGAAACTTTGAAACTTTGAAACTTTGCAGCAATCGTTTGAGCGAATGCGAGATAAGAATTTTGTATTGACTCTACAACAAACTTGTAAAATAGACAGGCAAGCATAAAGTGGCGCCATCTTTTTGGTAATCCTTTGTGTAAAGCAATATGCGGTCACTTATGCGTGAGGAGTATTTCTCGCTAAAAGCATCTAACGACTTATGCGTCTTGTAACCTGACGATTTTACTTCAATAGGAACAATCTTATTTCCTCGAGATAACAAGAAATCTACCTCGTAGTTATGATTATTCTCCGCAGGAAAAGTATGATAAAATAATTCATGCCCCGCACTACGCAACATCTGAGCCACTAAGTTTTCATAGATATAACCTAAATTAGCCTCTAATTTATCACTCAGTAATTTGCTATAAATAATATTTTCTGTGAATGCCTTATCATGAAAAGCCAGCGTTACAAACAAACCTGTATCAGCCACAAACATCTTGTAGCGATATAAATTCTTGGTCATTGGCAAACCAACGTTTGGATCATTTGCATGATAGGCCAAAGATATTGTCATGCTATCAGCCATATCAGCCACCACTTCTGCTATTCGTTGGGCATCTTGGTTCGCAAGTACACTGGATATCTGGTAACGCCCCGCATTGCTATTCAATTGAGCAGGAATAGAAGCAAACAATTGTGATGCACGTCCTGTAGGGTCAATCTTATTGAAATCATCTTTATAAAGTTCTATTATCTCACGCTTCTTCTCATCTACTGCTTGCAGATTATTCGTATTCAGATAAGTATCTACAGCTTGCGGCATACCCCCAACCAACATATATAAACGAAGGTCGCGCATTACCTTGCGATGTGAATTACCCAATGCATGATGTTGCTCAAAAAACTGCTGTAAAATACTATAAGAGGTCGTATTTCCTACAGCCCAATAAAATTCTTCAAAATCCATAGGAAGCAAAGTCAATCGCGTTTCCTCCGAGGGTATAACGATACCTTGCACATTTTTCTTGATAGAAAGTAGTGATCCCGTTTCAATATAGTCGTAGCGCCCATCCTTAACTAAATACTTAATTGCTTGACGTGCTTTGGGCTGAAGTTGCACCTCATCAAAGATGATAGCAGACTCTCGCTCATACAATGTTACACCTGCTTCCAATTGCAGGCGCATAAAAAAGAAATTCAAGTTGCTCACATCATCAAAAAGTACTGACATTTTAGGCGAGATATTTGCAAAGTCAACTAAGATATAACTCTTATATTCATTCTTTGCAAATTCCTCTACCAGTGTAGATTTACCTACTCGCCTTGCGCCTTTGATAAGCAAGGCTGTCGTTCCTTTGCGTTCGTTTTTCCAACGAAGCATGTCATTGTAAAGTTTTCTACGAAAAATCATAATACAGTTTATTATGGCAAACTAAATTTCGCTGCAAAGGTAGTACTTTTTCTTTGAAATCGCAAAATGTTTTTGGACAAATATGCGTAAAATCGCAAAATGTTTTTAGGCAAATATGCGTAAAATCGCAAAATGTTTTTAGGCAAATATGCGTAAAATCGCAAAAAATAGTAAGCCATTACGCAGTTCAAACAACACCCTCACACACATACTAATCTACATTTTTAGTATAAATTTGTAGAATATAATCTACATTTTTAGTATAAATTTGTAGAATATAATCTACATTTTTAGTATAAATTTGTAGAATTGAAACTCATTTTCTTGTGTAA
>ERZ808048.129-NODE-129-length-15448-cov-4.004034_pt1 | contig 15448 bp, 6 predicted proteins | sample MGYA00380197_ERZ808048 | MGnify/ENA primary metagenome ERZ808048 (study PRJEB31490, sample SAMN06133377) | cow dung metagenome | isolation source: M1 | host: cow | place: China: Chengdu | collected 2015-05 ... | reverse complement strand
ATGGTGAGATAACCGCCAAGGCCGGGGGCGGCCGCCGTCAGCGCGCGGATGCTGTCGCGCAAAAAGTCCTGCGCCTCGGGCACCGAGAGGCAAAGCGAGGCGTAGCCCGGCTTCGAGACGTCGCCCTTCAGGTGCGGGTATTTTTCCGACTTCAGTTCTCCGCGCGGACATTCTTTAAGCTCAGGAATGAGGGAATTTAAAACTTCGATGTAATCGCAATCGCGATAGCCGTCGATGACGAAGAGATTCTCCGCATCCGACTGTTTGAGGGCAAAATCGATCTCTGCTGATTTGTAGTTTATGTTCAGCGGCAGAAGTATTGCGCCGATCTTCGCTGTTGCAAACATCAGCACGACCCAGTGCGGCACATTCGTGGCCCAAAGCGCAACCTTCTCGCCGCGCTTAATGCCAAGGGCCATCAAACCCTTTGCCACGAGATCGACTTCTTCGCCAAATTCGTACCAGGTAAGCCTGTAGTCACGATCTGCGTATACAACCGCATCATTCTCGCCGCAGCGCGCAATCGTCTGGTCGAGAAGCTGTCCGAGCGTGTATTCGCGTGTGACCGGCAGGTTGTGCCACGGAACTCCTGTCGAAACGCTCTGGTTGAACGGCGGCTTTGATGGTGCTCTGCCGTATGGATCAGTAAGTTTGAACTCTGTCTTTCTCATTTTTTCTTTCCTTGAAATGCGAAAAGCCCCACTCGTTTCGAGCGGGGCTTCATTGCTGGTTCTTAATTCTTTTTTCTATATCAGAATACCAGAGCGCGCCCCGCGCTGCTAAGCGTAAGGCTAAGAAGAAGGATGTTAAAATAGAACTTTGTGCTCATGGTTTTGTAAAAACGCGGTGCAGTATATCATATTTGAATTTTAGGGTCAATAGGGTGCGGACGCTACGAAAGGGACGGTAGGCTGCGACCGCTTGCGAGGGCACGGACCACGAGGGATGCTCCGCTTTGGCAGTCGCCGACACAATAGATGTTAGATTCCGGTCTGCTGACGAGCATTGTCTTTGGCGTTTGGGAGAGCGCGAGCTGTCGGACGATGGGATGATTGGACGGCACTCCGGTGAAGCCCATCGCCAGGAGGACAAGGTCTGCTTCGATCGTCTCTTTCGAGCCGGCGCGGGGTGTGAACCTGACCGGCTTGCCGTCCGCGGTGAAGTCCCAGTCGACGCTTTCGACTTCCACGCCGGTTATCCGGTCCTTGCCGAGAAATCTGAGCGAATTCAGGCTCCAGCGCCGTTCGCAACCCTCAAGGTGGCTGGAACTCGTCCGCATTTCATAGGGCCAGAGGGGCCACGGGGTTGAGGGACTGCGTGTCGTCGGAGGTTTGGGCATGATTTCGATCTGCGTGACTGATTGCGCTCCGTGCCGAATCGCCGTGCCGACACAATCCGATCCCGTGTCTCCGCCGCCGATGACGAGGACGCGTTTGCCTTTTGCGTTGATGGGATTCACCGTCGTCTCGCCTGTCAGAAACCGATTCTGTCCGCCAAGGAATTCCAGGGCGAGATGGATGCCGGAGAGATTGCGTCCGGGGATTTCGAGATCGCGCGCGGCCGGAGTGCCGATCGCAATGACGATCGCGTCATTTGTGCGCTTGAGATATTCGGCGGAAACGTCGACGCCGACTTCGGTATCCGTCCGGAATATGATGCCTTCGGCTTCGAGAATCTTCCGGCGGCGCGTGATGACGGATTTGTCGAGTTTGAAGTTCGGGATGCCGTAGCGGAGAAGTCCGCCGATATCGTGGCTCTTCTCGTAAACCGTGACGGCCCAACCTCTGCGGCGAAGCGTGACCGCCGCGGAGAGTCCGGCGGGGCCCGCGCCGATGACCGCGGCCTTCTTTCCGTTTTCGGACGCGGGCGGACGGGGGAGGACCCACCCGTTCGCAAAGGCGGTTTCGATGATGAGCTTCTCGCTCTGGCGGATCATCACCGATTCTTCATCGAGCTGATGGGCGCAGCAGGATTCGCACAGCGCCGGACAGACTCGGGCGGTGAACTCCGGGAAGTCGCTGTTGACGGAGAGCAGATCGTACGCCTTGCGGAAGTCGCCGCGGGAGACGGATCGGTTCTGCTCGGGGATGAGGTTCCCCAACGGACATCCGAAACCGTGGCAGAAGGGGACTCCGCAGGATAGACAGCGTTTTGTCTGGGGGCTGATTTCCCCGGCGGACAAACGGCGTTCGACTTCGTGGAAATCGTTTTTGCGTTCGGCGACAGGACGGTAACAGTCGTGGATGTGTTGCATTTCAGTTCTCCTTTACGGGAATGACCTTGACGAAGCGTGGACGGTAGGTCGTCCAGTCCTCCAACAGGCGTTTGCCGAGCGGTGAGCCGGTTCGGCGTATGTGTTCACGGATGAGATCATGCAGGTGGTGTTCGTCTCTGGAGTTGACGTCAACCGTGGTAAGGTCGATGGAGACGAGATTGCAGCGCAGGTCGAAGTCTCCCGCTTCATCGAGGACGTAGGCGGTGCCCCCGGTCATGCCGGCGCCGAAGTTGACGCCGGTAGGGCCGAGAATAACGACTTCGCCGCCCGTCATGTATTCGCAGCCGTGGTCGCCGATGCCCTCCACGACCATGGTGACTCCGGAATTGCGGATCCCGAAGCGTTCGCCGGCTTGGCCGTTCACGAAGATTCGGCCGCCGGTCGCACCGTAGGCGATGACGTTGCCTGCGATGATGTTGTCTTCGGGACGGAACGACGATTCACTGGGCGGCTTGATTGCGATGATGCCGCCGGAGAGTCCTTTGCCGACGAAATCATTGGCTTCGCCTGTGAGGTTGAAAGTTATACCCGGACTGAGGAAAGCCCCGAAGGACTGACCGGCGGTGCCGTTGAAGTTGACGGTGATCGCATCATCGGCGAGAGCGCCGTACTTTGCGGAGACTTCGCCGGCGAATTCAGTCCCCACGGTGCGGTCGGTGTTGCGGACCATGCGGTTGAAAGAATAAGGCGAACCGGGAAGGGGGCATTTCTCAATCTCCGGTATCAGCTGATGGCGATCGTACGAGTCGAAAACATAGGGATTGGCCCCTTCGGTGAATTTCGCTTCATCCCCTTGTTCCTTCACGAAGAATCCCGAGAAATCGAAACCGGTCTTCGGGTCTGCGTTTTTCAGGAACTCCGTGCGTCCGACAGCCTCGTCGAGCGAGCGCAGTCCGAGTTCGGCGAGATGTTCGCGCGTCTCCTCCGCGAGAAAGCGGAGGAAGTTGACGATATGGGCGGGGCTTCCCGCGAAGAGCTTGCGCTTCTCGACACACTGGGTCGCGATGCCGACGGGGCAGGTGTCGCAGTGGCATCGACGGTCCTGAATGCAGCCGAGAGCGACAAGCAAAGTAGTTCCGAATCCGAATTCTTCGGCGCCGAGCAGGGCTGCGATCATGATATCGCGGCCTGTTTTGAGCTGTCCGTCGACTTGCACCTTGACGCGCCCTCTGAGCCCGTTCTTGACAAGCGTCTGCTGGGCTTCGGCAAGTCCAAGTTCCCAGGGGAGGCCGGCGTGCTTCATGGAAGTGAGGGGGGCCGCGCCCGTTCCGCCGTCGTAGCCGGAGATGAGAACGACGTCCGCGTGGGCCTTGGCGACGCCTGCGGCGATCGTGCCGACACCGGCTTCCGAAACGAGCTTGACGCTGATGCGGGCTTTCGGGTTCGCGCAGCGGAGGTCGTAGATCAGCTGGGCGAGGTCTTCGATCGAGTAGATGTCGTGGTGTGGCGGCGGCGAAATCAGGGTCATGCCGGGTCTTGCGTGACGGAGCCTGGCGACGAAATCGTTCACCTTGTGCGCCGGGAGCTGTCCGCCTTCGCCGGGTTTCGCGCCCTGGGCCAGCTTTATCTGCAGATCCCTGGCGCTGCGGAGGTAGTCAAGCGTTACGCCGAATCGACCGGAGGCGATCTGTTTGATGCCGCAGTCGGCGTCTGTGCCGAAACGTTCGCGGTTGAGTCCGCCTTCGCCCGAATTGGACATCGAACCTATCGAGTTGAACGCCAGCGCGATCGCCTCGTGCGCTTCCGGAGAGAGGGATCCGAGGGACATCGCTCCGCCGACGAAACGTTTCATGATCGATTCGGCTGGTTCAACCTGCGAAATGTCGATCGGCGAGGTCTTGGCGAAGGCGAATAGACCGCGCAATGTGCAGCTGCGTTTCTGCGCGGCATCGACGGCGCTGGAATATTCCTTGAATTTCGCATAATCGTTCGTGCGGACCGCCTGCCGGAACGCGCTGACGGTCTGTGGTGTCCAGAGGTGGTCTTCGGTTCCTTTGCGGTAGCCGTACAGTCCGCCCACGGACAGTGAACAGGTCGCATTGGACGGTGGACGTTCAAGCAGATCGCGTTCGATTTCCCTGAATCCGCGTCCGCCGATTCGGGACGGTGTGCCGGAGAAGTAGCGCTCGACGATTTCGGCGGCGAGGCCGACAATCTCGAAGATCTGGGCGGAGCGATAGCTGCGAAGAGTAGATATGCCCATCTTCGACATGATCTTCATAAGTCCCTTGTCGACGGCGTTGATGTAGTTGGCCGCCGCGGTGACTGGGTCGTTCGGGAAGAGCGAGGAGATGGTCTCGAGTGCAAGGTACGGGTTGATCGCCGTGGCGCCATAGCCGAGCAGGACGGCAAAATGATGGACCTCCCATACCTCGCCCGACTGGACGATTATGCCGGTCGAGGTGCGAAGCCCCGCGTCTACCAGGGCGCGGTTGACGGATGAAAGCGCGAGAATGGCCGGGATCGGGGCGCCGGCGGATGCGCGGTCGGAGAGCACGATGATGCGCGAGCCCGAGCCGACGGCTTCAACGGCGCGTTTGCCCAGATCCTCAAGGGCGACATTCAGGGGCCCGGAAAATTCGGTTGAAAGCGTCGTGACCGGATAGCCGTAATCGCCGACCTTTGAAAGCCGGTGGAGTTCGTCGTCCGTCAGCACCGGGCGGTTGAGCCTGATGAGATGAGCGTGTTCCGGCGTTTCTTCGAGGATGTTGCCGTTGTTTCCGATGTAGGTCATGAGCGACATGACGAGTTCTTCGCGAATCGGGTCGATCGGCGGATTCGTGACCTGGGCGAAGAGCTGGTGGAAGCAGTCGAAAAGCGAACGGCGTTCATGGGAGCGGCACGCGAGAGCTGCGTCATTGCCCATCGATCCGACAGGTTCTTTGCCGTCGCGGGCCATCGGTTCGAGGATGAGATCGATATCCTCCTGAGTATAGTCGAAGCGCTGCTGCCGTCTGACGAGGTCTCCAGGCACCTTCGAGGGGACGATTTCGGAGAAAAGTCCCTGGATTTCGATGTGGTTTTCCTCGACCCAGCGCCGATAGGGGCGGCGACGGGCGTAGCGGGTCTTGATCTCGGCGTCTTCGATAAGACGGTGCTGAGGGAGGTCGAGGAAGATCATCGAACCCGGTTTGACGCGACCGTGGCGGACTATATCCTCCGCTTTGATGTCCAGAACGCCCGTCTCCGAGGCGAGAATGAAAAGATTGTCCTTGGTGAGCGTCCAGCGCGCGGGTCTGAGTCCGTTGCGGTCCAGTGCGGCTCCGGCGGAGATGCCGTCGGTGAATGCCACCGCCGCAGGGCCGTCCCACGGTTCCATCAGGGCGGAATGGTATTCGTAGAAGCCGCGCACGTCGTGTCCCATGTGGTATTTCTCGCCCCAGGCCTGCGGCATCAGCATCAGCATCGCGTGGGCTGGATCGCGACCTGCCGCCACAAGAAGTTCGAAAATGTTGTCGAGCGAGGCGGAATCGGACTGACAGTCGTCGATAAGCGGCAGCACCGCTTCGAGATCTTTCCCGAGGAGTGGCGACGCCAGGGACTTCTCGCGTGCGCGGAACTGATTGAGGTTGCCGCGGATGGTGTTGATTTCGCCGTTGTGCGCGAGCATCCGGAAAGGATGGGCGAGCTTCCAGGTAGGAAAGGTGTTCGTAGAGTAGCGCTGATGGACGAGTGCGAGGGCGGAGGTGAAATCGCTCTCGGCGAGGTCCGGATAGAATCTTTCGACCTGCGGAGCGAGCAGGAGTCCTTTATAGACGACGGTTCGCGTGGAGAAGGAGCAGATGTATCCGTTTTTCAGCCGCTTCTCGATCATGCGGCGAAGTACAAAAGCTCCGCGCTCGTCGGTTCCCTTGACGAACAGCTGCCGAATGCGCGGCATGGTGGATCTGGCCGTGCGTCCGATCGCATCCGGATCAACCGGAACGTCTCGCCAGGCGATTGTCCCGGCTCCGCGTTCCTTTATTATGCTTTCGATCATCGGCTCTTCGCCGCAGCCGTCGAAGATCATCGCAACGGCATATTCCCCGGCCGGAGGCAGATTCCCGACATGCCTGCGGAAAAAGGCGTCCGGAATCTGCACGAGCATGCCCGCTCCGTCGCCGGTTTCGGGATCGTTTCCAACGGCGCCCCGGTGCATAAGGCGTTTCAGTACGGTAAGTCCGTTCGCGACGATCCTATGGGAGGGGATGTTGTCGAGATCGGCAATGAGTCCTACTCCGCACGCATCGTGTTCGAATTCTCGCCTGTACATTCCCAGGTTCCGTTGTTTTTGCATAATGTTACTCCTTTGCGGATACATATAGCAAATACCGTGCCAATATCGTGTAAGAGCCATATTTGCCTGCTGATTGTACAACTCATGAAACAGGGAGGACGGGGTGTTACATAGAGTGTAAGGATTTTTGGACTGGAAGGCGTTTTGAGGACATTGGCACGGAGTTTGCTAATGGTTATGCGAACGCCGTCGCGGAAGGTCCGTGGCGGCATCAAGGAAAGGAAAGAGCAAAATGAGCAACTGCGCCCGAGTGGCCGCCACGAAGAAAGTTGCGGGGCTCAAGACCGATGCCCCGTGCGCACCTGAAGGTATCAAGGAAATCGGTTTTGCCGAGGATGTCTTCACGCGGGAGACGATGCGTGAGTATCTGTCGAAGGAGACCTGGCAGAAGCTAATGCAGACGATAGACGATGGAGCTCCTCTCGATTCTTCCATTGCCGGAGAGGTTGCGCACGCCATGCGCCACTGGGCGATGGACCGGGGTGCTACGCATTATACGCACTGGTTCCTTCCGCTGACCGGCTCGACGGCCGAGAAGCATGATTCGTTCCTTGAATTGAAGGACGGCAAACCGATTATGGCGTTCTCCGGCAAGAATCTGATCGTGGGCGAACCGGATGCCTCAAGCTTTCCGTCCGGCGGAATCCGCTCCACTTTCGAGGCGCGCGGTTACACGGCGTGGGATCCGACTTCGCCCGCGTTCATCAAGCGGCACGGCAACGGCGCAACGCTGTGCATCCCGACCGCTTTCTGCGCGTATACAGGCGAGGCGTTAGACAAGAAGACCCCGCTTCTCCGTTCGATGCAGGCGCTTTCCGCTGCGACCAGGCGTCTGATGCATTGCTTCGGCAAGGGCGATGAGAAGGTAACGATCACACTCGGACCCGAGCAGGAGTATTTTCTCGTCGACAAGGCGTTCTACCTGCAGCGTCCCGATCTGGTGATGACCGGCCGTACGCTGTTCGGCGCTCCGTCCGCGAAGCACCAGCAGCTCGAGGATCACTATTTCGGCGTGATCAAGATGCGCGTACTCAACTTTATGAATGAAGTGGAGAAGGAACTCTGGAGTCTGGGCATCCCGGCGAAGACCCGTCACAACGAGGTTGCCCCCGCCCAGTTCGAGCTGGCGCCGATGTTTGAGGAACTGAATCTCAGCTGCGATCACAACATGCTGGTGATGGAGGTGCTCCGTCAGGTCGCGGAGCGCAACGGGCTCGTCTGTCTGTTGCACGAAAAGCCGTTCGCTGGCATTAACGGATCCGGCAAACACAACAACTGGTCGGTCTCGTATGGAGGCGTGAATCTGCTGAATCCCGGCAACGATCCGCATCAGAACGCGATCTTCCTGACGACGCTCTGTGCGGTCATCGAGGCGGTCGACAAGCACGCGGACCTCATCCGCGCATCCGTCGCCACCGCCGGCAACGACCATCGTCTGGGAGCCAACGAGGCGCCGCCCGCGGTGATGTCGATCTATCTCGGCGATCAGCTTGCCGACGTAGTCGCCCAGCTTGAGAAGGGTGAGCCGAAGAGCTCGAGGCACGCCGGCTCGATGAAGATCGGCGTCGACACGCTTCCGTCGCTTCCGAAGGATGCTACGGACCGCAACCGCACTTCGCCTTTCGCCTTCACCGGCAACAAGTTCGAGTTCCGCGCGCCCGGTTCGTCCGCTTCCTGCTCGGGCCCGAACGTCGTCCTCAATACGGTCGTCGCCGAGGCGATGAACCGCATCGCGGGAGAGCTCGAGAAGTCCGGCACTGTCGGCAAGGCGAAGGAGGGCGAGCACACCGAGGCGTTCCATTCCGCCTTGCAGAAGATCCTGCAGGATATCGTCAGAACCCACAAGCGGGTCCTCTTCAACGGTGACGGTTACAGGTCGGATTGGCTTCGGGAGGCCGCGAAGCGGGGGCTCCCCAACGCTGCCACGACATTGGAGGCGCTTGAGGCCTATACCCGCAAGGAGAACATCGCCGTGTTCGAGAAGGCGGGGGTGTTCAGCGCCAGGGAAATGGAATCGCGCTATGAAATCGCAAGGGAGGAGTATTCCGCCAAGGTGCTTATCGAGGCGAACTGCGCCGTCGATATGGTCAAGACGATGATCCTTCCCGCGGTCCGGCAGGAATACCGCGAGGCGATAAGCGCGTACAACGAGACCGACGCCAGCAACGTCAAGTGCGCGATCGACCTTCTGCACGACGAAGTCGTCCGGTTGGCGGAGGGCATGACGGCGGTCAGGGACTGCGTAGTCCGTCTCGAAGACGCCGTCCGCAATTCCGAACCCGAGGCGGCCATCATCTGGATGGCTTCCCTGCGCAAGGAAGTGGATGCGCTTGAGCGCATCGTGGCGGACGACAAGTGGCCGCTTCCCAAATATCGCGAAATGCTTTTCGTGTACTGAGATGTCCGACGAAATCAGACATGAATGCGCGGTGGCGCTCCTGCGGCTTCGCAGAAGCGCCGCCGAACAGGCGGAGAAATGCGGGTGCGTCGACTTCGGAGGCACCAAGCTTTCCCTGCTCCTTGAGAAACAGCACAATCGGGGACAGGATGGAGCGGGGGCGGTGACGCTTGCATTGTCGCCCGAAGCCGGAAAACCTGCCTATAACGAACTCAAATCTGCGTCGGAGCGCCCCCTCGCGGATTTGCTGTCTCTGCTGGCGAAGCGCCGCCGGATGAACGAGACTGTGTTTCTCGGACATCTGCGCTATGCGACATACGGGAAGGGAGACGTCGGGTTCTGCCATCCGTTCGTGCACAAGGCCGCGCGCCGCGAACGGATGCTGTTCCTGGCCGGCAATTTCAATCTGACCAACACCCGAGAGCTGTTTGACGCGTATGTCGATGCCGGGAAGTTTCCGGAATCGACAGCGGACGGATATCTCATCTGCGAGTGGTTGGCTTCCTGCATGCTGCGGGAGGAGATGGAGAGAGAAGACGGGGGCGAACAACGCAGAGGAGAGATTCTCGTTGCCGCCATGAAGAAACTTCTGCCTCGCCTTGATGGTGCGTATACGCTGTGCGGGATGACCGGTGACGGCTGGAGCTTTGCCGTCCGCGACGGGCACGGCATCCGTCCGGGATATTTTCACGTCGATGACGAAGTCGCGGTCGTCGCTTCGGAAAGATCGGCGATCCAGGCGGCATTCAATCTCATGCCGGAGGAGGTCAGGGAACTCGTTCCTGGCGAGGCGATGGTCATCTCTCCGGACGGAGAGATAGACTTTGTGAAGATTCTCGATCCGGCGGAACGGCGCGAATGCGTCTTTGAACGGATATATTTCTCCCGGGCGAATGATTCGGATATTCATCGCGAACGCAAGGCGCTGGGGGCGGCGCTGGCGAAGCCTCTCTTAGACGCCGTCGGCGGCGATCTCGAGAATACCTTCTTCAGCTACATCCCCAATTCGGCGCAGGTTGCGTTCCACGGACTGCTGGAAGCGCTCTGGACGAAGGGGCTTGCCGAGGGACATCCCGTCCGATTCGGACAGATCGCGGTCAAGGACGCGAAATTCCGCACGTTCATCGCCGATGCGGCGGCGCGGCGGGAGTTCTATCAGCATGTCTACGACGTCACCTACGGGCTTGTTCGTCCCGGGACGGACACGCTGGTCGTCCTGGACGATTCGATCGTCCGCGGCAACACGATGAAGAACGCGATTCTGCCGATGCTGGACCGTCTCGGGCCGCGCCGCATTATCGTCGCATCGTCGGCTCCGCCGATCTGCTATCCCGACTGCTACGGCATAGACATGTCGACCTTGGGTGAACTAATCGCCTTCAAGGCGCTGGTCAATCTCGAAAAGAGGACGGAGACGGATCGCGGAGAGTGGCTGAAAGCCGACATCCGCACACTCTATGCGCGGCATTCGCAGGAGGAGCTTTCGGAGGAGATCGCGCGCCTGATCACGCCTTCGGGAATGAGGGCCAGGGTCGATGTGATTTTCCAGACGGTCGATGCCATGCATTCATGTTGCCCGAATTCGACCGGAGACTGGTATTTCACCGGACACTATCCGACGGCGGGAGGAGAGCGCGTTCTCAAGGCGGCGCTCAAGAACTATCTGGAAAACCGTAATGAAAGAAGCTACTGAGAAAAAGGCGGAGAAAACAGCCGGAGGCAGGGCGATGTCGATTGAAGCGTTTGAAGAAAGATGGAAGGCGCAGCGCGAACGCAAGGCGTTCCTCGCGCTGGAGGACGGGACGGTATTCCACGGAGTCGCCTTTGGCGCGTCCATTGAACGATGCGGTGAGGTTGTCTTCAATACGGGTATGTGCGGCTATCAGGAGATCCTTACCGATCCTTCCTACGCCGGACAGTTCGTCACTCTGACCGTTGCCGAAGTCGGCAATTACGGAGTGAACCGCGAAGACGTGGAGTCGCGCGGACTGTTTCTTTCCGGTCTGGTAATCGGTGATTATACGCAGCCGTCCAATTTCCGTTCCAATCAGTCGCTTGATGAATATCTCAAGGCGAACGGCGTTCCCGGAATCTGCGGCGTGGATACGCGCGCTCTCACGATACACCTGAGAGATCACGGAAATCAAAAAGCGTACATGTGCCTGTCAGGAGAAGTTTCCGAGTCCGAAGCGGTCGCCAAGGCGCGTTCCTGGGAAGGGCTCGACGGACAGGACTATGCGGCGAAAGTGACATGCGCTCGGCCTTATCCGTTCGCTTGCAAAACTCACGCGATGCTTCATGTCATTGCCTACGATTTCGGCATCAAGACGAATATCCTGCGTTCGCTCGCTAACTTCGCCCGCGTGACGGTTGTTCCGGCGGGAACGGCGGCCGCCGAAGTTCTGGCGATGAAGCCCGACGGTGTCTTTCTCTCGAACGGTCCGGCCGATCCAGCGGCGCTGCCGTATGCAATTGAGAATATCCGCGAGATTCTCGACTATGACCGGTCGATCGTAGCGTCCGGCGGTTCAGGCGGTTCGGCAATCCCAGTTTTCGGCATCTGCCTCGGACATCAGCTTCTGTCGCTGGCCTGCGGAGCGAAGACGGGACGGCTGAAATTCGGACATCACGGCTGCAACCATCCAGTCCGGAATCAGAAGACGGGACACGTCGAGATCACAAGCCAGAACCACAACTTCGCGGTTCTTCCGGATTCCGTTCCCGATTGCCTCGAAATTACGCATGTCAATCTGAATGACGGTTCGATCGAGGGTGTCAGGCACCGGACGTTGCCGGCGTTTTCCGTCCAGTATCATCCGGAATCATGCCCCGGTCCGCATGACTCTGCGTATCTCTTCAGTCAGTTCAAGGATATGATGGCAAAATGAAAAAGCAGGTCAAATACGTTTTTATCACCGGCGGAGTGGTTTCAAGTCTGGGCAAGGGGGTTACCGCGGCGTCCCTTGCGCTCCTGCTGAAGAGCCGCGGCTACAGGGTTTTCATGCAGAAGCTTGATCCCTATCTCAATGTCGATCCGGGGACGATGAACCCTTGTCAGCACGGTGAGGTGTTCGTGACCGACGATGGCGCGGAGACGGATCTTGATCTCGGACATTACGAACGCTTCGCGGGGGTTGTATGTTCAAAGGCGTCCAACTATACTTCGGGCCGGATATATTCGTCCGTGCTCGCGCGGGAGCGCGCGGGCGGTTACCTGGGCGGAACGGTTCAGGTGGTGCCGCACATCACGGACGAGATCAAGGCGGCGATCCGTTCGGCGGGCGCACACGACTGCGATATCGTCCTCTGCGAGATCGGAGGCGTGTCGGGCGACATCGAGTCACTGCCGTTTCTCGAGGCGGCGCGGCAGTTCCGCTTTGAGGAGGGCTGTGACAACACCTGTTTCGTCCATCTGACGCTTGTACCGTACCTGAAGGCCGCGGGGGAACTGAAGACCAAACCCTCGCAGCATTCGGTAGGCCAGCTCCGCGCGATCGGCATCATTCCCGATATCCTTGTCTGCCGTACGGAAATGACGATCCCGAAGGAGCATCTCGAGAAACTCGCGCTCTTCTGCAACGTGAGGCCCGAACGGGTTATCGAAGAGAGGGACGTGACGGATTCCGTCTACGCGATTCCCCGTGAACTGCACATGCAGCATCTGGATGAAGAGATCCTTAAGCAGCTGCGCCTGGACATCCGGCCGATCAGGCACACGGTCTGGGATACGCTGGTGAAGAAGGCGACGCAGGCGAAGAGGGAGTGCACGATAGCGTTGGTCGGCAAGTACACCGCCGTTCGCGATGCATACAAGTCCGTTCACGAGGCGCTGCACCATGCCGGTATGGCGCACGGCAGCAAGGTGCATGTCAAGTGCATAGAGGCCGAAGAGCTTGAGGCGGATGAGGAATCGCGGACGGAAGAACTCTTCAAGGGCGTTGACGGCATTCTCGTTCCGGGCGGGTTCGGCAGCCGTGGCGTGGGCGGCAAGATCGCGGCAATCCGGTATGCGCGCGAACGCCGCGTACCGTTCCTCGGGATATGTCTCGGAATGCAGTGTGCGGCCATTGAATTCGCGCGCGACGTCGTGGGATGGAAGGATGCGGATTCGACGGAGTTCGACGAAACGACGGCGCATCCGGTCATCGATCTTATGGCCGAGCAGAAACATGTTGCGGAGAAGGGCGGCACGATGCGTCTCGGAGCCTATCCTTGCATAGTGAAACCGGATACGCTGGCGGCCGGGTTGTACGGCCCCGGACATCCCAAGCCGTCCGGGATTCTGATTTCCGAGCGCCATCGTCATCGTTATGAGCTGAACCGCGATTCCGAAGGATGCAAAGCGTTGGAGAGGGCCGGTCTCAAGGTCTCGGGCACGTCCCCTGACGGCAAGCTGGTTGAGATCGTGGAACTGCCCGGACATCCGTATTTCATCGCCTGTCAGTTCCATCCGGAGTTCAAGTCCCGTCCGACCGAACCTCATCCGCTGTTCGACGGACTGGTCCGCGCGGCGCTCGGGCAAAGCAGGAATGGAAAGCGAGGGTTTCATGAAACGAACCGATATCCATAAGATTCTTATCATCGGCGCGGGGCCGATTGTCATCGGGCAGGGCTGCGAATTCGACTATTCGGGCGTGCAGGCCGTCAAGGCGCTGAAGAATGAGGGGTACGAGATCGTGCTCGTGAATTCGAATCCGGCGACGGTGATGACCGATCCGGACCGCGCCGATCGCACGTACATCGAGCCGCTGACCGTCGATGCGCTGCATGAGATCATCCGCCGTGAACGTCCGGATGCGCTCCTGCCGACACTCGGCGGACAGACCGCGCTGAATCTCTCGATGGAACTCGACAGGGCGGGTATTCTTCGGCGCTACCGTGTCGAACTGATCGGTGCGCAGGCCGAGGCGATCGCCCGGGCCGAAGATCGTCAGCTCTTCAAGGCGGCGATGAAGGATATCGGACTCGATATGCCGAAGTCCGGCAGCGCCCATACTTTCGAGGAGGCGAAGGCCGTCGCCGAGACAATCGGCACCTGGCCGCTGATCGTCCGTCCCGGCTTCACCCTTGGCGGCACGGGGGGCGGCATCGCGCATGACGAAGACGAGTTCGCGCGCATTGTAACGGGTGGTCTTGAGGCCTCGCTCAATCACGAGGTTCTCATTGAGGAGTCGCTCATCGGCTGGAAGGAGTTCGAGATGGAGGTCATGGCGGACAAGGCCGGCAACACGGTGATCGTCTGTTCCATCGAGAACGTGGATCCCATGGGCGTGCACACGGGGGATTCGATCACGGTTGCGCCGATTCAGACGCTGACAGACTGTGAGTATCAGGCGATGCGGGACGACTCAATCGCCGTTCTCAGGAAAATCGGCATCGCAACGGGAGGGTCTAACGTGCAATGGGCGGTCGATCCCGGGACAGGGCGCCGCATCATCATCGAGATGAATCCGCGCGTGTCGCGCTCGTCCGCGCTCGCGTCGAAGGCCACGGGTTTTCCGATCGCCAAGATAGCCGCGCTGCTGGCGGTCGGATACACGCTGGACGAGATCAGGAACGACATTACGGGCGAGACGCTTGCCTCGTTTGAGCCGTCGCTGGATTATGTGGTTGTGAAAATTCCCCGTTTCGCCTTCGAAAAGTTCCCGGGAGCCTCCACCGCGCTCGGAACCCAGATGAAGGCGGTCGGCGAGGTCATGGCGATCGGGCGCACGTTCAAACAGGCGTATCTGAAGGCGGTGCGCTCGCTGGAGGCGCCTCTCAGGTATCACGATGAGAGGACATACGATCCGTGGTTCAGACGCCAGCTTGATGAGATTGAGGCGTATAGAGAAAGTTTGAGACGTTCGGGAGGTCCGGATGGCTTGTCGGAGGATGTCCTGCGCCAGGCGAAGGTGTTTGGTTTTTCGGACAAAGAGATCGCCGCGCTCGTCGGATGCGCTGAATCGACGCTGCGGGCGAAACGCCTTGCGGCGGGGATTCGTCCCGTCTTCGGCGAGGTAGATACCTGCGCCGGCGAGTTCAAGGCGAAAACGCCGTACTACTACAGTTACTACAAATACGAGGACTCCAAGCCCGGTCGCGCTTCGCAATCGCCCGTCGATTTTCCGTTGTCCGATTCGCCGAAACGGATTATGGTGCTCGGCGGCGGGCCCAACCGCATCGGGCAGGGCATCGAGTTCGACTGGTGCTGCTGTCATGCGGCATTCGCGCTTAGGGCGCGCGGGTACGAAGTCGTGATGGTGAATTCCAATCCCGAGACCGTTTCGACCGATTACGATACGTCCGACCGGCTGTACTTCGAGCCGCTTACGTTCGAGGACGTGATGGAAATCTACGACCGCGAGCGGTGTGAAGGGGTGATCGTGCAGTACGGCGGACAGACCCCGCTCAATCTAGCGCAGCGTCTCAAGGCGGCCGGAGCGCGGATTGTCGGCACGTCTCCGGACGATATCGATCTCGCCGAGGACCGTGACTTCTTCAAGCGTCTGGTTGATGA
>ERZ808048.128-NODE-128-length-15503-cov-7.040710_pt1 | contig 15503 bp, 15 predicted proteins | sample MGYA00380197_ERZ808048 | MGnify/ENA primary metagenome ERZ808048 (study PRJEB31490, sample SAMN06133377) | cow dung metagenome | isolation source: M1 | host: cow | place: China: Chengdu | collected 2015-05 ... | reverse complement strand
TCTTGTTCGTCGCGCTCGCCTCGAAGGAAAGAATGCTTGTTGGGCACCTGGAACTGACCATGCTAGTATCGCGACAGAGGCTAAGGTGATCAAACGTCTCAAGGAGCAAGGCATCAACAAGAGCGACTTGACTCGTGAGGAGTTCTTGAAACATGCTTGGGCATGGACCGAGGAACATGGTGGTATCATCTTGAAGCAATTGCGCACCTTGGGTTGCTCATGCGACTGGGATCGCACTGCCTTCACTATGGACGAGACCCGTTCGAAAGCTGTGATCGATGTGTTCTGTGACCTATATAACAAGGGATTGATTTACCGCGGCTTGCGCATGGTGAACTGGGATCCAGAGCGTCAAACTGCTTTGAGCGACGAAGAGGTGATCTATCAAGAGGAGCACTCTAAACTCTATTACCTGAAGTACTATGTGGTAGAGCCTGTGGGCGAAGAAGCTAACGCAGAGGGCAATGTGGTTCACCAAGATGAGAAGGGTTATTATGCCGTGGTAGCTACGACCCGTCCAGAAACCATCATGGGCGACGTGGCAATGTGTATCAACCCTAAAGACCCTAAGAATCAATGGCTGAAAGGCAAGCACGTGATTGTGCCTAAAGTAGGTCGCGTGATTCCTGTGATCGAGGACCGCTACGTGGAGATTGAGTTCGGTACAGGTTGCTTGAAGGTGACCCCTGCGCACGATGTGAATGACTACGCATTGGGACAAAAATACGACCTCACCACCTATGATATCTTCACCGCAGACGCGCACGTGAACGTTGAGGGATTGGAGGCAGATATCTATCCTAATGTGGCTGCATACCAAGGCATGGATCGCTTCGACTGCCGCAAGCAAATCGTAGTGGATCTCCAAGCCGAAGGATTGGTGGAGAAAGTGGAAGATTACACCAACAAAGTGGGTTACTCCGAGCGTACCAATGTGCCTATCGAGCCACGCCTCAGCTTGCAATGGTTCATCCGCATGCAACACTTTGCTGACATCGCATTGCCACCAGTAATGAACGACGATATCGTATTCTATCCTACGAAATACAAAAACACCTACCGCAACTGGCTCGAGAATATCAAAGACTGGTGTATCTCACGCCAACTCTGGTGGGGACACCGTATTCCTGCCTACTACGAGAAAGCATTGCTCGAAGAGACAGGCGCAGAGAACTATCCAGAGGATAAGATCATTGTAGCGCCAAACATCGAGGCAGCTGCCGAGAAATCGGGCTTGAGCGTAGATGCGTTGGTACAAGACGAAGGTGCACTCGATACATGGTTCTCATCATGGCTCTGGCCAATCAGCCTCTTTGATGGCATTGAGAATCCAGGCAATGAGGAGATTAACTACTACTATCCAACCGCAGACTTGGTGACTGGTCCAGATATCATCTTCTTCTGGGTGGCACGTATGATCATGGCGGGTTATGAGTATATCGGCAAGATGCCATTTAAGCATGTGTATTTCACAGGTATCGTGCGCGATAAACTCGGTCGCAAGATGTCTAAGTCATTGGGTAACAGCCCTGATCCATTGGATCTCATCGAGCGTTTCGGCGCAGACGGCGTGCGTATGGGTATGATGCTTTGTGCTCCTGCGGGCAATGATATTTTGTTTGACGACAGCCTCTGCGAGCAAGGACGTAACTTCTGCAACAAGATTTGGAACTGCTTCCGTCTCATCAAGGGTTGGGAAGTTCAGGAGTTCAGTAGTTCAGAAGTAAATAAGTGGGGTATTGAGTGGTTTGAGGCAGTACTCGCCAAAGCACAAGCAGAGGTGGCTGACCTCTTCAGCAAATACCGCCTCAGCGAAGCATTGATGGCTATCTACAAGCTCTTCTGCGACGAGTTCTCTGGTTGGTACTTGGAGATTATCAAACCTGCATACGGTCAGCCAATTGATAAGGCAACCTATGAGAAGACTATCCAATTTATGGATACGATGCTCAAGCTCTTGCACCCATTCATGCCATTCATCACCGAGGAGTTGTGGCAAGCTATCGAGGAACGCAAAGAGGGCGAATCACTCATGGTTTCTCCTTTGGAGAAGGTTCAGGAGTTCAGTGGTTCAGAGGTGAAGGAAGCTGAACAATGCTTCGATATTATCTCTGCTATCCGTAATATCCGTGCACAGAAGAATATCTCTCCTAAGGAGGTATTGACATTGGTTTGTCCAGAGGCATTGCCAGCTGTGGTAGTGAAATTGGCGAACGTAGAGTTGGCTGTAGGCGCAGAGAAGAGCGCAGGTAGCGCATCGTTCATCATCGGTACTACCGAGTATAGCGTGCCATTGGAGAAGTTTATCAATGTGGACGAGGAATTGAAGAAACTCGAAGCCGAGTTGGCTCACCAAGAGGGCTTCCTTCGCGGTGTGATGGGCAAGCTCAACAACGAGCGCTTTGTGCAAAACGCTAAACCAGAGGTGGTTGAGTTGGAGCGCAAGAAGAAAGCGGATGCCGAAAGCCGTATTGCGACTATTAAGGAGGCTATTGCTCAACTGCGTTGAGCGGTTCAGGAGTTCAGGAGTTCAGGAGTTGAATGAAAGACTTAGCATCGCTTCGCGCAGAGATTGACCAGCTGGACGAGCAGTTGTGGGATATCATCGCACAGCGCGCGGACGTGGCTCGCGCCATAGGTGAGTGGAAACACGCACATGGCGAACAGGTGCTGCAACCCGAGCGTTGGCAGCAGGTTGTGGAGCATTGTATAGCACAAGGCAAGCAACATGGACTGAGCGAAACGGTTATCCGCGAAGTGATGGAAGCATTGCATAAAGAAAGCGTCAGGGTAGAATCCTGACGTTTTTTATTTGTTTGGCACGGTTTTTGTACATATTTACACGGACGCACTTGAAGGTGTTTTTTTTACCGTGAAAATAGTTCATTATAAAAAAATTATCATATGCAAACTACCGTAGATATTCGCGAACTGCAAGAGCGCATCGAGCGTGAGAGTTCGTTTGTAGAAGCCCTGACCATGGGCATGAACCAAGTGATTGTAGGTCAAAAGCACCTCGTAGAGAGTCTGTTGATTGGTTTGTTGGCAGACGGACATATCCTATTGGAAGGTGTACCTGGTTTGGCAAAGACCTTGGCCATCAACACATTGGCTAAACTGGTAAAAGCCGATTTCAGCCGTATTCAGTTTACACCAGACTTGTTGCCAGCCGACGTATTGGGTACACAGATCTACTCGCAAAAGTCGGAAGAGTTTAAGGTAAAGCAAGGTCCTATCTTCGCTAACTTCGTGTTGGCAGATGAGATCAACCGTGCTCCAGCCAAAGTGCAATCCGCATTGCTTGAGGCCATGCAAGAGCGTCAGATCACCATCGGCGAGCAGACCTACAAGTTGGGTGAGCCATTCCTCGTACTCGCTACCCAAAACCCTATCGAGCAAGAGGGTACTTATCCATTGCCTGAAGCACAGACCGACCGTTTCATGCTCAAGGTGGTGATTGGCTATCCAAAGAAAGAGGAGGAGATGCAGATCATTCGCCAAAACATCACAGGCGAAAAGGTACAAGTCGACCCTATCCTCGAGACCTCCGATATCCTCAAAGCCCGCCAAATCGTGCGCGAGGTGTATATCGATGAGAAGATCGAGAAGTATATCGTGGACATCGTGTTTGCTACTCGCCAACCAGAGGCATATGGTTTGGAGAATATGAAATCAATGATTGCGTTTGGCGGTTCACCACGTGCAAGTATCAACTTGGCATTGGCAGCTCGTGCATACGCGTTTATCCACCGCCGTGGTTATGTGATTCCAGAGGATGTACGTGCCGTTTGCTACGACGTATTGCGCCACCGCATTGGACTTACCTACGAGGCAGAAGCCAACAACATCACCACCGAGGATGTGATCACCGAGGTATTGAACGCGGTGCAAGTTCCTTAATAGACCGCCCTGCGGACTGAGAGATATTAGACCGTCCTACGGACTGTTAGACCGCCACTTCGTGGCTGAGAGATTCCGAGAGTCTAACAACGAAGCGATCTAACAACGTAGTGGTCTAACTTCTAACAGTGAAACGATCTAACAACGAAGTGATCTATTTATGACTTCTGAAGAACTATTAAAACGGGTACGGAAGATAGAGATTAAGGCGCGTAAGTTGAGCCGTAATATCTTCGCTGGCGAGTACCACTCGCAGTTCAAGGGACGCGGTATGGCGTTCTCCGAAGTGCGTGAGTATCAGCCAGGCGACGATGTGCGCTCCATCGACTGGAACGTGACCGCACGCCTCAACAAACCCTATATCAAGGTGTTTGAAGAGGAGCGCGAGCTCACTGTGATGCTGCTGGTGGATGTATCGGGCAGTCGTCACTTCGGTACGCTCAGCCAGATGAAACGCGACATGATGGCAGAGGTGGCTGCTACATTGGCATTCTCCACCATCGCCAACAACGATAAGGTGGGCGTGATATTCTTCTCCGACAAGATTGAGAAGTTTATCCCTGCTAAGAAAGGTAAAACCCACGTGCTGCATATCATCCGCGAGTTGCTGAGCTTTGAGCCCACTTCCGCAGGTACCGACATCGCACAAGCATTGCAATACTTTGCCAATGCTCAAAAACGCCATTGCACCGCCTTCCTCATCTCTGATTTTATCGGCGCAGGCAATATGTATCAACCGCTAATGATTGCCTCTAACCGCCACGAGGTGAATGCCATACAGATATACGACCGCCGTGAAGCCGAGTTGCCCAACATCGGACTCGTGAAGTTCCACGACGCCGAGACAGGCAACGACCTGTGGGTGGATACCGCCATCACATCGGTGAGAGACAACTATGCGCAAGCATGGCGCGACAATCAAAACGAGATGCAACAACTCTTCACCCGCACAGGCGTAAGCCATGTCAGCGTGCGCACGGATGAAGATTATGTGAAAGCTTTAATGCACTTATTCAAATGCTAACAACGATTTTGGCACTGGTGGTTAGTGCCGCAATAGATAGTACCACCCTCTTTATCGGCGACCAAACCGACTTGCATCTGCGTGCTACCAGCGAGGTAGGAGAGCAGGTGCAGATGCCTGTGCTCGGCGAACACCTGATTCCTGGCATTGAGATTGTGGACCGTACCATCGTAGATACCACCACCCTCAGCGACGGTCGCGTGCAGTACAACCAATACCTGACGCTGACCTCCTTCGAGGACTCGCTCTTCTATATCGAGCCCCTGCCTTTCGTCAGTGGCGATGATACCGTATGGAGCGAATCGCTGATGCTCAATGTGGTACAGCCATTTGAGATGGACTCTACCGACATGGCCATCACCGACATCAAGGGTATTTACCGCGCACCTATCTGGTGGTGGGGATTCTTGAGATGGGTACTGCTGGCATTGGCTGTAGCAGGCGTGGGCGTAGGCGGATACTACCTCATCACCTACCTGCAAAGTCGTATGGGCAAACGCGATGAGGATGCCGTAGCAGCCGAGCCATTGCGTCCCGCAGAGGAAGTGGCTCTGGAGAAACTGGACGCCATTCGCGAGCAGAAGATCTGGCAAACAGGTCAAATCAAGGAATACCACACGCAACTTACCGACGTGGTACGCGAGTACATCGCCCGCCGATTTGAGGTAAGCAGTGCCGAGCAGACTTCCGATGAGACATTGCGTGCCATGCGTCCGCTCTTGAGCGACAAGAAAGACCTCTACGAGCAGCTGCGCAAGATGCTCACGTTAGCGGATTTGGTAAAGTTCGCCAAGTGGACCGCCACACCCGACGAAAACGAATTGAGTTTGCGTAGTGCATATACCTTCGTCAAAGAAACGACGATTAAAAGTTTAGAGGACGGTGCTGAAGCACCTACAGTTTAGAGTTTAGTGATTAGTGTTTAGAGATATGACATTTGCTAGTCCAGGATATTTGTTTTTATTGCTGCTGCTGATCCCAGTAGTGGGATGGTATATATGGAAGTTGCGCACCGCTCGTGCATCGGTGCAGTTGTCTTCAACAGCTAGTTTGCAGCAACAGTCCAAGAGTTTGCGTGTATGGTTGATTCATGTGCCTTTTGTATTGCGTGTGCTATTGGTGATATTGTTGTCTTTGGCGTTGGCACGACCACAATTGAGTAATCGCTGGCAATCGGAATCCACCGAAGGTATCGACATCATGATGGCGTTGGATATCTCGGGTACCATGCTGGGCGAGGACCTTAAGCCCAACCGTTTGGAGGCTGCTAAAGCCGTGGCTACGGAGTTTGTGCTCTCACGTCCGAACGACCAGATCGGTTTGGTGGTATTTGCAGGCGAGAGCTTCACGCAATGTCCTCTGACCACCGACCATGCAGTATTGGTCAACCTCTTCCAATCGGTGAAGTTCGGCATGATCGAAGATGGTACTGCCATCGGTTTGGGTCTAGCGAACGCAGTGAACCGCATGAAAGATTCGGAAACAAAGTCTAAGGTGGTGATCCTGCTCACCGACGGTAGCAACAACCGTGGCGACATCGACCCTCAAACCGCAGCCGAAATCGCCAAGACCTTTAATATACGCGTATACGCGATAGGCGTGGGTAGCTATAGCGACCAAGTGCGTGTACCGATGCATACGCCATATGGCGTGCAATATGGCACGATGAGTTCGGAGTTTGACGAGACTACCCTCCGCAATATCGCTCAACTCACAGGCGGCGAGTACTTCCGCGCAACCGACAATAATAGTCTGCGCGCTATCTACCAACAGATCGACCAACTCGAAAAGACCAAGATTCGCGTTCGCGAGTACTCCAAGCGCACCGAGCATTTCATGCCATTCCTCACGGCTGCTCTGCTATGCCTACTGCTCGAAGTGCTGCTCCGATTCCTAGTTCTTCGCACCATTGCGGAGTAGTTTAGTGTGTTTAGTGTTTAGAGTTTAGTGTTTAGAGATTAGAGATATGTTTAGATTTGCAAATATAGAAATGCTTTGGTGGCTTATCACGATACCCGTCTTCGTGATTGCATACATCATCTACACCAAGCGCAAGAGCCGCCAGTTGGCGGAGTTTGGCGATCCAGAATTGATGGCACAGCTTATGCCTGATGCATCTAAGAGCCGACCTGTATGGAAGTTCAGTCTGATGATTGTGGCGGCAGTGCTGCTCATCATCGCTGCTGCACGTCCACAATTTGGACAACAGGAGAAGACCGTTAAGCGACAAGGCATCGAAGTGATGGTAGCATTGGATATCTCCAACTCCATGCTCGCCGAAGATGTAGCTCCTAACCGTCTGGACCGCGCCAAGCAGATGCTTAGCAAGATGATTGACAACATGGTGGACGACAAGGTGGGCTTGGTGGTCTTTGCTGGCGAAGCCTTCACGCAGCTCCCTATCACATGCGACTACGTGTCAGCCAAGATGTTTCTCAACACCATCACCCCTAACCTCATCCAAACACAAGGTACGGCCATCGGCACTGCCCTGCAAACAGCCATCACCTCCTTCGGAGCACAAGAGAGCGATGCAGGACGTGCTATCATCCTCATCACCGATGGTGAAAACCACGAGGATGATGCCATTGCCGCAGCTAAAAAGGCACAAGAGTTGGGCATCCAAGTCTTTGTCATCGGTATTGGTAAGCCAGAAGGAGCACCTATACCTAAGCCAGGCACCAACGACTATTTCAAAGACCGTAGCGGACAAGTCGTAGTCAGCCGCCTCAACGAAGAGATGTGTCAGCAAATCGCACAAGCAGGTAGTGGCATCTATGTGCGTTGCGACAATACCAATACCGCCATGCGTGCCCTCCAACAGGAGCTCGACCGCATCGCTACCACCGACCTCGAGACCACCGTCTATGCCGACTACAACGAGCAATACCAATCCTTCGTGCTGATTGCGCTATTGTTGCTCGTCATTGAGTTCTTCATCCTCTCACGCAAGAACCACCGCCTCACACGTATGGACTTGTTTGGAGAAAAAACGGAAAAGTGAAACGAATAACTGAACAGTAATATGCGACTATTAGTTACAATCATATCATTATGCATCGCTTCGCTGCTTTTTGCGCAGCATGAGAGCCCTGACGTACGTCGTGGCAACAAGCAGTACAACGACTCCAACTACACCGAAGCAGAGGTCAACTACCGCCGTGCGTTGGACAAGAACGACCAATCATTCGAGGCACACTACAACCTGGGGGATGCACTCTTCCGCCAGGAGAAGTACCCCGAGGCAATGGAGCAATATACCAAAGCAGAGCAACTGCTCAAATCCGACGACAAGACGCGCAAAGAGCTCATCGACAGCCGATTGGCTGACACCTATCACAACATGGGCAATGCCCTCTATGCGCAACAGCAATACGACAAAGCCGTGGCGGCATACCAACAATCGTTGCGACGCAACCCCAAGGACAACGACACGCGCTACAACCTCGTGAAAGCCATGCAGCAACTGCAGCAACAACAGCAACAGCAGCAACAAAACCAAGACCAAAATCAACAGCAAGAACAGCAAAACGACTCTACACAACAACAGCAACCACAAGAGCAACAGCAACAAGAGCAACAACAGCAGCAACAGCAGCAAAACGAGGATCAGATGGACAAAGAGACTGCCGAGCAAATCCTGCAAGCCCTTGAGCAAGACGAACAAGAGACACAAGAGAAACTACAACGCCAACAAGGCAAGAAACGTCGCGTAGAGAAAGAATGGTAAGATTATGAAAAAGATACTATCGATATTATTTATTTGCAACATGGCGCTGACCGCACTGGCGCAAGATGTAGAATTCAAGGCCTCTGCACCTGCTCAAGTGATTGTCGGTAAGCCCTTCCAACTCACCTACTCGGTGAACCAACGTGCCAAAGACTTGCGTGCGCCAGAGTTCACGGATTTTGATTATATTGCAGGTCCTTATACCTCGCAATCATCGTCCACCTCGTTCGTCAATGGCAAACGCACCTCGTCGTTTACCCTCACCTATACCTACACGCTCATGGCGAACCAAGAGGGTACCTTCACCATCCCACCTGCAACCATCAAGGTGGATGGCGAGCAATACACCTCCAACGGCGTGCGTATCACCGTGCTCCCACCCGACCAACCTGCCCCCGCTGCTACAAGCAATGCGAGCGCAGCTAACCAACCACGCGAAACCACCCAGATTAACGAAGGCAACATCTTCATACGCACCTTGGTCAGCAAGGGCAAGGTGCATGAGCAAGAGGCCATCCTGCTCAGCTACAAGCTGTATTTTGCAGGCGTGGATGTCGCACAATTCACCAACAACACCCGCCTACCTGAGTTCAAGGGATTCCTCAAGCAAGAGCTCGAAGTGGGAGAGATACAAACCGAACTGGAGCACTACAATGGCCGCAACTACCAAACGGCTGTGCTCTACCGCACCCTACTCTTCCCGCAGCGCAGTGGCAACATCACCATCGATCCTGCAGAGTTTGAGGCAGTGCTACGCATACAAAACCGCGCACAAGTACGCAGTATCTTCGACGACTTTTTCAACAGCTATACCACTGCCACCAAGGCTATTACTGCGCCTGGCACCACCATCCATGTGGATGCCTTGCCCACAGGCAAACCAGCTGGATTCAGCGGCGGTGTAGGACAATTCAATATCTCCAGTACCATCTCCAGCACCGATCTGCAGGCCAACGAAGCGGTTACCCTCAGCATCACCATCCAAGGTTCGGGCAATATGAAACTGCTCAAGACACCTGCTGTGGATTGGCCAGAGGGCTTCGAGGTATATGATCCTAAGGTGTCCAACAACTTCCGCAACACTACCACAGGCGTCAGTGGTACCAAGACCATTGAGTATCTGGCGATTCCTCGCGCAGGAGGTAGCTATACCATTCCGCCTATCCTATTCTCCTACTACGACACCCAAGCTGATAGCTATAAGACGCTCGCCACACCTGAATACACGCTCCAGATCGCACGTTCTGCCACCGAGGAAGCCAATGCCGCAGTGGTCAATCATTTCGTGCAAAAGGAAGATATCCAGCAATTGGGCTCCGATATCCGCTATATCGATGTCAACGCATTACCAGCACTTAAAATCCATAAGTCCAAATTCACCTTCGGCACCCTCGCCTTCTGGCTTTGCTACCTCATACCCGCACTCTTAGCGGCACTGCTCTTCATCATCTTCCGCAAGAAGATCCAAGAAAATGCCGACATCACCCGCGTGCGCTACAAGAAGGCCAACAAAGTGGCGCAACGCCGACTCAAAGCGGCTGAGCTACTGCTCAAGGCTGACAACAAGACCGCATTCTTCGAGGAAATCGAACGCGCTGCATGGACCTACCTCAGCGACCGCCTGTCCATTCCTACCGCACAACTCAACAAAGAGAACATCGCGCAGATCCTTGCCAGCAAAGGCGTGACAGACACCCTCATTGAGGAAGTATTGCACGTACTCGCCACCGCCGAGTTTGCACGCTATGCCCCAACTTCCGACCACGCCATGCAAGACATCTACAACGATACAACCAAGATTATCAACCAATTAGAGAACTGCAAACTCTAACTCTTTCAAACCTCGAAACAATGAAACTGCTTTTTATATTTCTTACCACTCTCTTTGCCGACGCTAATATCCAATACGCCGAGGGCAACTATGCTCAAGCCGCTACACAATACGAGCAGATCCTCGCCAATCTACCATCTACCGACGTAGCCGATCTACCATCTGACTACGCAGTGGTCTATTACAACCTCGGCAATGCCTATTTCAAGCAAGGCGAGTTGGCACAAGCCATACTCGCATACGAACGTGCTTTGCGCCTCCAACCATCCTTGCAAGATGCCAAGCACAACCTCCAGTTTGCACAATCGCGTATCATAGACAATATCCAGGATACCCAATCATTCTTCCTTTCTAACTGGCTCCAAGCCATCCGCAATGCGCTCAGCCAACGCACTTGGATTATCCTATCTATCTCGCTGTTTATATTGGCGTTAGTAGGCTTCTTCCTCTTTGCGTTCAGCCAAATAATATGGCTTCGCAAGACGGCTTTCTACACCAGTCTCGTCGCCCTTATCATTTCCATGGCTGCATGCGCCAATGCGGGGTCACTCCACCAGCGTGACACCCTGCGCGCCGAGGCCATCATCACACAAGGTATCGTCAATGCCAAGTCCTCGCCCGATCGCTCAGGCACCGACCTCTTTACCATCCACGAGGGCACCAAGGTCGAGATCAAAGAGGTCATCGGCGAATGGTGCTGCGTACATGTGGGCAACAATATCGGATGGATGCCACTCGCCCATCTCGAACGCATCTAAGCCAAGCAAATACCCCTTTTTGTAAAACAAAAATAACAAAAAATAAAAAACTTTCCACTTTCAACGGTAAACTTTCAACGAAAATTTGCACGTTTCATTTATTTTCTGTAATTTTGCAGCGATTTTGATAAAGTGGGGGCTTACCCCAACCCCCTCCCTAAAGGGAAGGGCTTTCAAAAACGAAACAATAGAAACAAAATTAATATTAATTTTTTTAAAACTTTTACAACAATGACAAAAGTAGGTATCAATGGTTTTGGCCGTATCGGACGCTTCGTTTTCCGTGCAGCTATGAAACGCAATGACATCGAGATCGTAGGTATCAACGACCTCTGCCCAGTAGATTATTTGGCTTATATGCTTAAGTACGACACCATGCACGGTCAGTTCGAAGGAACTATCGAGGCTGATGTTGAGAACAGCAAGCTCATCGTTAACGGTAAAGTTATCCGTGTAACTGCAGAGCGTAACCCAGCTGATTTGAAATGGGATGAGGTAGGTGCAGAGTACGTAGTTGAGTCTACAGGTTTGTTCCTTTCTAAAGATAAAGCTCAAGCTCACTTGGAGGCTGGTGCTAAATATGTGGTTATGTCTGCTCCTTCTAAGGACGACACTCCAATGTTCGTATGCGGTGTAAACGAGAAGACTTATGTTAAGGGTACACAATTCGTATCTAACGCTTCTTGTACAACCAACTGCTTGGCTCCTATCGCTAAGGTGTTGAACGACAAATGGGGTATCACCGATGGTTTGATGACTACTGTTCACTCTACCACCGCTACTCAAAAGACTGTTGACGGTCCATCTGTTAAGGACTGGCGTGGTGGCCGTGCAGCTGCTGGCAACATCATCCCTTCTTCTACAGGTGCTGCTAAAGCTGTAGGTAAAGTTATTCCTGAACTTAACGGTAAATTAACAGGTATGGCTTTCCGTGTTCCTACTCTAGACGTTTCTGTAGTTGACTTAACTGTTAACTTAGCAAAACCAGCTACTTATGCTGAAATCTGCGAAGCTATGAAATCTGCTTCTGAAAACGAACTTAAAGGCGTACTAGGTTACACCAACGAAGAAGTTGTATCTTCTGACTTCTTAGGTGATACTCGTACTTCTATCTTCGACGCTAAAGCAGGTATCCAATTAACTGATACATTCGTTAAAGTTGTATCTTGGTACGACAACGAAATTGGTTACTCTAACAAAGTTCTTGAACTTATCGCTCACATGGCAAAAGTTAATGCTTAATTAGCAGAGACCAATATAAAATAAGAAAAGCAGACTTCGTAAGAGGTCTGCTTTTTTAATGCTCTTTGTTGAGGAATTTACCGAAAACTAAATTCGCAACCGCAATACTGTTGATTGTAGAACCCAATCTCCTTTAAAAGTTGGTCTCTGCGTTGCTGCAATCCATCCTTGCGCCAATTTTTGTCCCAAAATTTTGGATATTCGTCGGTGTTAGCCGATTCTTTCACTATATTTTCTGCCCAAAATCCAGCTTCATTTATTTGGTTTAAACTTTTCCAGCGAGAAGAGGCAAGTGTGGTGGTAAATTCTGCAATGTTTAACTCAGCTGCTTTGCGTGCAGCTTTAAGCAGTCGATATTTAAAGCACATTAAACAGCGGCCACCACGTTCATTTTCATTTTCTAGTCCTTTAATATAATTAAGCCAATCTGTGTGATTATAATCATCATCAATAAAATCTATCCCAAATTTTTCTGCATATTTTATAAGTTCAGATTTTCGCAATTCATATTCTTCTATAGGGTAGATATTTGGATTGCAAAAATATAGAATAGGCTGATAATCATTGCTTAACATCCACTCAAGTATGGCGGATGAGCACGGAGCACAACAAGCATGTAATAGGATTTTTTTCATAATACAAAGATAATAAAAGTTAGGTGTTTTTTGCTATTAGGCGAAGGAATAGAAAATTTTTCTATAATACTATTACCTTCGGTAATAAATTCTGATTTAGATTTTTTAACAAGTTGATGATTAAACAATCGTTTGCAAACATTGGTCAAAGAGACAAACAAAGCCACCAAGGTGGTGTGATAAAACAAAAACATTTAAACAGAAATTTAGTATTAACAATTTAAATTATTTAGTTATGAAAAAGAGATTGATTTTAACCACAGCATTTGTAGCAATTTTTGGTTGTTTCGTTAGTATGGCAGATGTGCACGACAGAGATTACAAAGGTAATAGTAAAGGACACAAAACAGAAAAGGTAGATAAAAAGAAGGATAACAAACACGATTCTAAAAAAGACAAAGTTTCAAATAAACACAAACCAAACAAACCTGTAGCACATAAACCAGCACCAAAACCAGTTGCTCACAAACCAGCGCCAAAACCAAATCACAAACACGTGGCTCACAAACCACACAAACCAAATCATAAACAAGTTTGTCATGTGAAGCATCATCATAAACCTGAATGTCACAAACCACATAACAAAGTAGTTTTTAATCCGCTAGATCCATTTGGAATACATGCTCTTACAACTGCAGCAATAGTGGCAGCAATAATAGATTAAAGTAGATTTTTTAAGGTTAGTTAATAGGAAAACAAGAGGTTGATTCAAACGAATCAACCTCTTGTTTTTTATAATGTCTTTAAGTACTTCTCTAGTCTATCCATACCTTCTTTTATATTTTCTAACGAGTTGGCGTAGGAGAATCTTACAAATCCTTCGCCTCCAGTGCCGAAGTCCACTCCTGGAGTAATGCCAACGTGGGCTTTTTCAAGCACATCGAAAGCAAATTTTAGAGAGTCGTTTGTATATTTAGAAGCGTCAACAAATACATAGAATGCACCTTGTGGAATTGCAGGTAGTGTGAATCCCATTTTTTGTAGGCGGTCCACTAAGTAAAGACGGCGTTCGTTGTATGTGTTGAACATGGTTTGTTCGTAGTCTGAAGTGTCGCGAAGTGCAGCAATACCTGCTTTTTGAGCGGTGCTAGAAGCGCAAATCAAAAAGTTTTGAGCAAGTTTTTGAATAGCTGGCATATATTGTTTTGGTGCAATTAAGTAACCCAAACGAAGGCCTGTCATTGCGAAGCGCTTACTAAAGCCGTTTAGCACAAACGCGTTGTCAGTATATTCCAAAATGGAATGAACTTTGCCTTCGTAAACAAGTCCGTGATAAATTTCGTCAGAAATCACAGGCACACCAAGTTCAGAAACTTCCTTCATAAAAGACTCTTCAAGTACAATGCCAGTAGGGTTCATAGGTGAGTTTATGAAAATAGCGGCGGTGTTTTCAGTTATCTTTTCTTTAATATCTTCCACTTTGTATTGGAAACCATTTACTGCTCTTAGTGGCACGTTCACAGGTTTTGCGTGAGCACCAAGCACAAAGTTTTTGTAGCAAGCGTAACCTGGGTTTGAAAGAATCACCTCAGAGTTTTCGTTGCAAAGAAGAATCATAGTAAGCAAAATGGCTGGTGATGAACCACTTGTAACCAAAATTTGGTCTTTATCCACATCTACACCATATTCGCGTTTGTATAGGTTCGCAATTTCTTGACGAAGTTCTGGGTCGCCAAGTGAGTGAGTATAGTGTGTTTGGTGATTTTTATAAGCTTCAACTACTGCTTTAGTGACGCATTCTGGTACGTCGAAATCTGGTTCGCCTACTTCTAAGTGAATAATGTCGACGCCTTGTCTCTGAAGTTCATTTGCTCTTTCCAATACGTCCATTACTATGAACGATGTCATCTTATCTACAAGTGGATTCATATTTTGTGTCTGATACTTTAATTGAAATGCAAAGGTAGTGAAAATTATTAGGATTTAGGAATTGAAGATTAGGAATTGTTGCTTTTCTGATGAAAAAACTGTTTGATTGCTCAATCCATTTTTAATAGAGGCAAAAAAAATCCCCGTCAACCATGTTCCGCGCCTTCCGGCCCATCGCAAAGAAATTTTTCCTGCAACATACCTTTCAGCGCGTACAGGTTAGGAAAGACTATGAAATCCTTAATAACGTGACACCTTACTGCGGCAAGGGTATATCTGGAATCAAGAGCAGCCCGGGATTCTATCCTTCCGGGACTCCTCCTCCCCTGCTTCGGCGCATAGGGCCGCTCCTCCGGCCCTTACGCCTGAAAAAAACGGAATCCATTCCGCAAATATACAAAACTTCTTAAAGTTATATCCAAACGCCACGGTTGTTGCTAATGCTAAAACGTTCGTAATGATAGACAACTTTTTTGGCGCAGGTCTTTGCGAAAACAAGAAAGTAGTTGCTGAC
>ERZ808048.127-NODE-127-length-15684-cov-3.746652_pt1 | contig 15684 bp, 14 predicted proteins | sample MGYA00380197_ERZ808048 | MGnify/ENA primary metagenome ERZ808048 (study PRJEB31490, sample SAMN06133377) | cow dung metagenome | isolation source: M1 | host: cow | place: China: Chengdu | collected 2015-05 ... | reverse complement strand
TCCTCCCGACCCTCGGTCGGGAGGATTTTTTAAACAAAAAATAATTTTTTAGGCATCCGCATCTTGTTTGTTTTCAGACACTTATGAATGCTGATGTCCAAAAATAAATTTCCCGTTAATTTGCTTCACTTTTCTTGTTTCTCTAACTTTGTAGAAGAATAAAAATGAAATCAAAGGTTCAAAAGCGTAAACCAAGAATGTTATACTATATGTAATTGTGGTATAATTGTATATCTCGTTTAGTCTTGCAGGTTGTTTGGTCAAACTCTCGTATGATATAATGTTTATAAATGCTGTGATATAAACAGAAATAAAAAGAGAGAAGATAATGGTGGTACCAGATTTGATACCTCTAAGGAAATCGAACTCTGTAGATACAAAACTGGTAATCACACAATTAATAAGTCCTGCCATAAGAATACTTATAATCATGGCTTTGAAAATGGGCGTTTTTCTCCCTTCGCTTAATCTTTTTAAGCGTTCCCAAGCTTTTGTTGGATTTGTGACAAGTTCATAAATGCTTGTAAGCCAAATTATATGTATTTTATCTTTCAAAACTATAATTTTTTCAGGCAAAGATAACTCTTTTTATTTATTTATTCGTAACTTTGTCAATCAAATACTAAATTATTTAAATATGTACGCGGCATTATTAATAGTTGCAACGATTGCAACAATCTTTGGCTCTCTGTGGATGTATTTTCCTTTTGCAGAGAAGAAAGGGTTGTTAGCTGGAGTGAATCATCGTAGTTCTCACACAAAGCCTGTGGTGACTGGTGCTGGTTTTATTTTCTATATCTCGTACATCTTCTACATTGTCTCTTGTCTATTGTTCTCCACTTGGGATGTGCCATGGCCATTGTTTTTAGGTGTATCAATACTTGCGATAGTGAGTTATATAGATGACTTAAAAGATTTGTGGTTCTTGATAAGACTTGTGGTGCAAATGTTGGCCGTAGGCCTAATGCTATATCAAATTTACATAGATTTCTCTGTGGAAATATTTGATATGAATGTATCAATTCTTCTTGTGTTGGCATTGGTGGGGGTTGTTTTCTCTGTAGGCTTTACAAATCTATACAACTTCATGGATGGTCTTAACGGCATGATGGCGGGTATTACCATTTCTGCATTGGCTGTTTTCGCCCTTATAGACAATTTTGTTGTAGACTTTGTAGACGATTCTTTGTTGATATACACAGCTATTCCAACATTGGTTTTTGCCTTTTACAACGCCAGAAGACAAGCAGTTTGCTTTGCAGGTGACGTGGGTGCCATTGTGTTAGGTTTTGTGATGGTGTATATGCTATTCTCATTGCTACTACAAACTTCAAATATTGTCTATATGTTTATCTTTGCTTCTGTGTATCTTGAAGCAGGTATGACAGTGATTCAACGTCTGTTGGCTGGACAAAATATCTTTAAACCTCATAGAATTCACATGTTCCAATTGCTTTGCAACGAACACAAACATCACCATGTGAAAATTTCTGCATATTACGCTCTAAATCAATTGCTTTTTGGTTCGGTTATAGTGCTGATGAACTATTTCGACCTTAACGACTTGTTGCAAAACCTTATTGTAATAGGTATGTTTGCAGTTGAAACAGTTTTATATTTCGTGTATAAAAGAAAACTAATGGGAGGTCACCTTTTAGAATTTTTGAGAGAGAAAAAACAATAATCAATATAACTTTAAAAACAATAATTTATGATTCCACAAAAAATTGAACACCTTGGTATTGCAGTACCAAGTATCGCAGAAGCACTTCCATACTATGAAGGAGTGCTTGGTATGACATGCTATGCTATAGAAGAAGTAGCAGACCAAAAAGTTAAAACAGCTTTCTTAAAAGTAGGCGAAGTAAAAATCGAACTTCTTGAACCAACCTCTCCAGAAAGTACTGTTGCTAAATTTATTGAGAAAAACGGTGGCCGTGGTGGTTTCCATCATATTGCATACGCTGTTAACGATATTGAAGCACGTCTTCAAGAAGTTGCTGAAAAGGGCGTACAACTTATCGACAAAACTCCACGTGGCGGTGCAGAAGGTATGACTATTGCTTTCTTACACCCAAAATCTACAGCAGGTATCCTAACTGAATTCTGCGAAAAGAAATAAGAATTTAACCTAAACATTAAAACAATATAATGGCAACAGATAAAATTCAAAACCTAATTGAGCTAAGAGAAAAAGCTCGTTTGGGTGGAGGTCAAAAAAGAATTGACTCACAACACAGTAAAGGTAAACTTACCGCTCGTGAACGCATTGAAATGCTTCTAGACGAAGGTAGTTTTGAAGAAATGGATATGTTCGTAACACACCGTTGTACAAACTTTGGAATGGATAAAGATAAATTCCTTGGTGATGGTGTAGTAGTAGGTCAAGGTACTATTGACGGACGTTTAGTATTTGTATTTGCACAAGACTTCACCGTATTTGGTGGTTCTTTATCAGAAACAGTGGCTATGAAAATATGCCATGTAATGGATAAAGCAATGAAAGTAGGTGCTCCTATCATCGGTATCAACGACTCAGGTGGTGCTCGTATCCAAGAAGGTCCTAACGCACTAGCAGGTTACGCAGAAATCTTCGAACGCAACATTCTTGCTTCAGGTGTAGTACCTCAAATTTCATTAATCTTCGGTCCTTGTGCTGGTGGTGCAGTTTATTCTCCTGCTCTAACAGACTTCATCATGATGACAGAAGAAAATAGCTACATGTTCATCACTGGTCCTAAAGTAGTAAAATCTGTAACAGGTGAATCTGTTTCTGTTGACGAACTTGGTGGTGCTGCAGTACACTCTACAAAAACTGGTGTTTCTCACCTACGTGCTGCAAACGAAGAAGAAGGTCTTGCAACTATCCGTCGCTTGATGTCATTCATTCCACAAAACAATATGGAAAATGCTCCAGTAGTGGAATGTACAGACCCAGTTGACCGTATCGACGACGCTCTTAACACCCTTGTTCCAGACAATCCAAACAAACCATACGATATGAAGGAAATCATCACTTCTATCGTGGACAACAACGATATGCTTGAAATTCAACCAGAATTTGCTCCAAATATCATTTGTGCATTTGGTCGCTTCAATGGTGTTTCTACAGGTATCATCGCAAACCAACCAAGCTGCTTAGCAGGTGTGTTAGACTGCGATGCTTCTCGTAAAGCAGCTCGCTTCGTACGTTTCTGCGACGCGTTCAATATTCCAATCCTTACTCTTGTAGACGTTCCTGGATTCCTTCCAGGTACAGGTCAAGAATATGCTGGTATCATCGTTCACGGTGCTAAACTTATGTTTGCATACGGTGAGGCTACAGTACCTAAAGTTACTGTTACTATCCGTAAATCTTATGGTGGTTCTCACATTGTGATGAGCTGTAAACAACTTCGTGGCGACTTCAACTACGCTTGGCCAGGTGCAGAAATTGCAGTTATGGGTCCTTCTGGTGCAGTAGAAGTGCTTCAAGCTAAAGCCATCGCTGCTATTGAAGACAAAGAAGAACGTGCTAAATTCATTGCTGAAAAAGAAGCAGAATACCGCGACAAATTCGCTAACCCATACCAAGCAGCTTCTATGGGCTACATTGATGACGTTATCGAACCTCGCAATACACGTTTCCGTGTGATTCGTGCATTTGAATCGTTGAAAAACAAACGATTAACTAATCCACTTAAAAAACACTCAAACATTCCTTTATAATTCGTGACTATGGTACAATTAGCAATAAACTGGACAAACGCAGGCATTATCACCGGTATCGGTTTTGGCCTTGTAGTTGTGTTGTTGATACTATTGGTTTTTGTGTTAATGGGATTTGGTGCCATTATGGTACGCCTAAATGCTCCTAAAAAGGAAACAACTCTAAAACCAGTAGCCGTTGTGCCTACTCCTGATGCCACAGAAGAACCTGTAGAAATTACAGGCGAAGAATTAGCCGCTATCGCAATGGCTATCCAACTAAGCAAGGAGTCTGCTCACGACGTGGAATCTAAAGTCCTAACAATTGTGTCGAATCCAAATTCGGCTTGGGCTTCTAAAACATTTGGTATAAATAATTTAATTCGTTAAATCAAAATGAAAAATTTTAAATTCACAATAAACGGTAATGTTTACGAAGTGGGTATTGAAGCTGCTGAAAACGGCAAATCAAACGTAAATGTAAACGGTAAATCGTATGTAGTAGAAGTAGAAGCAGACGTAATGCAAGCAACAGCTGTGCGTCGTCCACTTGCTACTCCTTCAACAAAAACTACCTCTGGTGTAATGAAATCTCCTCTTCCAGGTAAAGTACTTAAAGTATTAGTGGCAGAAGGTCAAGTAGTTAAACGTGGTGATATCCTTATGGTGATTGAATCAATGAAGATGGAAAACAACATTGCTGCTCAAGCAGATGGTGTTATCCGTTCTATCAAAGTGGCTGCAGAACAAAGCATTCTTCAAGGCGATGCTCTTCTTGAAATTGAATCTGTTGCTCAAGAAGCAGAACCTGCTCCAGCGCCAGCACCAAAACCAGCTCCTAAGGCTGCTCCTGCTCCAAAAGCAGCGCCAGCTCCAGCTCCAGCACCAAAAGCTGCTGCAGGTGCAAAATCTGTGGTTAGCCCACTACCAGGTAGCGTAATTAAAGTAATTGCTAAAGTTGGTGACGAGGTTAAACGCGGTCAAGCTGTGATGGTAATTGAATCAATGAAAATGGAAAATAATATTCCTGCTCCACGCGATGGTAAAGTTACTGCTATCCACGTATCTGCAGGTAACAGTGTAATGCAAGGCGATGCCTTAATAGACATTGAATAAGATATGAAAGCATTATATCGTATTATTATCACACTATTAGCATGCGTAACATTTAGTGTTGCGTATGCTACTGAAACCACAGATTCTGTCGCAAACTACGACGACCAAATCATGTTGATTTCAGAAGAAGCCGCTGATGAGGTAGCAGAAGAAGCTCCTGCTGTGGTAGAAGAAATGGAGGAAAACTTATCAATTACTGGTAGTTTGAGCAAATTCTTCGGTGAAATGGGTATTGTACAAATCTTTGCAAATTGGTTTGATGGCGATTGGCGTTATCTTGTAATGATAGCAATTGGTTGTTTACTACTTTATCTTGCTATTGTTAAACAATTTGAGCCTCTACTATTATTACCTATCGCTATGGGTATGGTACTTACCAATATTCCAGGTGCAGGTATGTTCCATAGCGAACTATTTGCAGGTGGTCACGTACATTGGGCTGCAATGGCAGAAAATGCAGGTCTATTAGACTACTTATATTTAGGTGTTAAACTTGGCATTTATCCTTGTTTAATCTTCGTAGGTGTAGGCGCTATGACAGACTTCGGTCCACTTCTAGCAAACCCTAAGAGCCTTCTATTAGGTGCTGCTGCACAAGTAGGTATTTTCGTTACATTCCTATCTGCTATTGCAATGGGCTTCACTCCAGAGCAAGCTGCTTCTATCGGTATCATCGGTGGTGCAGACGGTCCAACAGCTATTTTCTTAACATCAAAACTAGCTCCAGAACTTCTAGGACCTATCGCTGTGGCTGCATACTCTTACATGGCTCTAGTGCCAGTGATTCAACCTCCTATTATGCGTGCTCTTACAACTCAAAAAGAACGCGAAATTGAGATGAAACAACTACGTATGCCATCAAAAACAGAAAAGATTATCTTCCCTATAGTAGTAATTATTGTGGTATGCTTAATCCTTCCTTCAGCTGCATCTCTTATTGGTTGCTTAATGCTTGGTAACTTAATGAAAGAATGTGGAGTGGTAGAACGTCTTGCTAAAACAGTTCAAAACGAACTTATGAACATAGTAACTATCTTCTTAGGTATCACCGTAGGTGCAACAGCAACAGCTGACGCATTCCTAAATGTACAAACCCTTATGATCCTTTCTGTAGGTATCGTAGCGTTTGGTATGGGTAGTGCTGGTGGTGTGTTACTAGCTAAGTTCATGAACTTATTCCTTAAAGAAAAAATCAATCCACTTATTGGTTCTGCAGGTGTATCTGCTGTGCCAATGGCAGCTCGTGTGTCTCAAAACGTAGGTCAAGAAGCTAACCCTTCAAACTTCCTGCTAATGCACGCTATGGGTCCTAACGTTGCAGGTGTGATTGGTTCTGCGGTAGCAGCGGGTATATTATTATCTTTCTTAGGATAATGTAAAATATAGGTATAAAAAAAGTTGAGAGTTACGCTCTCAACTTTTTTTTGTCTTTGGTATTTTACCGAGTTTCTTTTTTCTCTCCCATTCAGCACGCCTTTTCTCATAATCGGCGTATTGCTTTTCTAGATAATTATCTGCCATAACTCCTAATTGCCTAACTTACTAAGTACTTCTTTCGCGTACTCTATTGCTCCGTGAAGCGAAAGGTCGCGATAGTTGCCACATTGGATGGCATTGGCTGCAGGTACTTCTGTAGAGTTTACAACCTTTTTAAGTGCGTTGATAAGCGCTACTTTTATGGTTTCTGGCTCTACGTCGCCCCATACAATAAAGTAGAAACCTGTTCTACAGCCCATTGGAGAAAGGTCTATAACATTGTCTACTTCTTCTCTTAAATAACCAGCCAAAAGGTGTTCCAATGCGTGTAGTGCAGCGGTAGGAATGGCCGCCTCGTTTGGTTGCATAAAGCGCAAGTCAAATTTACTTACTTTGTCTCCTTTTTCTCCTGTCAAAAGACCACATTTTCTCACAAAAGGTGCTTTTACCTTTGTGTGGTCCATAGTAAAGCTTTCTACTTTTATCATAATTAGAATCTAATTCCGTATGTTAATACAAGTTGGTTACGAACACTACGTAAACCTATTGGTTCGTAGCCTTCTAATTGGAATAAATCACCATTGTATTTTGTGAACGAAGGTGAGTATGGATAGTAATCAGCTGTGTTTACTTGGTAAACGTATGCTAGGTCAATTGCATGTCTGCCAAATCTATAACCAAGACCAGCTGTGATGTTATATGACTCTTTTTCGTTGTAATAATCTACATCTGTTCTCACGTCGTTGTAGTAGTAACCTCTGCTCATACAGTCTGAAACTCGTGGAGTAGAGTAGCCACCACCCACTCTTAGTGATAGTCCCTCGGTAGGTTTTATTTCAATACCTGCACGTAGGGTGTGACGGTCTTTTAGGTCGTATGAGTATAGACTCTTGATGTCGTCGTTGTTGCCGTTGATAGCAGCAGAGTTTTCATATTCGTAGTCGATGCCAATAAAGCCAAATCGGCCCAATACAAAGCCCAAACTACCTATTGCTTTAAGTGGACCTGTTAGGTGAGTAGTGCCAACAGAAGAAGGAGTTTGAGTAAATCCTCTTTGGCGATTGCCGCTTATGTCGTAAACATCGAAGTCGCAGTTTGATGAAGAGAAGTCGTCAATTGCATAAACTGTTGGTGTATGGAAGGCGCCACCAATGCGTAACCAACTTGTAGGCTTAACAATAAGACCTATTTTGTAGGTGAAACCTACAGATTCAAAACCGTAGGTGTTGTGCAATGTGTACACGCTACCATCGGCAAATGATTCTTGAAGTGTGGTATTTTTGCCATATGTGGCATAGTCGCATTCAAATGTCATACCCCAATAGATAAGGTTGTTGAAGTTGCCTGCAAATGAAAGCGCAAAATCATTGGCAGAGCCATATTCTTCAAATCTCATATATTGGCCAACAGAACCTCTGCCAGACCAATCATAAAGAGATGTGTAAACATTATCTTTGTGGCTGTATTTAAGGTCTGTAAGGTATGAATCAAAACCTATAATAGAACTCCATGGAATGCTTTCGTCGTTGTATGCAGGGTTTGTATTATCATACCATTGAACATCTGAGTTTGACAAAGAGTTTACTGGTATGTCGTCTGTCATAGCAGCAACCCATTGTGTGTATGAATGTGGTTGGTGACCATTGTAATGACCCATTCTTGCAAATTTTTTGCTTTGGTTGTATGCAATACCAAGGTTGAAGTTAAGTAGGTTTTTGTTTTCTTCAAACACCCATGTGCCCACGTAAGCCACATTTTGTAGGTCTACGTTAGTTTTAGTGCTGTATGTAGGGTGGCTTGAATATCCGTTTGACATTGTTGTATTGTCCCAATGTACGTTGCCAGAAATGGTAAGTTCAGAACTTCTGTAGATACCAATACCAGCAGGGTTGTAGAAAATTGTAGTAGCATCGCCTCCTAAAGCACCCAAAGCACCGCCCACAGCCATAAAGCGAGCAGTACCATTAAGTTCGCTACTTGATGCCAAAAGGGCGTCGTATGCAGTTTGTGTTTGTGCTGATGCACTAAACAGGGCTGTTGCCCCAATGAATATTGATAAAATAAGTTTCTTCATCTTTTGGTTTAGTTAATATGTTATTATCTGCATCCGCTTATTATCTGCGTCCGCCTCTTGTTGCAGCTCCAGATGGGCGAGAATTTCCACCGCCACGGCTTACACTGCCACTAGAGCGAGTGTTGCCTCCACCACGACTTGGTGATACTGATTGACTACTGCTTGCATTGCGTTTTTGCACATTGCTTGAGTTTGAACTTCTTTGAACTCCTTGGCTTGAAGAAGTACTGCGTCCACCTCTTTGTGTTGCAGTGGTGTTGCTTCTATTTGTATTGCTTGGACGATTTACGTCTGCATTTCTTTTTGTGTTGTTTGCTGGACGTGAAGCGTTGCCATTTGTATTTCTGTTGCTTGGTGCAGGGCGTGTAGCATTGCCTCTTGAGTTGCCTCCGCTACGGTCATAATCTCTGCTATGAGCATTGGTAGGACCATGATGATGATGGTCTGGACCATGATGATGATCTGGACCAGGGTGGTGAGGGTGGTGAGGGTGATGAGGTGGATAAGGATGATAAGGGTAATATGGCGCATATGGATATGGTCTATATGGCGCATAAGGGTAATAACCAGGATAGTGGCTGTATGGGTGTACCCAGAATGGGTCGTACCAAGGGTCGTACCAAATGCTACCCCATGGGTTCCAAGCATACCAAGAGTTGTAATACCATGGACTATACCATGTGGTGTATCCAAGGTTTACATAAATATTTGTAGAAGAGTTGGCTTGTTCTTCAGGGTCGGTGTTATTGTAAATATACACATACTCAGGATCTTCAATAGTTACGATTGTTGGGTCGTAATATTTTGCAATCTCTTTGGTATACTTGTAATCTTCTCCTAAGTCTAATTCTGCGTTTGTAGTCTGTTTTGTCTCTTCTTCTTGTGCAGTTTGTGCAGTAGATTCAATTCCTAAGAGGTTGTCGCCTTGAAGAATGTTTTGTTCTGAAGTCACTTCGGTAGAAGATTTTTTAGTTTCTACACGATTGTATTCGTCTATGCTTCTAGTACTTGTGCTTGTGCTTGTACTTGTAGAAACAGTGACTTTCTTACTTTCTTTTTTAGGTTTGTTGTAAGTGCCTCCGTCATAAATGTCATCGTATTGTGCAAAAGCACTCACTGATAAGCCAACAACTAATAAAAAAATACAAAAACGTTTCATAGCATATAAATTTAGTTGTATCTTTACGTCTGAATTATTTAATATCAAGACAAAGATACGAATTAATTAATTTTAGTGGTTTAAATTTTAGTTAAAAACATTATATGAATTACATAAAAATTTCAATAAATATAGCAGATATGCCTGAATACAAGGCAGATGTGCTTACATACGAGTTGGGTGAAATAGGTTTCAGTACATTTGAAACCGAAAATGACACATTAATTGCCTATGCAAAGCAGACTGATTTTTCAGAAGAAAGTTTAAAAGAAATGTCAGAAAACAACGAACTTTCTGCAGATTTGTATAGTGTGGAAGAGGTGGAAGACAAAGATTGGAACGAGGAGTGGGAGAAAAATTATTTTCAACCTATTGTTGTGGATGGTGGCGAGAGTAAATGTGTGATTCACAGTACTTTCCATACAGATGTGCCTGTGGCAGAATATGATATCATTATCAATCCAAAAATGTCTTTTGGAACAGGACATCACGAAACTACCAGTTCTATGCTTAGATGGATACTTTCAGACTCTATGCAAGGTAAAAAAGTGCTTGATATGGGTTGTGGTACAGCCGTGCTTGGTATCTTGGCAAAAATGCGCGGTGCAGACTACGTAATGGGCGTGGATATTGATGAATGGTGTAAAGAAAATGCCACCGAAAGTGCAGCACTTAACAATGTGGATATGGAAATCAAGCTTGGCGATGCATCTGTTTTGCCTCAAGAAGAAACTTTTGATGTAATTTTAGCAAATATCAATAGAAATATCTTGCTTGCCGATATGGAAAGCTATGTTTCTTGCCTAAAAGTGGGTGGGAACCTGTATATGAGTGGTTTTTACACAGAAGATATTCCTGTAATAAGAGAAAAAGCAGAGTCTTTAGGTCTTAATTTTGTGGATTTTAAAGAAAAAAATAACTGGGTTGCAGTAAAATTTGTAAAATAATTCGTCTAGAATTTTTATAATCCAACTATTTACCTTATCTTTGCACTCGCTTTTAAGGATAACGGCGGGATAGCTCAGTTGGTTAGAGCGTCGGATTCATAACCCGGAGGTCACGAGTTCAACTCTCGTTCCCGCTACAAAAAACGAACAATCGCAAGGTTGTTCGTTTTTTTATTTTACTCCTGTATACTTTCTATAGATTTTATTATACTCCTTACTTTCTAAGTAGACCGAAAGCCATGAGTTAAGCGAGTCGAGTAGGAGCGGACACTCTGGGTGAACGCACCAAGAGTAGTTTTGAGCGAAGCTCACTGCAGTATTCATGTCCAAAGACTTAAACTCTGGATTCTCCTTTATTAAAACCCTTGCCACAAATTCATCGCACACTGTGTAGTCAATATCACGATTTACAAGCATTTGGAATAGCTCTTTTGGAGTGGCATTGGTTACTTCTTGTGTATAAATTTTGTCACCAATTTCTTGTGAAAGATTGTCTATACGTTGCTTGTAGAATGCTCCGGGAGTGATGTATATAGTTTTTTCTGCCAGAGAAAGTTGGTTTCTAATAAACTCTACGCTATCTTTTGGGTTGTATTTCCTCTGAATAAGCATTTGTCTGCTTGTAAACACAGGAATGCTATAGTTGATTTCCTCGCGTTTGGTATTGTAAATAGGAATATGCCAAGCAAGTATGTCTACTTCGTGATTTGTAAGTTTGTTTATTGCTTCTGTAAGGTTGGTTTCTGCTATAAACTCCACGTTTTTTATATTCATTGCTTTAGCAAAACTGTCTATCATAAGTGCTTGCAACCCTGCAATGCTATCCACGTTTATCACCTGATAACTCATAATATTTGGTTCTACTATCACGCGGATTTTGTTTTGACTTTCAATGTATTCCAAGTCGTAAGGTTTGTGTTTTTCAAGGTAGTCTTGACTGAATAATATGAATGATAATACTATTAACGCAAGCAGAATGCAACCTCCTACTATGAAGAAGTGCTTTCTTTTAGACATTTTATGTAGTAGTGACTCGTCCATATCAGTAGAACTTATTAATCGTAGAAGTTCCAAGAAAGTCCAAATTTAAACATTATAGGGTTTAATGGGTAATTTGGTACTGCAAAATATGTTGGTCCCATAAATGCTCCAGATAGGTTGTAGCACATTAGGTAAACTCTAAATTGTTTTAAATGTAGGTTTACATATGCGTTCATAAGAGGATAATTGCCTACCAATGTTTCGTCTTGTAGGTGGAAGACTCCTGTGGCAGGCATATATGCATTGGCATAATATGCTGTGTTGTATCTGCAATCTACACCCACTTGCACTGTGAAGATATCGTCTTTGAAGAAACTATGTCTGAAGTAGAAGTTTGAGTATGCAGATAGCATAGGCAGTGGCAAAACAGAAGGTTCGTTCACGTATTGGAATGAAACTTTTGTGTCCCAATGCAGTAACCATGCAGATAGGTTTAACTCCAAATCAGCATTGATAATCTGGATAAAATGCTCTGTATCTTGGGTAGGCATAGCCTTTTTGTCAAAGTAGATATAATTTTTCAATCCTTGCCAACCAGCACCCAATTTTATGCTACAATATTTGTAAGGTATAGCAATTTCGCCATAGCCTCTTGCCGACCATGTGTTGTTGAAACGATTTTCCCAAATAAAGTGGTTTGAGTAATAATGTTCGGTAAAGTAACTTGGAATAGTACTTTTGATGTGTCCTAATGCTGAAATATTTAGGTTGAGGTCGTCTTTGAGTTTTATTTTTGTGCTGAAATCGCCCGATACGTCAAATGCAAGGCGGTTGTCTCTGCCCACAAGTAATACCTTACCTAAAACACCATATTGGGTGTTGCCTTTGCGTTTGAAAAGTTCACCACCCACAGATACAAGTGCCTGATTGTGAACTCTGCGCAATGTGTCCAATCCAAGGTTGAGTGTAGGAGCCTCTTCTTTGGTTGGCACATATATGGTGTCCATTATTTGCGTTCTGTTTTGCTCAAAGTCTGCCTCAACAAATGCTCTAAGCCCAAAGAACATCCATTTTTTGTAACCTTCGTTGAAAGTAAGTGAAACTACGTTTTTAAAGAAATGTTGTGAGCAACTATCTTTTGATGCTGTGTTTGAATAGTAGTTGTTTTCGTAAAAGCCAGCAGTCATGCTTCTTTCGTAGTATTTCTTTTGGCTATACTCATATTTTGTGGTGTAACCAATGGTCATAAGTGGCACGAAATCCTTTTTCTCGGAGTCGTTTGGGTCCACTTTGTCGTAACCGATATTGTATTGTTGGTTCACCCAAAAGTAAAATGAGTTGTACTCAGACCATGTGTTTGAAAGTTTTACCGGTATGTTTTCTGCTTCGTCCACAGCCTTCATATAACTTGTGTCTGCTATACCACCGTTTTCAAACTGTCTGTAGTTGTTTAACCCTGCAAGGAAGTAGATGGAGTATTTTTTACCTTTGTAACTGCCGTTTAAATAGCCATTTAAGTCGTCGGTAGACTGATTGAAATATGAGCCACGACCATATTTGTAATCGGCAAAAATGCCAAAGTTTAACTTACTTGTGGCATTCATAGAAAGGCCTGCTATTACATGGTCTTCTTCTTGGTCGGTAAGACCGCCAGAAAGGTATGAAATATTACTATAAGGACGTTTTGTATTGTAGAAAAATGCGTCACTCGGACCGATATATTGGTCGTAGAATGTGTGTTTGAATAGGAAATCACCTGTGTAGTCTGTTTCTTTTCTTTGGTAGAAAATGGCAGATTGACTTGGTTGTCCAAGGTTGCCAAGCCATTCACTTGCAATGGTTTTTCTGTAAACAGGTGTGGTAAAGTCATGGAAATTGAGTGTAGAAGTGTCTGGTGAGCATTGTGTTTCTGCTGCAAAATCTTCTGAAACCTTCCAAGCAATAGTGCCTTCGCCTGCCTTGGCAGGTTTGCGCATAAAGAAGTTTTCCTTTTTGGTAGAATCCTTTTTAGCTTCTAAATCGTCGCCAGATATGGCTACATTAGATTCTTTGGCTTGAAGAATTCCTGCACAAAAAAGTAAAACAACAAGTATGTATCTGCTCAATTTCACTATGCAAATTTACAACTAAATTTTCAAATATTAAATACGTGTCATTAGAGTAGGCAGGATTGATGCCTTCCATGCACTGAAATCACCTTTAATTATATGTGCTCTGGCCTCTTGTGTTAGCCATACATAAAATGCAAGGTTGTGAATAGAAGCAATTTGCATACCAAGCAGTTCGTCAGACATAATTAGGTGACGAAGATATGCTTTGCTATATACTCTGTCTACTATGCTTGCTCCCTCTGGGTCGATAGGCGAAAAGTCGTTTGCCCATTTTTTGTTGTGCATGTTCATGGTGCCGATTTTGGTAAATAGCATACCATTTCTGCCGTTGCGAGTAGGCATAACGCAGTCGAACATATCCACACCACGTTCTATAGCTTCAAGTAGGTTTGCTGGTGTGCCCACACCCATTAGGTAACGAGGTTTGTCTTTTGGTAGAATGGCATTTACCACCTCTATCATTTCATACATTTTTTCTGTTGGTTCGCCCACTGCAAGGCCGCCAATGGCGTTGCCCTCGCATTCTTGCGAAGCAATAAATTCTGCCGATTGTTTTCTTAGGTCTGGATAAACGCAACCTTGCACAATTGGGAAAAATGTTTGGTTGTAACCATAAATTGGTTCGGTATTTTTAAAGTGTTCCCAACCACGTTTTAGCCATCTGTGAGTCATCTCCATAGATTTTTTTGCGTAGTCGTAGTCGGCGTTGCCTGGGGTACACTCATCTAGTGCCATTATAATGTCGGCGCCAATAATGCGTTGGGTTTCAACCACATTTTCTGGGGTGAAAAGGTGTTTAGAGCCGTCGATGTGTGAACGGAATGTAACGCCTTCTTCTTTTAGTTTGCGAGTGCCAGAGAGTGAGAATACTTGGAAACCACCACTATCGGTAAGGATAGGTTTGTTCCATGAATTGAATTTGTGCAGACCGCCTGCTTGTTTAAGCACTTCAAGCCCTGGGCGAAGGTATAAATGGTAGGTGTTGCCCAAGATAATCTGTGCCTTAATGTCGTCTCTAAGCTCGTGTGCGTGTACTCCTTTTACCGAACCTACTGTGCCTACTGGCATGAAAATAGGGGTAAGGATTTCGCCGTGGTCGGTGGTAATTTTACCAGCACGAGCATTGGTTTTAGGGTCTGTATATTGTAAATCAAACTTCATAGTCAAACATATTTTCGTTTAGTGTTATTTCTTCTATTTGGTTTATTTTTTCTGCGTTGAATGGGCATTGCACTTTCACATAATTTTCGGTGAAACCGCACATTTTTCCACTTTTGTTTGTAGATTCCCATAGTACTTTACGTGTGGTGCCCACTTGAGATTGGTAGAAAGTTTTAAGTTTTTCGTCAGAGAGTGGTAGCATAATGCTCATTCTGCGTTTCTTCTCACTCTCTTCCACTTTGTATGGGATTTTTAGTGCCATTGTGCCTGCTCTTTCTGAGTATGGAAACACGTGCAGTTGCGATACTGGCAAACTTGCAATAAAGTTTCTCGACTCTTCAAAAAGCTCTGGGGTTTCGCCTCTCATGCCCACAATCATATCCACTCCGATAAATGCATCTGGCATCAACTCTTTTATTTTCAGTACTTTATTTTTGAAAAGTTCACTATCGTAGTGGCGACGCATTAGTTTAAGCACCTCGTCGCTACCGCATTGTAGTGGTATGTGGAAGTGTGGTGCAAAGCGTTTAGATTTTGCCACAAATTCTATTATTTCGTCGGTAAGAAGGTCGGGCTCGATAGATGAAATTCTAAATCTTTCCACGCCTTCTACTTCGTCTAAGGCTTTCACAAGGTCTACAAATTTTTCGCCTGTGCTTTTGCCGAAGTCGCCTATGTTTACGCCTGTTAGGATGATTTCTTTGCCTCCTTCGCTAGCAATTTTTTCTGCATTGCGCACAATTTCTTCTATACTGCCGTTGCGGCTTCTGCCACGGGCAAAAGGTATGGCGCAGTAGCTACAGAAGTAATCGCATCCGTCTTGTACTTTTAGGAAGTGGCGGGTACGATCTTCGTGAGAATAACAACCATAAAATGGAGTCATTTTCTTAGTTTCACTTACCACGGTGGCAGTATCTTGGGTTTTAAGTTTTTCTGGAATAATAAATTTATCGTTAGCTCCAAGGACTAAAT
>ERZ808048.126-NODE-126-length-15803-cov-4.498474_pt1 | contig 15803 bp, 8 predicted proteins | sample MGYA00380197_ERZ808048 | MGnify/ENA primary metagenome ERZ808048 (study PRJEB31490, sample SAMN06133377) | cow dung metagenome | isolation source: M1 | host: cow | place: China: Chengdu | collected 2015-05 ... | reverse complement strand
TCGCGGAGTAGAGCAGTGGTAGCTCGTCAGGCTCATAACCTGAAGGTCGGTGGTTCGATCCCGCCCTCCGCAACAAGGATGGAAGTAGAGATTGTCGGTACAGTCTCTACTTTTTTTGTAATCATTAGTATGTTATTGTTGTACTGTAAATGGTATCTAAAAACATAATATTTCAACATCGCGCACGCAATGTGCAAGCGCGTGACTCTTTATAAATATAAAAAATATTTGCGTAACTAAAAAAAATATTGTATCTTTGCACGCTTTTGTTGTTTATTAGGCGCAGTCAAGTGGATTTCTTATAGAAATATTGAGCGGCGTGCGTGACATAAAGTAGTAAAAACATTAATAAATTATCATAATATTATGCAAAACAAAGGATTTGTAAAAATTTTGGCGGTGTGCCTTGGTTTGGTATGCGCCTTTTATCTCTCCTTCTCTATTGTGACCTACAGTTATGACAAGAAGGCTAAAGAGTATGCTGGGGGAGATGCTGCAAAAGAGTATTTTTATTTAGATTCACTTGCTACTGAGAAAGTGTGGTTTGGTCACACTTTGAAAGAGTGCCGTGAGCGTGAGATTAACTTGGGTCTTGACCTCAAGGGTGGTATGAACGTAACGATGGAAGTTAGTGTTCCAGACATTATTCGTGCCCTTTCAGGTTACAATACGACCGAGAATTTCAACGAAGCCATGAAGATGGCACAAGTTAAGCAAAAAAGTAGCGGTGCAGATTTCTTGACTTTATTCATTGAGTCTTATCAAGAAATTGATCCTGATGCTAAATTGGCAGCTGTATTTGCTACAGCAGGATTGCAAGATAAGATTCAAATCAATAGTACCAACGAGGAAGTTGAGAAGATTATCAAAGCAGAAGTGGATGATGCTATCAGCAATTCATTCAATGTGTTACGTAATCGTATTGACCGTTTCGGTGTGGTACAACCAAACATCCAACAACTCAGCCAAGCAGGTCGTATTTTGATTGAGCTTCCAGGTGTTAAAGAGCCAGAGCGTGTACGTAAGTTGCTTCAAGGTTCTGCTAACCTTGAGTTCTGGGAGACCTATGAGTTGGCTGACATCTTGCCACAAATGATGCAAATCAACAACGAGTTGGCTCAACTCAAGGCTGCTGAGGCACCTGTAGCAGAGGTTGCAGAGGTAGAGGAAGTAGTGGAGGTGAAAGAAACCGTTGAGACTGCAGAAGGTGAGATTGCAGAGTTGGTTGACGAATTAGCTACCGATACTTTGGCACAAGAAGTAGATCAAGCTGCTGCTTTGGCAGAGTACAAGAAGAACAATCCATTGTTTGCTGTTCTCCAAATGAGCGTAAACCAAGCGGGTCAACCTATGCGTGGTCCTATCGTAGGTTATGTTCACTACTCAGACACAGCAGAAGTGATGGCTATGATCAACTCCAACATCGCTAAACAAGTACTTCCACGTGACTTGCGTCTATGCTGGACTGTTAAAGCTACTGACGAAACAAGTAATATTTACCAACTCATTGCTCTCAAGGCAAGAAGAGATGGTAGAGCAAGCCTTGAAGGTGATGTGATCGAAGATGCACGTGCAGACTTCTCACAAACAGGTGGTGCATATGCCAACGTATCCATGAGCATGAATGCTGAAGGAGCACAAAAGTGGCAAAGAATAACCAAGGACAATATTGGTAAGTCTATCGCTATCGTATTGGATGGTTTTGTATATAGTTTCCCAACCGTTCAAAATGAGATTGCTGGTGGTAATAGCCAAATTACTGGTAACTTTACCGTAGAGGAAGCAAAAGACTTGGCTAACACGCTTAAGTCAGGTAAGATGCCTGCTCCTGCTCGTATTATCCAAGAGGACGTAGTTGGTCCTTCATTGGGTAAAGAGGCAGTTTCTAACGGTTTGTGGAGCTTTGTGTTAGGATTTATTTTGATCCTTATCTACATGGTATTCTACTATGGTTTGATTCCTGGCCTCATCGCAGATGCTGCATTGCTTTGCAACGTGTTCTTGTTGATGGGTACCTTATCTTCATTCTCAGCTGTTTTGACCTTGCCAGGTATTGCCGGTATCGTGCTTACCATGGGTATGGCAGTGGATGCTAACGTGCTTATCTACGAGCGTATACGTGAAGAGTTACGTGCTGGAAAGAACATGCGTAAAGCGATCCAAGATGGTTTCGGTGGAGCTATTTCTGCTATCGTTGACGCTAACGTTACCAGTTTCTTGACAGGTGCTATTTTGGCTATCTTCGGTTCTGGTCCTATCAAAGGTTTCGCGGTTACTTACATGATCGGTATCGTATCATCCTTCTTGACAGCTGTGTTCTTGACTCGTCTATGGCTTGAGGCTTATGCTAAGCGTGAGAATGCTAAGGAATTGTCATTTACTACTGCTATCATGAAGAACTTCTTGCAAGATGTGCGTGTTGATTATATCGCAAAACGTAAGATTTTCTATATTCTTTCAGGTGTATTGGTAGCCTTTTGTTTGCTCGGCCTTGAGCCACACGTATTTGGTAAGTTGAACCTCGGTATTGACTTCTCAGGTGGACGTAACTATGTTGTACGTTTTGCACAACCAGTAGATGTACAAGAAGTTGAGGCTACTTTGACCAATGCGTTCTCAAAAGAAAATATCGAAGGTGAGAATCTCAGTATGCGTGTCATTACTATCGGTAATGCTAATCAAGTTCGTATTTCTACCAACTTCCGTATCTCTGATACATCCGATACTATTGATGCTATTATTGAAGGTTTGTTGTACGAAGGATGCAAGCCATTCTTGGGTGACGTTACGTTGGAAGAGTTCCAATCTACTGAGATCAACCCAGAGATAGGTATCATGCAGTCACAAAAAGTAGGTCCTGCTATTGCAGATGACATTACCACCAAGGCTGTTTGGGCTATTTTGGCATCTTTGCTTGGTATCTTCTTGTATATCTTGTTACGTTTCCGCAACTTCGCATACTCTGTAAGTGCTATTGCAGCGTTGGCACACGATACCATCCTTGTGTTGGGTGCATATGCTATCTTGTGGAAGGTGATGCCATTCTCTATGGAGATTGACCAATCGTTTATCGCTGCTATATTGACAGTTATCGGTTATTCAATCAACGCAACTGTGGTTATCTTTGACCGTGTACGTGAGTACAACACCTTGTATCCAAAACGTGATATCACACTCAATATCAACGAGGCTGTTAACCGCACGTTGGGTCGTACCTTCTCTACTACAATGTCAACCTTCGTTGTTTTGATTGCTATCTTCTGCTTCGGTGGTGAGACTATCCGTGGATTCGTATTTGCACTCCTATTGGGTGTTATCTTCGGTACTTACTCATCTATGTGCTTAGCTCCAACATTGTATTATCAAATATGCAAAAGAATAGAAGCTAAAAAAGCAGCTAAGAAGTAAACGGATCAACATAATAGTTTGAAAAAGGGAGGATTGGTTAATCCTCCCTTTTTTGTGTTTTGCAATAGGGTATCCTATATCTTGATTTTCTTCAAAAATGCTATTCGTTTTTCATAATCATGCTATCCAGTGCGTGTATTATAAAAAAAATCAGTGATTGACCTTGCAAAATGCAAAATATTTCCATTTAGACTGTTTAGATTATATTTTTTTTGTATCTTTGTGGATTGTAAGGGAGTATGTGCCATTCGTAGAATGACTTGACGTTTGAGCACTTGTAACGAACCAAAAGTCTTCAGCTCTCTTTTCGTAGCCTGAACATAATACGAATAATCTAATACATTGTAACATGAAAACGAAATTTTTGATTAGCATGGCATTGTTGATTGCCGTGGTATCTTATGCGCAAATGCCTCGTGCAGAGTATCCTCGTCCACAATTTGAACGTGCAGAGTGGATGAATCTGAATGGAGAGTGGAGTTTTACTTTTGATTTGGCCAACACGGGACACGAGCGTGATTTTTCTAATAGCAAAGGATTTGATGGTAAGATCATTGTACCTTTTGCTCCAGAGAGTAAACTTTCTGGTGTAGCACATACAGAGTTTATCAATGCGGTGTGGTATCAACGTACCCTACAGATTCCTCAAGAATGGATAGGCAAGGATATCAAACTCAATTTTGGAGCAGTTTTCTATGAGTCAGAGATATTTATTGATGGCAAGTTTGTAGGACGTCACTATGGAGGTTCCGACTCATTTTCCTTTGACATCACCAAGTTTGTTTCGGATGGCAAAGAGCACAATCTGGTAGTGCATGCTCAGAGCGACCTGCGTTCGGAAACCCTCCCTTCAGGTAAACAATCACATAAATTATATTCGCACGTGTGCATGTACACGCGTACAACAGGTATTTGGCAAACGGTATGGATGGAGGCAGTCAATCCATACGGATTGGAGCGTGTACAAGTATTTACTGATATTGACCAAAACCAATTGGTCGTTACTCCTACTTTCTATCATCTTTCCAATGGCAATCGTCTTTTGATACGTGTCAAAGATGGCGATAAAGTAGTTGCTAAGGCGAATGTGGTAGCCTCTCAAGGTATGCCTATCGTTCTTCCTATCAAGAATCCTAAGTTGTGGAGTCCAGAATCACCTTTCTTGTACGATGTGGAGTATGAAGTAAGGGATGCTTCCAATCAACTCTTGGACCATGTCAACGCATATGTAGGTATGCGTAAGATACATATATCAGGTACGCAGATTTATCTCAACAACCAACCATATTACCAACGCCTTGTTTTAGACCAAGGCTTCTATCCTGATGGTGTGTGGACCGCACCGAGTGATGCGGCCTTGAAGGCGGATATACAGATGTCCATGGCAGCAGGATTTAATGGTGCGCGTTTGCATCAGAAAGTGTTTGAAGAGCGCTTCTATTATTGGGCAGATAAGTTGGGCTATTTGGTATGGGGCGAGATGGCTTCATGGGGCAAGACTTCCAGTTCCGTGGCTGCGGCTCGCAATTTCATTTCCGAATGGACCAACATCGTGGTGCGTGATCGCAATCATCCCGCCTTGGTTACCTGGACTCCATTTAACGAGGAGTGGGAAGCTACAACCAATGAGATGGGACGTTTCTTGACGGATGTGTATGAATTGACGCGCAAGTTGGACCCTTCACGTCCAGTGAACACAGTCAGTGGTGGTTTGTATGTTATTTCAGATTTTTGTACCTCGCATAGTTATCAACAGGATGCCAACAAACTGCATACCATGTTGTTTGACGGGCAGAAGTTCTATCAACCTCAGGCTCCAGGCAAGGTGCATGCCAACACGGTTGACCATTTGTATTATGATGGCAAGGTACCTTACATCATAGATGAGTTTGGAGGCATCAAGTGTGCGGAAGCTAACCCTTCCAAAGAGAATGCTTGGGGTTATGGTGATGCTGCTATAACCAAAGAGGATTTTTATAAGCGTTTGGAATCGCAAGTCAAAGCTATCTTGGCTCATTGTGACAAGATTTGTGGTTTTTGCTATACGCAGCTTACCGATGTAGAGCAAGAGCAAAACGGAATTTACTATTTTGACCGCAGCGCTAAATACGATATGGAGCGTGTGCGTAATATTTTCCAAATGGAATTGCCTAAAACAGAAAAATAAATTGTAAAACACATAAACATAAATACCATGGATATTCAACTTATACGTGAGCAATTTGTTAAGCATTTTGAAGGGCAAGGTGAACTTTACACATCGCCAGGTCGCATTAATTTGATAGGTGAACATACCGATTATAATGGAGGTTTTGTTTTCCCCGGGGCCATTGACAAGGCAATGGTGGCTGAGATTCGTCCCAACGGAACAGATACGATTCGCGCTTACGCTGTTGATTTGCAAGATTATGCAGAGTTTGGTCTCCGTGAGGAAGATAAACCTACAGCATCGTGGGCTTGTTATATATTCGGAGTGGCTCGTGAGATTATCAAACGTGGTGGAGTAGTCAAGGGTTTTGATACTGCTTTTGCGGGGGATGTGCCTCTTGGAGCGGGTATGTCATCCTCTGCAGCCTTGGAGTCTACTTACGCATTTGCATTGAATCATCTATACAACGACGATGCGATTGATAAGTTTGAATTGGCACGTATTGGACAATCAACGGAGCATAACTATTGTGGTGTGAAATGTGGTATCATGGATCAGTTTGCTTCTGTTTTTGGCAAGAAGGGTAACCTCATGCGTTTGGATTGCCTCTCCATGGAGTTCGCATATTTCCCATTCGATCCTGAACAATTCGGTTATCGTTTGGTATTGCTTGATTCGGTCGTAAAGCACGAATTGGTAGGTTCTCCTTACAACAAACGTCGCGAGTCTTGTGAGCGCGTGGCTGCTCTTTTAGGGCAAGAGACATTACGCGGAGCGACTATGGACCAGTTGGATGCCATCAAGGAGCAGATATCCGAAGAGGACTACATGCGCGCGCGCTATGTAATAGGTGAGGAGAAACGTGTGTTGGATGTGTGTGCAGCCTTGGAAGCCGGTGATATGGAAACAGTAGGTGCTCGTATGTACGAAACGCATTGGGGCATGTCGAAGGACTACGAAGTGAGTTGCGAGGAGTTGGATATGTTGGCTACTATTGCCAAGGAATGTGGAGTAACGGGTTCTCGCATCATGGGTGGAGGTTTTGGAGGCTGTACTATCAACTTGGTCAAGAGCGAGTTGTATGATGCCTTTATTCAAACGGCTCAGGAGAAGTTCTTAGCAGCTTATGGACATCAACCCAAGGTGTATGATGTCGTTATCTCCGATGGAGCACGTCAGTTGTAAATGAAATGATTATTTTTATAGCGAACTTATTATGAAAAAAATAGTAATTATGGCATTAGCATCTCTATTGTTGGCATCCTGTGATAAATGTGATGCACCTATCCTTATCCCAGAAACCAATTTTCAAACCACAGTAGATGGCAAGCAGGTTTCACTCTATACACTCCAATCGGGTGACATCACCATGCAAGTCACCAATTTTGGTGCACGTGTGGTAGCCTTGTGGACTCCTGATAGAGAGGGTAAATACGATGATATCGTATTGGGATATAACCACATCGATCGTTATGTAAACAATTCGGGCGAGCGTTTCTTAGGAGCGGTGGTAGGTCCTTATGCCAATCGCATCGCCAATGGTACGTATAGCATAGGCGAAGAGGCGTATCATTTTCCTCAAAACAATAATGGTCAAACCTTACATGGCGGATTGAAAGGACTGGACATGGTGGTTTGGGATGTGAAAGAAGTCACTGAGAATAGCATCGTCTTTTTCTATCTTCGTCCTCATGGCCAAGATGGTATGCCAGGCAATCTTGCCATAACGATGACTTATACTCTCACTCCAGAAAATGAATTCAAGGTTGATTATAAGGCTACTACAGACCAATCAACGCACGTGAATATATCCCATCACTCGTTCTTCAATCTCAAGGGTGAAGGCAATGGTACCATTGAGGACCTTGTGATGGTGATCAATGCATCTGCCTTTACTCCTGTAAACGAGGTGCTCATTCCTTCGGGAGAGATAGCGGACGTGACGGGTACTCCATTCGATTTCCGTTTACCTCATACCATAGGGGAGCGTATCAATGCGGAGAACGAGCAACTAACTTTTGGTAGAGGCTACGACCACAACTGGGTCATCGACCGTGCGGGCGATGGTGTAGTGTTTGCTGCAGCGGTGTATGAGGCTCAGTCGGGTAGGATGATGTCTGTTTATACGGACCAACCGGGTATGCAGTTCTATAGTGGTAACTTTTTCGATGGATCTTCTAAGGGCAAATATGGCAAGGCACTACGTTTCCGTGAATCGATTGCATTGGAAACACAGAAGTTCCCCGATACTCCTCATCATGACCATTTCCCTTCTACTTTGTTAAATCCTGGAGAAACATACACACATGTATGTATTTATAAGTTTGAAGTTAAATAATAGACCCCTCCTTATATGAAACGCATTAGTATCTCTTTAGCAACCATCGTTTGTTGGTTATCTTCATCTCTGTGGGTTTCTGCTCAGCAGGGAGTACCTCATCTCACGGCAGAGATTGTGGAGTTGGGCAAAGTACCTTCTCGTACACAACTGGCGGGAGCGCAAGGTGAAAAATATGATTCTCACTTTGTAATGTCGCTGAATGGTGAATGGGATTTTTGGTGGAGCGTGAGTGATGCGGATTACAAGGATGAGTATGTCTCTGAGAAGTTCAATAGCAGCGAGTGGGAGCATATATCTGTTCCTGCCAATTGGGAATTGAATGGTTATGGAACAGCCATCTATACCAATCATGGTTACGAGTTCAAACCTTATAAGCCTCAGCCTCCTTTTTTGCCAGAGAAAAATGCAGTAGGTGTTTATCGTAAGACCATCACAATACCAAGTCATTGGAAAGAACGTGAGGTTTATCTGAATATCGGTGGGGCTAAGAGTGGATGTTATGTCTATCTCAATGGCCAGTTGGTAGGGTATAATGAGGATTCCAAGAACGCAGCGGAATACGATTTGACTCCCTACTTACATGAAGGGGACAATCAGTTAGCACTCAAGATTTACCGTTGGAGCACGGGTAGTTACCTTGAGTGTCAAGATTTTTGGAGATTAAGTGGTATAGAGCGTGATGTGTATATCTTTGCTCAACCCAAGGTACATATCTTTGACTATACCCTCACGCCTATAGTAGAGCAATTGTCCAATGATGGCCTTACGGGTACGGGTTATTTTGAGGTGGAAGTGCTGCTCCAGAACAATAGTCATGCCAATGCGTTGATGACGTTATCTTTTGGTGATGACCTCGCTATGGGTGGAGAGAAACAAGTGGTGATAGCTCCGAATAGTCAATCCACTCAAGTTTTTCATATCCCATTCCAAGATTGGAAATTGTGGAGTGCTGAGATTCCTAACCTGTATGATGGTGTTATTTCGTTGCTACAAGAGGGCAAGGAGACAGAACGTTTGACGTTTAGGTTTGCTCCTCGTAAGGTGGAGATTGTTGGCAATCAACTCTTGGTAAATGGCAAAGCGGTTAAGATTAAGGGCGTGAATATCCATGAGCACAACCAATACACAGGTCATGTGATTAGTCGTGAGCAAGCGGAGGCTGACATTGAGTTGATGAAACAGTACAATTTCAATGCAGTGCGTTGTAGTCATTATCCTCAGCCAGCTTATTTCTACGAGTTGTGTGATGAGTATGGTATTTATGTATGTGACGAAGCGAATATCGAATCCCATGGTATGTACTATAACCTCAAAAAAGGTGGTACACTTGGCAATGATCTTCGTTTTTACAATGCGCATATGGCAAGGGTGAAGAACATGTATTGGCGCAACAAAAACTACCCATGCATTATCTTTTGGTCTATGGGTAATGAAGCGGGCAATGGTTACAATTTTTATGAGACCTTCTTGTATCTCAAGGGTTTAGACAAGGTTCGCCCTGTTCAACACGAACGCGCTATCTTGGAATGGAACACCGAAATCTATTGTCCACAATACCCCAGTGCTTTTAGGATGGCAGAATGGGCATCTCAACCCACGGATAGACCATATATTTTGAGTGAGTATGCTCATGCTATGGGAAACAGTACGGGTAATTTCAAGGACTTGTGGGATGTTATGTATGCAGCTCCCAACCTTCAAGGAGGATTTATATGGGATTGGGTGGACCAAGGCATCTATCAGGAGAAGGCCGATGGCCGTCCATTTTGGGCTTATGGTGGAGACTTTGGCGTCAATGCTCCCAGTGATGGAAACTTCTTGTGCAATGGTGTGTTAGGTCCTGATAGGGTACCACACCCTGCCATGAACGAAATCAAGCATATCTATCAAAACTTATGGATTGAACCCAATGGAGATGGCACGTATAGGGTTATCAATCGCAACTATTTCAAGTCAATTGACTATTATAAGTACGAAATAGTATCGATCCCACAATCCTACTCCAAGGCAGCCAAAGCCAAGGTGGTTAAGTCGGGCAAGGTGAATGTGTCTATACCTGCGGACGATACCCTAATGATTACCTTGCCGCAGATAAAGATGCAGAAGGGTTATGATTACTATGTCAATTTCTCAGGTGAAGGCAGTTGGAACCAATATGCTTTGAGTGATGTGAGCGAATGGCCTATCCCTCAACCCACCAACAAGGCGAATGTGAACTTTGTTATCAATCCGCAAACGGGTATTGTAGAGCAATATAGTGTCAATGGAGTGAACTATCTGACGGATGCTTTTGGCATCGTTCCTAACTATTGGAGGGCTCCTATTGATAACGATTATGGCAACGGTTCTCCTGCCAAATGGCAAGTATGGAAAGTGTATGGAAAGCAAAATACGCCTACTCAGGTCCAGGAGCAAACCCTTGATGGTCAACGAGTAATAACGGTTACCTATTCGTTGCCAGACATCGGTTGCCAAAACGTGATTACATATACTGTAGCACCAAACGGTGTGCTTACGGTGGATGCGCAGATGTCTGCCTCTACTATGGCAGAGGCTCCACGTTATGGCATGCGATGGAGAATGCCTAAGCACTTCGCTTCGATACGCTATTATGGTAGAGGTCCTTGGGAAAACTATTGTGATAGAAAAGATGCTGCTAACCTGGGTATCTATGCTGGCCGTGTGGAGGATATGTATGTACCTTATGTACGACCACAGGAGAATGGGCATCGAGTAGATACGCGTTGGTTGGATATAATGAGTGACAATGGTCATGGTTTGGTTGTCTGTGCGGTGAACAAAGCGTTTGAGTTCAACACCCTTCACAACTCGGTAGAGGATTTTGATTCAGAAGAGTCTGATGCACCGTACCAATGGAACAATTTTGTAGAAAATGATCCACATGACATTGGCCGTGCACGCAATGTGATGAAAAAACAAACGCATATCTCGGATATCACGCCACGTGAGTTTACCGAAGTATGTATAGATGCGCAAATGACGGGTGTAGGCGGTGACAACTCATGGGGTGCACAAACCTATGAGAAATACAAAGTGCAGACCTCTACGCCTCAGCGCTTAACGTTTAAGATTATTCCCTATTAACATCAATGAAAAAGATTCTGTTTACAACCATTAGTTTTGTTTTTGTATGCATCTTATCATCCTGTTCCGATAAGGTGGCTCCTGCCATTCCTTCAGATGCTGAAATAGAAAAAAAGATCGACCAACTTCTTTCTACCATGACTTTGGAAGAGAAAGTGGGTCAGATGGCACAAATTACCATCACTGCTATTCAGAATAAGGATAAAGAGGGTAATCTTCAGTGGAAGGAAGCCATGTTGGATTCGGTGATAGGGAAGTACAAAGTGGGTTCTATTTTGAATGTCCTGAGTATGGAAGCGCAGACTCGTGAAGTGACGGCTAAGATGATCAAACAACTTCAGGACAAGTCCATGCAGGAGATAGGAATCCCTTGTTTGTATGGTTTGGATCAGATTCATGGAGCATCGTATATAGCGGATGCAACGTTGTTTCCCCAGGAAATCAATATCGCTGCTACGTTCAATCGAGCGCATGCTTTCAATATGGGTGAGGTGACGGCGTATGAAGCTCGTGCTTCGCTCAACCCTTGGTCTTTTTCTCCTACTTTGGACTTGGGACGTGATCCACGATGGGCAAGACTATGGGAGAGTTATGGAGAGAGCGAGTACCTACAAGCTCAGATGGGTAAGGCACAGGTGTTAGGTATGCAAGGACCCAATCCGAATAAGGTGGACGAGTACCATATGGCGGTTTGTATTAAGCATTACATGGCCTATGGAGTCCCTGTGTCGGGCAGGGATAGAACACCTTCTTCGGTCACTGATATAGACATGCGCGAACGTTATTTCGAACCGTTCAAGGAGTGCATTCAAGCAGGGGCTTTGTCGTTGATGGTGAACTCTACGAGCAACAAAGGTTTGCCTTTTCATGCCAATTACGAGTACTTGACCCAATGGCTCAAGGAGGATCTCAACTGGGATGGTATGATCGTGACCGATTGGGCGGATATAGATAATCTCTATTGGAGAGAACGTGTGGCTACCAGTCGAAAAGATGCCATACGTTTGGCTGTCAATGCGGGTATTGATATGGCTATGATTCCCAATGATTGGCAGTTCTGTATCGACCTTGTGCAACTGGTTAAGGAAGGAGCCGTATCCATGGAGCGCATCGATGATGCTGTTCGTCGTGTCCTGCGTTTGAAGTATCGTTTGGGACTGTTTGATAACCCTAACTGGGACTTGGAACAATATGACAAGTTTGGTTCGAAAGAGTTTGCCGACAAGTCTTATCAGGCGGCACTCGAGTCGGAGGTTCTTCTCAAGAACGCAAACCATATCTTACCACTTCAAAGAGGGACGAAGATTTTGGTCACGGGACCAAATGGCAATGAGATGCGTTGTCTCAATGGTGGTTGGTCCTATACATGGCAGGGTAACAAGGCCAATCAATATACTACCCATTTCAATACCATCTACGAAGCATTGTGCAACGAGTTTGGCAGCAGTAACGTGTCGTATGAAGCGGGTGTTTCTTATGTCCAGGGACGTGGCAAGTGGGATGCGGAAGTGTGTGACGAGACGACGATTCGTAGGGCTGTACAGAAAGCCAAGCAACATGATGTGGTAGTGGTATGTATAGGCGAGAATAGTTATTGTGAGACGCCTGGAAACTTGAAGGATATGGACCTCTCGGTCAATCAAAAGAACCTTGTCAAGGCGCTTGCACAAACGGGTAAACCTATTGTGCTCATTCTCAATGAAGGGCGTCCTCGTATCATCCACGATATAGAGCCCCTTGCTGAGGCAGTCGTGCATGTCTTGTTGCCAGGCAATTATGGTGGGGATGCGTTGGCGGCGTTATTGTCTGGTCGTGAGAACTTCAGTGGCAAGATGCCTTATACTTATCCTCGTTACATCAACATGCTCTCTACGTATGATTACAAGGTGTCGGAAATGACGGCAACCATGGCGGGTGTGTACAATTATGATGCGCGTATAGATGTTCTTTGGCCTTTTGGGTATGGTCTCAGTTACACATCGTTCCAGTATAGTGATTTGAAAGTGAACAAACAGCATTTCCGTTCAACGGATACGTTGGAGTTTGAAGTCACGGTTACCAATACGGGCAATGTGGCGGGTAAGGAAGCAGTATTGCTCTATTCCAGTGATTTGTTTGCCAGCTTGGTACCCGACTCCAGGCGTCTTAGAGCGTTTGAAAAGGTATTGCTCCAACCCGGCGAGCATAAGGTGGTGAAACTGAGTGTTCCTGCTACCGATTTGGCTTTTGTGAACTATGAGGGTCGTTGGACCCTTGAGGAAGGTGATTTCCGTATTCAAGTCGGCGACCAAGTGAGTATGATTCACTGCGACGAAACCATCATCTGGGAAGAGCCGAATATCGATTAGTCCTAAGATATAAAACATTCACAACGTACCTTCAAGTACGTTGTGAATCATTTTTCATTCGCAAGCGAACAAGTCTTTATCTCGTTATCACGTTGTTACTTGGTTTTAGGAAGAATACCGAACATCCGTCTTGGACAGTTTGGCCTCTGCCATTTGTTTGGTAACGACAAAGGGTTGTACCTTGTCGTCTTTTTGACTTGGGATATCGTACATGTAGTCCATCATGATACCTTCGGTCAATGCTCTCAATCCTCTGGCACCCAATTTGAATTCTATCGCTTTGTCCACAATATATTCAAGCGCTTCGTTCTCAAAGGTCAACTGTACCCCATCCATCGCCAATAGTTTTTGATACTGTTTGGTGATAGCATTTTTGGGTTCTATTAAGATGCGTTTCAGTGCATCTCGGTCGAGTGGTTGAAGGTAGGTGAGTATAGGCAAACGACCGATAATCTCAGGGATAAGACCAAAGGATTTTAGGTCTTGAGGTGCTACGTATTGCAAGAGGTTGTTCTTGTCAATTTTCTCTTTGTTGGACACAGCGTCAAACCCTACCACTTGTGTGTTCATGCGTTGTGCAATCTTACGTTCGATGCCGTCGAATGCTCCGCCGCAGATGAACAAAATGTTTTGTGTATTGACTTTGATAAACTCTTGTTCAGGATGTTTGCGTCCTCCTTGTGGTGGTACGTTTACCACTGTGCCTTCCAATAGTTTGAGAAGTCCTTGTTGTACCCCTTCGCCCGACACATCACGCGTGATAGAGGGGTTGTCGCTTTTGCGTGCGATCTTGTCTATCTCGTCTATAAAGACGATGCCTTGTTCTGCTTTGCGCACATCATAATCGGCTGCTTGCAGCAAACGCACCAATAGCGATTCGACATCTTCGCCTACATAACCAGCTTCGGTGAGTACCGTAGCGTCTACGATAGCGAAGGGTACCGATAATAGTTTGGCAATCGTTTTGGCCAAGAGGGTCTTGCCTGTACCTGTCGAACCAATCATGATGATGTTGGATTTTTCGATCTCTACACCATCGAACGCTTCGTCGTCGTTATGTTTGAACTGTGCTTGCAACAATCGTTTGTAGTGGTTATACACCGCTACGGATAAGTATTTTTTTGCACTATCTTGTCCTATGACGTACAAGTCCAAGAAGGCTTTGATATCTGCAGGTTTGGGTAGCGTCTCCAGGTTGAGGTCTTTTAGGTTGTCTGCTTTGCTTCCGTTCTCTGCCAACATCTGTTGTATCATACGATGCCCCAACTCGATGCATTCTTGGCAGATGAACGTACCATCCTCACCCGAGAACATCCCAGGCATTGGACGTCCGCAGAACGAACATTTATCTTGTGTTTTCTTACTCATTGTTCTTTTTGCTTTTGCTGTATATCTTATCAATCATTCCATAAGCCAATGCCTCTTTTGCATCCATCCAATAGTCGCGGTCAGCATCTTTGCGAATGATTTCTATATCCTTGTGTGCATGTTCTGAGATGATTTCGTACAACTCATCTTTGAGTTTGAGTATCTGTTTAGCAGTTATCTCGATGTCGGATGCTTGTCCTTGGATGCCTCCCATGGGTTGGTGTATCATCACGCGGCTATGAGGCAATGCAGCACGTTTACCCTCAGCTCCTGCTACCAATAGCACTGCTCCCATTGACGCTGCCATGCCTGTACAGATGGTAGCGATGTCGCAGTTGACGAACTGCATGGTATCGTAGATGCCCAAACCAGCATATACCGACCCACCTGGGGTGTTGAGGTAAAGGCTGATATCACGTTCCGAGTCGTTGGCGTTTAAGTATAGTAATTGTGCTTGTATCACGTTGGCTGTGTAGTCGTTCACTTCTGTGCCTAAGAAAATAACACGGTCCATCATCAAGCGAGAGAAAACATCCATCTGTGTGACATTGAGCATGCGCTCTTCTAAGATAGTAGGATTGATGTATCCTGCTGATGCATTCATCACATTCTCTACATGCATTGAATTGAGCCCTTGTGACACTGCAAATTTCAAAAAGTCATTTTGTTTCATATTCATTCCAATATATAATAGTTAGGTAGTTGAATTCAGTTTGGGTGCAAAGATACGAAAAAAATACTAATTAACAAAAAGGTGTGACCGATTCCCTAAAGTAAATAATGGGTGATGAGTTTCGCTTCGGTACGAGATTGCATGAACAATAGAACTGTGCTCTATCGTTCATGCAACCCAACAAATCAAAGATTTTTTTTGGACACTACAGGTAACTCGTACCTCTGCTTTTCCCCATAGCAAATAGATAAATCAACCTCCATCATCACTACCAATTTTGTCTGCAAATTGACCTATTCGCCTTTTTTTCTTGCACATTCCGTAAATATATCCCAACTTTGTGCAGATTATTTGCAGACAAAGACGATATATACACGATAGATATAAGTGAAGGAGTGCGACGGACCGCAC
>ERZ808048.125-NODE-125-length-15828-cov-4.105136_pt1 | contig 15828 bp, 16 predicted proteins | sample MGYA00380197_ERZ808048 | MGnify/ENA primary metagenome ERZ808048 (study PRJEB31490, sample SAMN06133377) | cow dung metagenome | isolation source: M1 | host: cow | place: China: Chengdu | collected 2015-05 ... | reverse complement strand
GCTTCAGGTGTTACAGGATTTATTGGAGATGCGAACCGTTTGGCAAACGGGCAGAAGGATATCTTCGGTTCTCCAACCTCGGTTACTTTGCCATTTTCAATAACGAGCCTTGTCCCTGCGGCTTCGATTACATGCCGGTCTTCCATGATTGTTTTTTGGTTGGCGGAGGATATATGGGTATCTGCTGGATTCACCGCTCTAAAAACTTCTTCACCACAGGAAGAGCCATCCGATAAATTCTGCCCTCCATCATTGTCTTTACCTCATCCAGATAATCCCGAATAAGAATGCCCTGCGGACACTTCCTCTCGCAAAGACCGCAGTTCACACAAGAGGAAGCCGCCGCCGGTTTTTCTTTTAGAGAAGTGCATGTGACATAGGCAAGCATTCCTGAAAACCACCCCTGAGTGCATCTGATGTTATATGCCGAAAAGCAGGACGGGATATCCACACCGTGCGGGCATGGCATACAGTAACCGCAGGATGTGCAGGGGACACGAATCTCCTCATTCAGAACTGAACAAACCTTATCGAATACTGCAAGCTCTGCATCTGAAAGCAGTCCTGCTTTTGCTGAATCTGCTGACGCACAGTTCTCCTCAACCTGTGACACTGAATTCATACCTGAGAGAACAACAGTAACCTCCTCAAAATTCCAGAGCCATCTAAAAGCCTGCTCAACAGGCGTACGCGTCGAATCCGCATCAGAAAACACTTTTGCAGCTCTCTTTGGAAGATTTACAAGAGAACCGCCTCTTAGAGGCTCCATAACAAAAACAGGCAGACCCTTTTCTGCCGCGTATTTCATGCCAGCTATTCCTGCCTGCGTGTGTGCATCGAAATAGTTTATCTGAATCTGACAGAAATCCCAGTCGTACGCATCAATCAGCTCCTTAAACTCAGCAGTTCCCCCGTGATATGAAAAACCAAACTGCCGAATCTCGCCTGATGCCTTTTTGGATTCAGCCCACTCAACAATTCCAAGAGACACAAGCCGCTTCCATGAAGCAATGTCTCCTAACATGTGAACCATGTAGTAGTCAATATAATCCGTTTGCAGGCGTTCCTTCTGTTCCGAAAAGAGCTTCTCGAAATCCTCAGGTTTCTTACACTGGCGGAAAGGCAGTTTCGTTGCAACAAAAACATCCTTTCTATGACCTTTGGAAAGGAACTTTCCAAGAGCCGCCTCGCTTCCAGGATAAAGATAGGCTGTATCAAAGTAATTAACCCCTAAGGAGAGAGCAAGAGACAGCTCTTCTTCTGTCTTTTTCTGATTAACAGCAACTCCGGCTGTTCTCGAAAAACGCATACACCCGTATCCGAGAACAGATAAGCGGTCACCGTTTTTTGGGTTTACTCGATACTGCATTGTATCATAATTGTCGTAAGAGAAGTTATACTAACCGGCTTGGGTGTGTTTGGTTTATCTGATTCCGGCGCGTCCGAGGATTCTATCTCTCTTCGCTCCAAAGAATTTCGTCAGCAGTTTAACCTCATATCCGACAAGAACCGCAGCAATAATTGTGCCAACTCCGACACTTCCAAGTGAATGAACTATGATGACACATGTCAGAAGAGAAATCAGAACCATAGTGACATCTGAAATCACCTTAACTGTAGAGAACTTCTTCTTCAAAGCTATGCTTACAGAAATCACAAACCCTTCAGGCGGGAGCGGAACAAATCCCGGAGATACATAGAGGAAAACACCTACAGCGACAAAGACAGTACTTAAAAGTATTAGGAAAATCTTTAGAACAAAGCTGTCAGGAGTTGGAATGCCTGCGGTAATTAATCCGCAGAATGTAAGAAACGCTCCAAATACAAGCCCTATTGGAAGCTGAAGCAGATTTACAATTTTGTAGTTCTTTCTAAGTATTAAAATCTGAAGAAGAACCATCAGGACAGAAAAAATCATCGTGGCAACACCAAAATCCATCCCTGATACAACAGTTATAGTATATGGAATAGAACTAATCGGTGTAACTCCCAAATCAGATATTACTGAAACCACAACACCAAATGACATCAGTGCCATTCCCGCGAAATAGAACAGCAGTTTTATTCCGAATTTATCTATGCCGAACATCATTCCCAAAATATCTTCATTATATTTTGAGGTTGTGCATCTAATACCTGTTTCTTTGACTTCGAACTGCTAACCGATTACCTTTTGGCATGTCAGAATAAATCGTATATACATGACTGAAGAAGATATCAATACAATACCTGAAGTCACTGAGGCTCCGAAAAAGAAGCGTACCTATCGTAAAAAGAAGGTCGAAGCACCGGCAGAGGAAGTGCCTGTCGAAACTGTGCCGGAAGTGACCGAAGAAAAAACCGAAGAGGTAAAAGAACCGGAAGAGCAGACTCCTCACAAGAAAGTCCCTGAACAGTTCTTAAAGGACTTAAACGAGTTTGCTGCAATCCTCGAGGCAAACCCTCCAATCATTGACCCGATTCGCGAGGTCTTCGAGTACCACTTAATCGACCCGATTGACAGAAAGACCTTCCCGAAGATGGTAAATGCAATGTCGATGCTCTTAGGCCCCGCTGCAACTATGGTTGTGATGACTGGATGTCACGTAAACTCTGCGGCATTCTTCGAGGACTTAGTCTTCGCCTGCAAAGGAAACGACAAAGCAAAGGCGGCCATCTGGATTATTCAGCACTTAACATCTCTCTACGGAAACCGTGTCCAGAAGGCATACACCTTATCCTCTGGAACGATGGATGAGGACTGGCACACAATCGATGTCAATACATACCGCCGCGAGGGAGAAAATCCTGTCTGGACGATTGACATGATTGTAAATCTTTACAACGGCAAAGATTCCCACATCAGAATGACGCCTGACTCTGCCTTCCAGTTAGTTGAGATTTTAATGGCAGAACTTTCAAACAATGTGCCGGTCGAACAGGTCGATGCAGGCCTTGTTGAGAAGTGCAAAGAGAACTGCAAAAACTTCTATGACAAATTCTTCGGCGGAGCAGACGAAGAGGCAGAAGAAGTTGAGGAAGATCCGGCAGGATATGCATAACTCTCCTCTTACAGGAGACTACATATCACTTTTTCTTCAAAGATACAACACTTAGAAGTGACAAATCTGTTTCGCATCGGTGAGTTTTCCAAACTTGGAAAGACCAGCATCAAGACACTTAGGTACTATGATGAATGTGGTCTTTTGAAGCCTGATAAGGTTGATATTTTCAACAACTACCGATACTATTCAACTGCTCAGCTTTCGACGCTGTATAAAATTCAGTCTCTTAGATCAGCAGGTCTCTCGATTGCAGAAATTTCTGAAATAAACTCCGGGGCCGATGCTTCAGCAATTCTTCGTCGGAAACATAGCGAGCTAAACTCCGATTTGACACATATACAAAATCGCATCTCTGTGGTTGAATATCTTCTTTCAGGAGATGTATTGGAGGATAAGATGTCTTATTCAGCAGTTATCAAAGAAATTCCAGAGTGTATTGTATTTTCCAGAATTGGATGTGTAAAGCATTATTCAGATTTCATGTCAGTGATTCCTGAGATTGGTGCAGAGGTTGCCGCCGCAAACCCGACACTGAAATGTTCTGTACCTGATTACTGTTTCACAAAGTATCTGGATAAAGGTTATCATACTGAAAATGTCAGATACGAATTTTGTCAGGCAGTAGAATCATTCGGCGTTGATACCGAGACTGTCAAATTCAAAAAACTTCCTGCGATAACTGTTGTGTCTGTTCTACACAAAGGCTCTTATGATGATTTAGGCAGAGCCTATGCTTTTGTTTTCGAGTGGATTGAAAAGAATGGATACTCTGTATGTGATATACCTCGCGAGTGTTACATAGATGGTATATGGAACTCTGATTCGGAGGATGATTGGCTTACTGAGATTCAGATTCCTGTAATACAGGAATAACTCTCTTTTTACTCTCTTACAGATTCTCCTCATCATAAACACTATATAGTTCGCTTGCTAACATATTTTTCATGACTTCGGCAGAGATTGGCAAAACCATAAAAATTCTCTCCAACTACCTAAACCGCCGCCTCCTGCAAATCCCGGCATTCAAAAATCAGGATGAGATAACTCCTGTTCAGGGCATGATTCTCGGATTCATCATCGACGAGGAAGGTGATGTATTCCAGAAAGACATCGAACAGATGTTTACCCTTCGCCGCTCAACCGTCTCCGGAGTTCTAAGCAGCATGGAAGAATCAGGGCTTATTGTCCGCGAAAGAGTAAAGTCCGATGCCCGCCTTAGAAAAATCACCGCGACTGAAAAAGGAAAAAAACAGCACTCCCTGATAAAATCCGAACTCTCCGGCATCGAATATCAGATAACAGCAGGACTGACTGACGAAGAAATAACAGCATTCCTTCACACCGCAGAAAAAATAAAGAGGAATCTTCTGAAATGACAGTCCGACACATCATCTCCTCACTTGCCGCCGAAGTAAAACAGTACAAACTGCCTGCGTTCCTCACTCCGGTATTTGTCATCCTCGAAGTCTTAATGGAAGTCTTAATTCCGTTTGTCATCGCCCACTTAATCGACAACGGAGTAGAAGTTGGAAATTATCAGGTAATCACCGAAGCCGGAACAATTCTTATCATCTTGGCACTGCTTGCTCTTCTCTTTGGAATCCTTGCCGGAAGAACGTCTGCTGTTGCCTCCGCCGGATTTGCGAGAAACCTGAGGAGGGCAGTATTTTCCAACGTGCAGAAGTTCTCATTTTCAAACATCGACAAATACTCAGCCCCGTCATTAATCACGAGGCTTACAACCGATGTTACAAACATCCAGAACTCATTCATGATGATAATCAGAGTTGCCATCCGCTCTCCTGTGATGTTTCTTGCATCCTTCATCATGGTTTTGATTATCAAACCAGAGATGGCATTAATTTTCGCATGCGTTGTACCTATTCTTGGAGTTGGCATCACCATCTTAACAGTCAAAACCTTCCCGATTTTTGAACGTGTATTCCAGAAGTATGACAGCCTAAACAGCGTTGTCCGTGAAAATATCAGAGGCATACGCGTTGTAAAGTCATTTGTCCGCGAGGGATTCGAGAAAAAGAAGTTCAAAAAAGCCTCGGCCGATATCTATGAGGACTTCACAGCCGCAGAAAAACTCATGGCTATGTTAAGTCCTCTGATGCAGTTCTGTACATACCTTTGTATCTTAGCTGTCGCATGGGTTGGAGGACAGATGATTGTCTTTGGAGACTTTACAAGCGGAGAACTCATCAGCATCATCACCTACACCATGCAGATTTTAATGAGCTTCATGATGGTGGCTATGGTTATCGTAATGATAACCATGGCCCGCGCTTCAGCTATCCGCATCACAGAAGTACTCGATGAAAAACCGACTGTAACCAATCCTGAAAATCCGGTGACAGTTGTAACTGACGGCTCTGTTTCATTTGAGAATGTGAGCTTCTCATACTCTGGAAACGGAAGAAAGGCTCTGACTTCAGTCGACCTCGAAATAAAATCAGGAGAGATGGTGGGCATTCTTGGAGGTACAGGCAGTGCCAAGTCCACTTTGGTGCAGCTTATACCAAGGCTCTATGATGCAACAGAAGGAACTGTCAAAGTGGGGGGCATCGATGTCAGAGATTATGACCTGGATGTACTTCGAACCGCAGTATCTGTTGTTCTCCAAAAAAACGTGCTCTTCTCAGGAACGATTGCTGAAAACCTCCGCTGGGGAAATCCTGAAGCAGCAGACGACGAAGTCCGTCATGCCTGCCGTTTAGCTCAGGCAGACAGTTTCATTGAAAGCTTCCCGGACAAATATGACACACGCTTGGATCAGGGCGGAACAAACGTCTCAGGCGGACAGCGTCAGAGACTTTGTATCGCACGTGCTCTTCTTAGAAAACCTAAGATTCTAATCCTCGACGACTCAACAAGTGCAGTTGATACAAAGACCGACGCTCTCATTCGTCAGGCATTCCGCGATGAGCTTCCAAACACAACAAAGATTATCATCGCCCAGAGAATCTCATCCATCGAGGGTGCAGACAAAATTGTTGTTCTCGACGGAGGACATATCCATGATGTTGGAACTCACGCAGAACTTCTCTCCCGCTGTGAGATTTACAAAGACATCTATCTCTCTCAGACAAAAACGGAGGATGCATAAATGCCGCCTAAAATCGGACACCACAGCGGAGCAAAGCCTAAGAATGCAGGACGTACAATCCTTCGCGTTCTCTCATACCTGAAAGAGTATAAGTTCCGCTTTGCAGTTGTTCTTGTATGTCTTGTAATAGGCTCAGTTACAGGAGTAATCGGTGCTTTATTCATCGAGCCGTTAATTAACGATTATATCGTGCCTTTGGCCGGACAGGCAAATCCTGACTTCTCAGGAATGATAACAGCTATTCTTGTAATGGCTGTCATCTATCTCGCAGGAGTTGTATCAACCTTCCTCTACACAAGACTGATGGCTGTCATCTCGCAGGGTATCTTAAAGAAAGTCCGCGATCAGATGTTTTCGAAGATGCAGGCACTTCCTGTAAAGTTCTTCGACACAAGATCGTTTGGTGATGTGATGAGCAGATACACAAACGACACAGACACTCTCCGCCAGATGATATCCCAGAGTGTGCCGCAGATGTTCTCATCGATTATCACAATCACTGCGGTATTCTTCGCGATGATTTCCATCAGCATCCCGCTTACCTTGATGGTTCTCCTAATCGTCTGCCTGATGTTCTATCTGACAAAGAAAATCGGAGGTGCGTCTGCAAAGTCATTTGTCCGTCAGCAGAAATCCCTTGGAACGATTAACGGATTTATCGAGGAGATTATCAGCGGGCAGAAAGTCGTTCAGGTGTTCACCCGCGAGCGTGCAGTGTCTGATGAGTTCGATCGCTTAAACGATGAGCTTTGTTTACATGCAACCCGTGCAAACACATTTGGAAACATCTTCATGCCGATTATGGGAAACATAGGAAACATACAGTTTGTCTTAATCGCTGTGGTTGGAGGGTTCCTTGCGATTTACGGAAACTGGATTACACTTGGAGGAATAGGAGCATTCCTGCTTCTTTCGAGAAACTTCACCATGCCAATCTCTCAGGTCTCACAACAGATAAGCTCCGTTGTCATGGCTTTGGCCGGAGCTGAACGTATATTTGATGTAATCGATGAAGAACCAGAAACCGACGATGGATTAGTCCGCCTCGTCAATGCAAAAGAGGTTGCAGGAGAACTCGTCGAAACCGAAGATGAGACGAATATGTGGGCCTGGAGACGCGAGGATAATGGAATCGTTACCTATTCGAAGATGGAAGGAGATGTAGTGCTCAACCATGTAACCTTCTCCTATGTTGAAGGAAAAACTGTTCTCCATGATGTATCTCTTTGGGCAAAGCCGGGACAAAAGGTTGCTCTTGTCGGCTCGACCGGTGCAGGCAAGACCACAATTACAAACCTTATCACCCGCTTCTATGACATCGAAGAGGGAACGATTCTCTATGACGGAATCAACATTCATGAGATTAGAAAGAGTGACCTTAGATACTCTCTTGGAATCGTTCTTCAGGATGTAAATCTCTTCACCGGAACAATTATGGAAAACATTCGTTACGGAAAGCTCGAGGCAACAGATGAAGAGGTCTATGCGGCAGCAGTTCTCGCGAATGCTGACGACTTCATCAGAAGACTTCCCGAAGGCTACAATACTGTAATCTCAGGAGACGGAAGCAGTCTCTCTCAAGGACAGCGTCAGCTTTTATCAATCGCACGGGCGGCTATTGCAAATCCGCCGGTCATGATTTTAGATGAGGCAACCTCCTCCATCGACACAAGAACCGAGGCCATCGTTCAGGCAGGAATGGACTCTCTGATGAAAGGAAGAACTGTCTTTGTCATCGCACACCGTCTGTCTACAGTCCGAAACGCTGATGTGATTTTAGTTCTTGAAGGTGGAGAAATTATTGAGCGCGGAAACCATGCGGAACTGATTTCGCAGAAGGGAAGATACTATCAGCTCTATACGGGTGCGTTTGAGCTGGAATAAATTTCTTTTTTAAAAAAAGATTTAGAGGTTTGCCCTGTAGTTCGGGGCTTCGTCAGTGATGACGATATCGTGCGGGTGTGATTCCTTGAGACCTGCTGCGGTAATCTTTACGAATCTTGCGTTGGTTCTCATGGTTGGAATGTCACCGCATCCTGCATATCCCATGGCTGACTTAAGACCGCCGATAGTCTGATAGATGACGTCAGTCACAGAACCGATGTACGGGGTTGCACCCTCGACACCTTCGGGGACATACTTGTTTGCTCCAATACCCTTCTTCTGGAAGTAGCGGTCGGAGGAGTTTCCGGAGGTCATGACACCAAGGGAACCCATACCTCTGTACTGCTTGTAACGTCTGCCTTTGACGATGATGGTCTTACCCGGTGCCTCATCGGTTCCGGCGAACATGCTTCCCATCATGACAGAAGATGCTCCGGCAACGAATGCCTTTGCAACATCTCCGGAGTACTTGATACCGCCGTCTGCGATAACCGGAACTCCGCATGGAGTTGCAACATCTGCGACGTTTGCGATAGCGGAAATCTGCGGAACACCGACACCTGCAACAATACGGGTAGTACAGATAGAGCCCGGACCGATTCCGACCTTGATACCGTCTGCGAAGTCTGCAAGAACCTCTCCTGCCTTTGCGGTTGCGATGTTTCCAACGACAACATCACAGGATAAGGTCTCCTTCATGGTCTTTGCGCCGTTTACGACGTTCATGTTGTGTCCGTGAGCACAGTCAACAACGATAGCGTCAACGCCTGCATCTGCGAGCATCTCTGCACGGCGGAGATCGAATGGACCAACGGATGCTGCGACACGAAGCTTTCCGTTCTTGTCACGGTTTGCCTGCGGGTACTGCTGCTTCTCAAGTAAGTCCTGCATGGTGATGATACCAACCAGCTTCTTCTTATCGTCAACGACCGGAAGTCTCTCGACCTTCTTGGTGTACATGACGTTGATTGCTTCATCTGCAGTGATGTCCTCGCGGACAGCAATCGGACGCTTGGTCATGATTGCTTCAACCGGCTCTGCTCCCATCTTGTTGATGACACCGCGGACATCACGGCGGGATACGATACCAACCAGCTTACCCTTGGAACCAACAACAGGAACTCCTCCAATAGAGTATCTCTCCATTAAGTTTGCAACAAAGGAGATGGTGGTATCTGGAGATACATAGCGTACATCCGGCTCAATAACATTGTCTGCGGCTTTAACCTGACGGACGAACTCGACTTCCTGCTCCGGGGAACAGTTTCTGTGGAGAACTCCGATACCTCCGGCACGTGCCATGGAGATGGCCATCTCTGCCTCGGTTACGGTATCCATTGCCGCGCTGACAAGCGGAGTGATTAACGGGATGTTCTTGGTGAAGACGGATTTTACGTCTACAGTGTTTGGCTCGACCCAGGACTCTGCCGGTTCGATGAGGACATCGTCAAAGGTGTAGGAGGTTTCAACTTTGAATTTGTCTGCGAACATTTTAATGTACCAGTTCGATTGCTTTTCTTACAAGCTCTTCTTTAACCATGGTGGTTCTGTCGCCTCCGCAGACCATGCCGCGGACGCCGATGATTTCCGGATCAATCTGCTTTAAGACCGGAACATCCTCGAATTTAAGAGAGCCTGCAAGAGCAGTGCCAAGTCCAAGAGAGCGGTTTAATTCAGTGAACTTGGTTAAGGTTTCTGCGTCCATGAACTCGAAGGTGCTCTTTCCGTCCTTCATACCAGTATCAATCATGGAGAAGTCTGCACCGGCTGCTGCTGCAATCGGAGAAATGTCAAACGGACTGATAGAACCTAAGCGTTCATAGTCGGAGTAGCCTGCGATAACAACAGTCTTTTCCGGGAACGGCTCTTTAACAGCGCGGACAACTGCTTCGATAACTTCCTTTGCGGCCTCTTTGTCAGAGAACATAAGTCCAATCTTGACAAAGTCTGCACCAGCGCATGCTGCACCGTATGCTGCAAGGGCTGCATTTCCAGGAGTCGGTCCGTAGTCTCCGATTGCTGCGGAAACCGGCTTTTCTCCTGCCATCTTCTTAATCTCGCGAATTACCCACGGAAAATTAGCTCCAAGCGACCCTTCGGCTGGGCGCTTGACGTCGATAATGTCAGCATCGAGGCAGAATTTTGCCTCATCTATAGAGCTTGGGCTGACTAATAATTTCATGTATATTATGTGGTGTTTGTTCTTAATATGCATTACCCATTCAAGGCCCTTATTGTCTCCTGGATACTTCATGTCAAAAACGCCCATTCGTGTTTAAAATACACTCAATAACATAGTGAATCATAAATCAGACTTGTTATATGTCGATTTCAAAATGTTTATCGTATTTTAGGAATAATTACTTCATATGAAAATCGCAGTGCCTACATACAATGGAGAAATCTTCCAGCACTTTGGATCATGTCCTGAGTTTACCATCTTCAAAGTCAGTGACGACGGATTTTTGGATGTGGATATTATCAGCAACACAGGAAGCGGTCACGGAGCACTTCTGCAGGTTCTCTATGATAACGAGGTAAATGTACTTCTCTGCGGCGGAATCGGCGGCGGTGCCAGAAACGGTTTAGCACAGCTTGGAATCAGACTCTTCCCGGGAATCACAGGAAACGCTCTGGAAGCAGTAACCGCTCTTCTCAACGGCACACTGACCTATGACCCTGACTTCTCCTGCGGACATCACCACCACGAGGATGGAGAAGGCTGTCACTGCGGACACCATCATTAAATGAAGGTCTGTATTGTTGGCGGGGTTGCCGGAGGAGCAACCGCCGCTGCAAGACTTCGCAGGCTCAGTGAGGATTGTGAGATTATCATTTTTGAGCGGACAGCTCACGTATCTTATGCGAACTGCGGACTTCCGTACTACATCGGCGGCGAAATCGAAGATAAGGATGAACTGACACTTCATACGCCTGAAAGTTTTAAGGACTGGTTTTCGATAGATGTCAGAACAAATAGCGAGGTTAGAGCAGTCTATCCTGATACCAGAACAATCGAGGTCAAAAACCTGAAAGACGGCAGTGTCTATACCGAGTCGTACGACAAGTTAATCCTCTCACCAGGAGCAAAGGCGGCTCTTCCAAAGGCATTTGGTCTGGACTGTCAAAATATATTCACCGTCAGAACCGTTGAGGATGCACTATCTATTCGCGGTTTCATTGAAGAGAAGAAGGCAGGGTCTGCTGTTATCATTGGCGGGGGCTTTATCGGACTTGAAACTGCGGAAAATCTTGTTCGTGCAGGGGTGAAGACAACAATCATTCTTCGCGGAAATCAGGTCATGCCTTCTCTTGATTTTGATATGGCATCAGGTCTTCACAAATATCTGCGGAACATGGGTGTGTCGATTCTTTTCAACGAATCTCTGGAAGGTTTTACAGAAGAGGATGGTCATCTTCTGGTTCACTTAAAAGACCGTGATCCGCTCACATCCGACATGGTGATTCTTGCTGTAGGAGTTGTCCCGGATACTGAACTTGCTGAAAAAGCCGGTCTTGACCTTGGTCTGAAGGGTTCGATTCTTGTAAACGATTTCCTTCAGACATCAAACCCGGATATCTACGCTGTAGGGGACGCTGTTGCCGTCAGAAACCGTGTAAGCGGTAAAAGTGCCCTAATCTCTCTGGCAGGCCCTGCAAACCGTCAGGGAAGATGGGCGGCTGATAATATTATGGGACGTATGCGTCCCTACCGCGGCTCGGCTGCTGTGTCTGTCATAAAGCTGTTTGAGATGACTGCGGCCTCTGCCGGTCTGAATGAGAAAGCATGCAAAGAAGCCAAAATCCGCTTCGACAAAGTAATCGTTCACGCCCAATCCCATGCTTCATATTATCCGGGTGCAAAGAGTATGACACTTAAAGTTCTCTTTGCTCCTGCCGATGGCAGAATTCTTGGAGCACAGGCCGTCGGATTCGACGGCGTAGACAAGAGAATCGATGTGCTCGCGACAGCAATCCAGGCAGGACTTAGTGCGGCTGATCTGGAAGAACTTGATTTGGCATACGCACCGCCGTACTCATCGGCAAAAGATCCGGTAAACCTCGCAGGTTACGTTATAGAAAATGTCCGTCAGGGGCTTGTTGTTCAGTTCCACCATGACATGATTCCAAAAATCGCAGAGATGGAAGACGCGGTCTTCTTAGATGTCAGAACAGCTGCTGAGTATGCCGCAGGACACATCAAAGGGGCTTTGAACCTTCCGTTCTTCGAACTGCGTAACCGGATTGGTGAACTTGACTCATCGAAGCGGTACTTCATCAACTGTCAGAGTGGATTTAGAAGCTACATGGCCTGCCGGATTTTAAAAGAACACGGATTTATCTGCAGTCACTTATCTGGTGGATATCAGTTCTACTCGTATGTGTACTGCGGAAACTGTTACTCTTCTGACGCATGTATGTGCGTTAAGGGTGAGTAATTCTTTTTTTTTTTAGCTTTGAGTGAACCTACAAAACAGATGCAGGGACAATCCTTAGCACATAGAGCATCTCGGAATCCTCGACCTCTTCTTCTGCACAGACCACTGCAGAGCATCCGCACGCCTCGCACAGCGATACGGTCTCTGACAAACCTGTAAGAGATGAAATAAGCAAAAGAATGCGCCCTCCATCTGTAAGATGCAGCACAGCCTCAGGCAAAAAACGCTCGATAACATCCCTGCCCGACACTCCTCCGTCTAAAGCATACTCAAGCCAGTCATCGATTCTTTCTTCAGGGAGAGTTGGAAGGTAGGGGGCATTGAACAAAATCAAATCGAATCTTCCAGAAACCGCAGAAAACAAATCGCTTCGGATAGCAGCAACCCCGTTTACCTCACGGGCGTGTAAAACGGCATGCGGATTAATATCAACACCAAGAGTCTTTGGAGCAACTTTCTGCACAGCACCTGCAACAGCCCCGGAACCTGTTCCAATCTCGATAACAGAATCCTTTGGCTTTACCTCGGCAAGAGCTGCACGGATTAACAAAAATGTATCCTCTGCCGGCTGATACACCTGTGATGCATCAAACATCATAACAGCGCGGCAAAAGAATTGGAGAGCTCAATAAACTCAGCAACCGACAGCACTTCGGGTCTCTTTTTCAAGAGCTCCGGCTTACAGGAAGCGATAAATGCTGCTGTCTTTTCCTTACCGTAAATGGAGGAAAGTCCCTTTAAGCAGTTAGACAGTGTCTTTCTCCGATGCGAGAAAACCTCGCGGACAACATCGGAGAACATCTTCTGATTGTCGATTGGGACAGGCGGTGCACGCGGTGTTAAGACAACCACCGCAGACCAGACCTCCGGCGGCGGATTAAAGGATTCCGGTGGAAGCTCCAAAAGGAACTCAACGTCAGCCATTGCCTGAGTCATGACTGAAAGCCTGCCATAATCTCCGTTTCCGGGTGCGGCTGCCAGGCGTTTTGCAAACTCAAGCTGATACATCAAAACAGCCTTCTCGAAACCAACCTCTAAGAGACGGAAAGTAATCTTGGAAGAAATCGAGTACGGCAGATTTGCAACAACCAAATCAAACTTTGGAAGCTCAACTTTGGAAGCATCTCCGACAGTGATGGTCAAATCTCCCGATGCAAGTTCATCTGAAAATCTTCTTTCCAGATTCGGGAGGAGGCCTGTGTCAAGCTCAACGGCTCTGACATGTGCACCTCTTTCAAGAAGGGCTGCTGTTAAAACACCTCCGCCTGGGCCAATCTCTAAAACATCACGGTCGAAAACAGGAACTGCATCAGCAATCCTCTCTACAGCATTATCATCTACTAAAAAATGCTGATCGTTTGGAGCTCTCATAAAAAAGTTATTTGGAGGTGAAGAGGTGATACTTCTCTTCAGGGTTTTCCAGCTCAAGCATAATACGCTCGAGAATGAACTTCTCAGGTTTCTGGAGCGTCTTCACCCTTGCTTTAATGTCGGCGAAACTCTCAAACGGCTTCTTCTCACGCTCAGTGAGAGTGTCTGTTAAAGTCTTCTTACCGAATCCCGGCAGGAGATTGAGCATGTGCATCTTTAAACTCACCGGGACTGCGGTGTTGTAAAACTCAACAAAGCGTGCCTCGGATGCAGAGATAATTTCTGCAACAGCCGGCTCAAGTTCGCCTTTTGCAGTCGGAGTAAGTTCTGCAAAGGATACGCGGCGTTTTACGCGGTCGACAACCTTTCTCTCTCCGTCGCCGATGTAGACAACATCGTGGAGGTTGATTGCCTTATCCTTCTTTGCAGTAAGCTCCAGGAGCTTGAACTGATCGGTACCCACCGCGAGAATAATCGGCTCACGCTGGTTTAACGGACGCTTATCGCCTGCATATCCCCACTGGAGATAGTCGAGAACAATAGCCTCCACTTCCTTTTTATCAGTTCTTTCCGTCTTCGGGGGCATAATTCCTCCCTCACTCGTACTTGCGGATGATGTCTAAGATCTGATCAACATCCTCTGTTACAAGGACGAATCTCTCTTTTGCATAGATTGCACGAACCTCTTCGCGGCTTGCCGGCATGATGTTTACAATGCGGGCAGCTATGGTTGGAGTAATCTTTTCTAAGACCACAAGCTCTTCGTAGAGTGCTTTTGCGGTATCAACACTGCATTTACCAAGGGTGTCTGCATGGTCAATACTTTTACGCAGTTCGTAAGACAGTGTACGGACAGATCCTTCCGTCTCTTCAACACCGCCTGCTCTCTGATCGCGAATAGAAATTAACTCTTCGCGGAGTTCAGGCAGGGTCATCATTTCTTCGTTGATAATTTTCTTAACCTTCATGCTGACCTCCAAAAGTAAGGTAAAATAAGTATTGGGGGTTTAATTATATTTCTGTGCAGTAAGGTGCTGCGGTCTGGCAATGACAGTCTTGGTTGCCTTTCCGTCCTTAATCTGAAGGAGCCATGCTCTTCCTCTCTGACCAACGATGGTTCCGGTCTTTCCGTGGAATCTCGGGTGCGGCTGTCCCTTCTGAACGCTGGAGTCGAGGACGATGTGGACCTTCTGACCCTCTTCGAAGTGCTGGATGCACTTGGTTACGTTCGGCATTCCGCGGGTGCGGAGGGTTTTCTGCAGCTTATATCTTGTTCTTTTCTTAATACCGTTGTGTTTTGCCATTTTTAATCACTCTCACGTATTATAATCCGTCGACCTGCACTACGTCCAACTCAGTGACTTTCGCGGGTGCGGCGAGGATTTCAGACAGACTCGGGGATGTTCTTCCCTCATCGCCTGAGATAAGTTCTTTGATGTAGAGACCGCTGTCACCGATTACTTCTAACCGGTAGAGGCCGTTTTCAACACCAAGGACCTGGATTCCGATCACCTGACGCTTGCGTACCAGATCAGCACGTCTGTGCGAGACGCGATTTGGCGTGCGCTGGGCAATCCAAGCCCCATTTAGCTGTGAAACGGCGTTCTGGACATTTTCCAGAGAGATACGGTCATCTACTGAAACCAGAATCCTGTATGTTTTATGCCCTTTGTGTGATTTAAGCATTTCCACAGTTTTCTTGTTTGACCATGACTCGAGACGGACTTCTACCTCTGGTAACGCGGATTTGTTGATGGCTTCTTCTAACTCACGAAGGTCTGCAGTTCTGACTTTCGGGTTTGACATTTCCATTACAAACGGTCTTCCGGTACCATAGCAAAGTGCGTCAATATCCTCTCTGCCTGCTCCGTGCAGGATTCCGGCGTCAGCCTTGAAGATTTCGACAGGCACTTTTGCAATCTCTTCTTCGACTGAGGTTGGGTACTGTTTTCCGGTGAAGTTACACTGTTCGCAGCCC
>ERZ808048.124-NODE-124-length-15872-cov-4.186578_pt1 | contig 15872 bp, 18 predicted proteins | sample MGYA00380197_ERZ808048 | MGnify/ENA primary metagenome ERZ808048 (study PRJEB31490, sample SAMN06133377) | cow dung metagenome | isolation source: M1 | host: cow | place: China: Chengdu | collected 2015-05 ... | reverse complement strand
CTGTAAACAGTTACAAAAGTTAAAACAAAATACAAAGACATAGGCATGATAGCCACCACTTACTTGAACATAGGTGGTGGCTATTTTTGACCTATCAATTGTATCAATTCAATGTTTCACGTGAAACATAGAAGGGAACAATAAATGAACAATTGTTACAGACCGTTATATGTGGACACAGATAGTGTAACAAAAGACGCATATACAAGGCAGGTTCTTAATTCAATTTATGGCACTCAAGGAGCAAAATATATGAACAGAGAATACATATCAGTAATTGTTGACGATAAACCAACTGTAATCTTTAAGAGAAACATAATAGCGGTTTCTAAGGAAAATAGCCATACTCAAATTATATGCGTCAGCGATATGACATTCTACACCAAAGAAGATTATGCTTCTGTAGTTAAAAAGATAATAGGTTAATGTTTCACGTGAAACATAAGAGGGGAGAAATTGTATTATGGCAAAGCGCAGAAAGCGTAAGCACCGCCCAAGTGCTAAGTATATTACATTTGCACAGCGCAAAAACCAACAATCCATAATACCAACAATCACGAAAACAGCCAAAACATCAAAAGTAGAAACTAAACTAATTCGTGATAGCATAAGAAAAGCATTCTCAGAACAGCAAAAAGTAACAACCCCTAAACCATCAACCACCTACACAAGCAACAAAAAGAAGAACCGAAAAGAAGCACGACAAAGACGCAAAGAGAAGAAACAGAAAGCCAAACAGTTACAACAGCAGAGACAGATACAGCAGGAAGAACCAAAGATAGAAATACCCACGCTAGACTATGGTGAGCGTGATGAAGAGTTTCGGTCAACAGAAACACCTGTCGAAGATGATACCACCAATTACATTGAAGACTTAATAGCTATGATTCATACAGTAGAAGAATCCGTAGCAGAAACTTTTGGTAAATGGTATCAAGCTGTTGACAACATGACAGCAGAACTAAACAAGATTGAATATTGGCTCGAAGAAGCATTGCAATTACCCTACGAGCAAAAAAGAGTATTATGCGACACCCTAGAGGGAAATCAGTTTCTAACTGAACTTGAAAACATAATGCACTTCCAATATTACAAGGATGTTGAAGAAACCATAGATGCTGTTGGCACTCAAATCATAGCAATCATAGAAAGCGTATATTGATGAAAACATACATAGCCGATTTAGAAACGGTGGTGTATGACGGGCAGACAGAAACAGAAGCATGGGCAAGCGCACTAGTAGACATAAAAGCACCTAATGACATAGGCTCAGTAATTATACACCACTCACTTGAAGAAACCCTGCAATATTTAGTTGCGCAGGATGAAGACGCAATACTGTACTATCATAATCTTAAATTCGATGGACAGTTTTGGCTCTATTACTTGATTCATGTACTACACTTTAAGCAGAACCTTATACAGATAGACCCCAACACGGTTGAAATGGGTAATGCTAAAGATTTAAAGAACAACGAAGTAGTATATTGTATCTCAGACATGGGTCAATGGTACACCATAACTTTTAAATATCGTCAACATAAATTTACCCTCAAGGATAGCTTAAAACTTCTCCCATTCTCAGTTAAGGTAATAGGGAAATCCTTTAAGACCCAACACCAAAAATTGACAATGGAATACGAGGGTGAACGATATGCAGGTTGTACCATCACAGATAAAGAAAAAGAATACATAGCTAATGACGTACTTGTAGTTAAAGAAGCACTCATGACTATGTTTGAGCAAGGACACAAAGATTTAACAATAGGTACGTGCTGTCTAAAAGAATATAAGAACATTGTAGGTGGTTATGAATTTGACACCATGTTCCCAAGACTAGACCTTATCACCATCCCCGAAGATTACGGTGCTACTAATGCAGATGAATATATACGTAAGTCGTACCGTGGTGGATGGTGTTATCTAGTCAAGGGTGCAGAGAATCGCTATTATCACAATGGAACAACAGCAGATGTTAACAGTTTGTTCCCCTCAATGATGTCAAGTCAATCGGGTAATAAGTACCCCTATGGAAAACCGTATTTCTTTAAGGGTGAAATCCCCGAAAAGGTTATAAAGTTTGACCGTTATTATTTCATACGTTTTCGTTGCAGATTCTACATAAAAGAGGGAAAACTTCCTTTTATTCAAATCAAACATAACAAGTTATACCGTTCCACGGAAATGCTCGAAACGTCAGACATAAAAGACCGCAAGAGTGGCAAGTATTATTCTCAGTATTACACACCCGATGGTATTCTACATGACACATCAGTTGAACTAACCATGACGTGTACAGATTGGGTATTGTTTCAAGAACATTACGACATATATGATTTAGAAATACTCGACGGGTGTTGGTTCTTTTGTATGAAAGGTATGTACGATGATTACATACAGAAGTACAAAGAAATCAAAATGACTAGTAAGGGAGCATTACGACAGATAGCAAAACTTTTCCTCAACAATTTGTATGGAAAGCTTGCAACCTCCCCCATCAGTTCGTTCAAATATGCATACGAACGTGAAGATGAATCACTCGGTTATCACGTGCAATTAGAAGCGAACAAAGACCCCGTATACATAGCAGGTGGTTCAGCGATAACGTCTTACAGTAGAAACTTTACAATCAGAGCAGCTCAAGCTAATTATCACGGTGCAGATAAGAGAGGTTTTAAGTATGCCGACACCGATTCAATACATTGTGATTTACCCCCGTCAGAAATCAAGGGTATTCGTGTTGACGATAATGACTTCTGTGCGTGGAAACTCGAAAGTTGTTGGGACGTGGCAAAGTTTATACGTCAAAAGACATACGTGGAGCATGTAACACACGAGGATTTAAAGCCATTAGAGAAACCATATTACAACATCAAGTGTGCAGGTATGCCCGAACATTGTAAGAACCTCTTTTTGAAGTCAATGCAAGGCGTAAGCGAAAAGGAATTATCACAATACAAACCAAACACGCAGGAATTTTTAAGGCAGAAGCGCACACTAGATGATTTTAAAATAGGCTTAACCATACCCGAAAAACTATTACCAAGAGTGATAAAGGGTGGTGTTATCCTTGAAGAAACAAATTTCACACTAAGAGAATTACCATTTATGAAATGAATACAAAGTAAAACCCCCACCGTTATGTAGTGGGGGTTTAGTATTATAATCCGAAAACGTCTAAGAAGCGGATAACCACACCGACAACCCTACGGGCGGTATTCTTGCAACCGTGTTATACCCGTAGCAATCAACTCAGAACGCATTCGATAATACCCTTATTCGTAGAGATTATAACGCATCATCTGAAATGCAACAGCTTTACATTGTTGGTTCTTAAATCTAAGCTTTCCCTGCTCAAAAACTTTCTTAACTGTAGCGATATAAATACTGCCAGTTCCAACATATACATACCCTGCATCTTGCTCTTTAGCATTGATAACAATTTTACGTGGGCATGTTTCATCATAGCTATTATCTATATAATAAACACCTGCATCATCGAATCGTTTAAGAGAATAGAATTTATCATCAGCCTTAATAGTGCATAGATAATTACCCCTACCGCTAGGACGCTCAATAAGACAAGCATTATCATTAAGGTATATATTCTGACTAGCGTATGCAATATATTTTTCATCTTTAAACGCACGGTTAAACGCTGAATTAAGTTGCTCGTTTGCAACTGATTCATAAAATCCTTGTTCAAGCACATACCCATCACCTTTTAAATAGTTGGTTTCAGATTGTAGCTTATCACAAATCCCCATAGCTAAATAATATGGATTGATAAGGGTAACAGCATTACTAATCATAATTACGGGAAGGTATTTAACCTGCTCACCGTTACCTCTTGCTAACGATGTATGTATTGAAAGAAACTTACTTATTTCGTTAGGACAGTAGTGATTAGTTTCGCTCTGAAATTCATCAAAGATAATCATACTAGCGTCACTAAGAAGATGTGAAAATTTCTTCAATTGGTCTGCGTAATTAAGTGCTATAGCATAGCCACAACTTTCTTCATTAAGAAACAGTTCTACAAAGATACCATTTGCACGTCTTTCCTCTTCCATTTCGTAATTAGAAAAGAACAACTTTTGCAAGTCTCTAAAGAATTTATTAGCGCAATCTGTCAGCTCATAATTGAACCTATACAGTAGTATGAATTTCTCTTTATTTCTGAGAAATCTTCTAACTGCAAGCCTGCCAAAATATGTAGTTTTTCCTGCGCTACGGTTTGTGGTAGTAATGTATATTTCGGGTTTATTCCCATTAACGTCAACCATAGACAGTAATTTCGTTCCATCATAATATTCTGCCATAATTCCTCTTTCTGACATAGGTATATTTGTTATTCTATTGTATCACAAAATCTTGACAATTACAATACCCCATGATATGATTAGTTAAAGGGGGAATGAGCCTATGTCTTCTGAAATATTAGTAGCAATTTTAGGTTTTCTTGGTACACTTTTTGGTTCATGTGCGGGAGCGTTAGCCTCGTCACGGTTAACTAATTATCGCCTTGAGCAGGTTGAGAAAAAGGTGGACGCCATCAGCACTAACAAGGATAGGATAATAGTTATTGAGCAGAGGATAAATGAATATGAGAAAAGAATCGAAAAACTTGAATCAAAAGAAGCGTAAGGTTGAGACTTCAAAATTGATACTGATAACCCTAGCATCCTCCCTAGGGATATTGATACCCGTGGTGGTGGTACTTGCGTTTATCGGAGTATCATCACCATTGGATATTACTATGACAGGTATGTTCACACTAACTACTACCGCAGTAGGGTTTTATTATTGGAAAGCTAAGTGTGAAAATATGCACAAATATCATCGTGATGATGGTATAACCATGAATGGAGAAGACGATGAAAATAAGTAATAAAGGGCTTGATTTAATTATGAAGTACGAAGGGTGCAGGCTTAATGCTTATAAGCCTATACCCACAGAAAAATATTGGACTATAGGTTACGGTCATTATGGTGCTGACGTTAAAGAGGGAATGAAGATTTCCCATACACAAGCAATATCTTTACTGTTAAAAGATGTCAAAAGGTTCGAGCGTGCAATAAACATGCTTGACAGAACATGGACGCAGAATGAATTTGATGCTTTGGCGTCTTTCGCTTTCAACTGTGGAGAATCTAATCTGTATAAATTAGTATCTAACCGTAATCACAATCAGATTGCAGATGCGTTTCTTCTATATAATAAGGCAGGCGGTAAAGTGCTTAAAGGTCTGACTAAGCGCAGACGTGAAGAAAGAGAGCTTTTCATGAAAGGCTATAAAGAAATCCCCAAGGATATAGAATATGAACAGATAGCCAAAGAAGTTATAGATGGCAAATGGGGAAACGGTAAAGTGCGTAAGGATAAGCTGACACAAGCGGGATATGATTATAACGCTGTGCAAACCTTAGTAAACAAAATGATTACGGGTAACTGATATGCCTAGGATAAGCGACCAAGATATTTGGAATTTTTTCTTGAACCTATTTGGTGGAAATGAATATGCGTCAGCAGGTGCTTGCGGTAATATGCAAGCTGAGTCTGGGTTTTACACCAATAATGCTGAAAATAAATGGAATAATAAAACGGGTCATAGTGACGATTGGCTCACTACAAGAATAAACAATAATTTGACGGGTGTTGACCCTAAAATAAGTCTTGAAGAATTTTTACAGAGAAGTTGGTGGGTTAACGGTTATGGCTTTGGCTATGGTTTATCACAATGGACTGATACTGAAAGACGTACACGTTTGTGGAACAGAACAATAGGTTCGGGAATACCAATAGATGATACACAAGCTCAACTAGATTATATAACATGGGAATTTACAGAAGGCAGATGGGCAGGTGTAAAGACAGCATTGATACAATGCACAAGTGTAGACCAAGCTGTTAAAATTTATTGCGGTCAATATGAGGGTGGTACTCCTAACCAAAGTCGTTACACATACGCACATGATTTTTACGACAGATTCTCAGGGCATGGTACGGGTTTTCCTATAACAATAACCGCTCATGGTAACTGTAAACCGTTTGCAACATTACACCTTAATGAAGGTATAGATAAACAGATTTTTTACGCAGAAGCAGGTACAGATATATTTATTCATGCCAACGTTGGTGAAGGAGATTATTTCCAATTATGGGTCGCAGATTTTCCCTCTACACTTGTTATAGATATGCCAACGGGTGCGAATACATTTTTCACCATGCCTAATTCAAAGGTAAACATAACATGTCAATGCACTGGTGAAACACCCGAACCGCCACCATATCCACCCGTACCGCCTACACCGATATTAAACCCAATCAAACGAAAACGTATGCCAATATGGATGTATCCATGTTTGAGAAAATAATGTTTCACGTGAAACATAGGAAGGAGTTAAACATGACATACCAAGAAGCTATAACAGCAGTAAAGAACGGTCAGACAGTTCGCAGAACATCGTGGACAAACCAGAATGTAACTCTTGTTACAGATGCTAATGGAAAGCAGACTATCACTAACCACATAACAAGAACAGTAGACGCACCGTATCTTGCAACGCAGGAAGATATGTTTGCTACAGATTGGACTACTTGACTATATTAGTCAAAAATGTTACTATTAAATAGGAAGAAAGGACATAGGCAAAATGGCAAAATTAACAAATGATGAACTTAAAGCTAGGGTCAAGGCTGTCATAGGTGACAGAACTGACGATGAAGCAATCCAATTCTTAGAGGATTTTAACGACACCATTTCTGATGTAGGAAGTGACAACGGTGATAACGATTGGAAGAAAAAATATGATGACCTTGTAAAAGACAAAGATGAACTTGACAAGGCATGGAGAAAACGCTACACCGAACGTTTCTTTTCTGCGGAAGATTCCCATACAGATAACAAAGACAAAAACGACAACCCTGCTGATAACGCTCACAAAACCACAGAAGAAATTGATAAAGAAGATGAAGCAAAGAATGTAAGGTTTGATGATTTATTCAAACCTGCTGAATCATAAGAAAGGAGATAGGTTATGCCTACTAGACCGCAAAGAGTTACAATGGACACAAACGTTATGAATATCCTTAACGCTATTCGTAACAATGCGTCTAACGAATATAAAGATTATGTACCGCCTATGACCGATACTTCTCAGCTTAGAGAAATCGGTACAATCATCATGGATTACCCGTCATTACAGAATGAGTTCCTTAGTGCGCTTATTAACCGCATCGGACGTGTACTCATTTCAACAAAGATGTACGAGAATCCTTGGACACGCTTTAAGAAGGGTATGCTTGACTATGGTGAAACCGTAGAGGAAATCTTCACAAACATAGCGAAGCCTTATGAGTTTGAAGGTTCACACACTTCACCTACTTCACAGTTTAAGAAGTATAAGCCCGATGTTCGTAGCGCTTTCCATGTTATGAACTATCGTAAGTATTACCCCGTTACAATTGAACAGCAGAAACTGCGTCAGGCTTTTCTGTCTGCTGAGGGTGTCACTAACCTCATTGGTGATATTGTAAATTCACTCTACACAGGTGCAAACTATGACGAGTGGCTTACAATGAAGTATCTCCTTGCTAAGACAATCCTCAAGGGTAGAATGTATCCCGTAGAAACAGCACCTATCAGTGCTGTCAATGCAAAGGATATTGTTACTACAGTTAAGGAAAACTCAAACATCCTTGAGTTCCCGTCAACTAAGTACAACCCTGCACACGTATTTCAGCATACTCCTAAGTCTGAGCAGGTAATATTCATTAACGCTAGATTTGATGCAATCATGGACGTTAACGTTCTTGCATCAGCGTTCAATATGGATAAGGCTCAGTTTATGGGTCAGAGAGTGCTTATTGATAGCTTTGGTTCTCTTGACAGAGAGCGTCTTGCAGAGCTGTTTGCAGATGACCCTAATTACGTTCCACTTACAGATGCAGAGGTTACAGCTCTTGATTCAATTCCTATGGCTGTAGTTGATGAGAAGTTCTTCATGATTTTTGATAACCTCAATGAGTTTACAGAAATCTACAATGCTGAGCTTCTGTATTGGAACTACTTCTACCATCAGTGGAAGACATTCTCTACATCACCATTCAGCAACGCACTTGTTTACGTTCCTACAACTCCTGCTGTTACAGGTATCACAGTTACACCTGCTACAGCTACAGTTAAGGCAGGCTCTAGCCTTGCACTTACTGTTGAGGTCTCTACTGACGGTTTCGCACCTCAGACAGTTGTATACGAATCTGATACAGATGGTGTTACAATTACCGAGGGTGGTGTTGTGCAGGTTGATGAAGGTGTTAGCGGTACTGCTACTATTACTGTTACATCTACCTTTGATGAAACAGTTAGTGCTACTGTTACACTTACAATCTCTTGATGGTAATGTAAATATGGGGTATGCCTTGCGGTGTACCCCTATTTTTATATGAGGTATGATTATGGCTTATGTTAATCCGAGCGGAACAATAGAGCTAATGCGTGGTGTTAATCTTGATAACAGATATATGCACACATTGTATTTTGCTTCACCTACAGCTAGAGATAGTTATTTTACACCACTTGTCACAAATGTTTTTACCAATCAGATGTACACACGTGTCAATGAAGGTATAATAAAAGTACGTGCATTTTGTGAAGATATAAATAACGTTACATATCTGCGATTTAAGAACCGTCCTAATGGCAGATATTATTATGCTTTTGTTACCGCTGTTGAATATGTTAACGAAAACACAACAAAGATTGCGTATGAAATAGATGTTATGCAAACTTGGTATTTCGGTGGCGGTGCAGGTTTGAACCCTTGCTTCGTTAAACGTATGCACGTTAATGATGATACATTTAGAAAGCATCTTGAACCCGAACCCGTGGGTAGTGACCTTTATAGAATGGATGAACTAAATGTTGATAACGGTGGAGGGTTTTCTCAGTATAGTGTTATCATAGGCTCAAGTGCTGAACCCGATGAAAACAATATGATTATGAGTGGCATATTCTGTGGCACTAAATATCATGCTTTTCAGTATACTAATACCAATCTTATCAAAGCTATGATGGAAGAAATGTTAGGTTCTTGGGATAAGAATGAACAAAGTGCTGAGATTACAGACTTATATATGTTCCCTACTGAATATTGCACAATCGACCTTAGTGGCGGTTCAAATTCAAAAACCTTAACAGTCCATGGTACATCAGAAAGTAACACTTATAATCCCATAAATAAAAAGATGTACACATATCCATATTGCTTCTTATATGCTACTACTTTTGGTGGAGATAGCGCACAGTATAGGTGGGAATATTTTGATAGTGAGGTTATGCCAAATGGGCAGGTGTCATTCTTTGCAGAAAGTAATGAAGCAGGTGGTGGTGAGATTATTTGCTATCCTGATGTGTATAATGGTATCGACCATAACTATGATGCTAGACTAACCATAAACAATTTTCCTAAGTGCTCATACGCTATAGATGCTTATGAAGCTTGGGTGGCTTCGGGTGGTCAGACTAAACTAAACGCTTCAATAGATATACATAATCAAAAGGGCATGGTTGCGTATGGTAGAAGTGCTAGCGATTTAGTAAGTGGAATGATGAGTGTGAACAACTCAGCTGAAAATGCTGTAAGTGGTAGTGGTGATACTGCTCTTGTAAATGCTTTTTTAGGTGTTGTAAAAACGGGTATAAATACTGGTGCAAATATAAGCGATAGGCTTATTACGTTACAAGAAGCTAAGAATAAATTAGAATTTACGTTTAAGGATGCACAGTATCAGCCTAACATTGTTATTGGTGACCAAAATTGCAATACTGCTGTTGGAAAAAAGTTTCTTGGTTTTTACTTCTATAACTGCCATGTTGACCCTGTAGAAATGGTTAGAATTGACAACTTCTTTTCTACTTATGGTTATGCAGTAAATGAAGTTGTTACACCCTTAGACCACGGTAGACCATATTGGAACTTTTTACAGACTGAGGGTGCGCAGGTTACGGGTGACATGCCTGCTAGTAGTAAAGAAGCAATTGCTAGAATACTTGACGGTGGCATATTCTTTTGGAATAGTGCTAATATTGCTAATAACAATATTGGTAATTTTAAAATGCGCACACGCACAGTTAACGGTGGTACACAGATTATAAATACATAATGTAAAGGAGCAAACTATGAGTAAACGTAAGCCATTTAGAAATGTTTGGGATAAGCATATTGGTGGAGTACCCACAGACTATCAGTTTTGGGATTCTGCAAATGACAACGCTATCGCTGAACAGTATTATCTCAGTAGACTATCAGAACTTGCTATGAGTATGTTTGATTGGAAGAACTTACCCGATAGTGTTGACCCTAGATTCTTGGAATATACTCTTTTCTATGAAGGAGCAGTAGTATTTTTCAAGGATGAATACCTTGAAGTTAATAACAGTGATGAAGGCTATCTTGCATTGCAGGTTGCTCTTGGTGGAAATCTTGACATCTATCGTGTTCCCGATATGCGTAAAGCGTATGCTACTAATGGCTATCAGAACAATCTCACAGCTAAAGACTCTGTTATCATTTGGAATAACATGCTACGTATGCCCGAATATGGCAGAATGATGTTCTATGCTAAGAAACTGTATGAGATTGACCGTGCAATATCAATCAATGTCAAGGGTCAGAAGTTTCCCGTTGCAATTCTTTGTGATGAAAATGAGCGACTTACGATGAAGAATATTTATATGCAGTATGATGGGAACCAACCGTTCATCTTTGGCTCTAAGGATATTGACCTTAATAACATTCAAGTGCTCAATACGGGTAGTCCTTTTGTTGCTGATAAATTGCAGGTTCTTAAAGACAATATATGGTCAGAAGCTATGACCTGCCTTGGTATTCCTAATAGTGCTATGGGTAAAAAAGAAAGACTTGTAGCTAGTGAAGCTGAGCTGTCTATGGGTGGAACACTTGCAAGCCGTAGTTCACGTATGGATATGAGAAAGAAAGCGTGTGATGAAATTAACCGTATGTTCGGTCTTAATATATCCGTAGAATATAATGAGGACTTAGAGTTAGACCAAGAGAGTGATAAGAGTGATACAGAAGATGCAGGAAAGGTAGGTGAAAAGAATGAGTAAATATACAACAGAAGTTAGAAATATCTGTGAAACCTACGCGGGCAGAACTGAGCGTGGTAATTATACTGACGTTGACACTTGTATTGACTTAGCTATACCAAAAATCTTTGACGTGGATAACATACCCGTGTATGTTCCCGAACATAAGGCTTTACTTTTTCACAAAATTCTGTTACACTATTATCAGAGGGAAATCGGCTTTGAGACCGTTGGACTTTGGAAATTGAAGCTCAATACCAAGCTCAAAGAGATTATGCCTTACTATAATCAGTTATATGCTAGTGAACTTCTTGAGTATGACCCGTTGCAGAATGTTAACAATTGGCATGAGCACCAAGGTGTGTACGAAGATACTAGCAAGGTTGACAACAAAAAGAAATACGATAACACAACCGATACCGCTAACACAGAACTAACTGAAAACACAAAGAAATATGACAACACTACTGACACTAGCGATAGCAAGGTGGCAAACAAACAGCTTGGAAGCTCTACTCACGATAACGATATAGTTAACGAGGAGTATAGCGGTACTGAAACTACACTCTTAAAGAATCAGAAGACTACTGAAAGAGATTCAGATACTTTTGAACATAATGGTGAAAGAGGTAGAGATTCATGGGTTTTATATAGTGATACACCACAAGGGGGCATCGGCGGATTGCAAGGTGAACCGTTAGGTGGTGGTAATGTTGGACTAGATGGTAATAACTATCTTACTAACGCTACTCATACTATTGACACCGATGGAAAGTACACAGATACAAGTACCTTTGGGAACGTTACTGAGTCATATAATAAATACAATGATGTTCCCGATGAAGTACACAGAAATGGCTCTGAACAGAGCGTTGATAACCGCACTATTGATGTGACACAGAAAGAGTCTGAGGGTTCATCTCAGAGTGGTAAGCAGGTTGATGATGCTATTACTCATGATGTAGGTAGCAAAGTTGATACGGGTAAACGTGTTGATGATGCTATTACTATAGATGATAACCTTAAAAAGGATAACGGTTCTGATGCACATACCAATAGAGAGTATGGGAAGATAGGCGTAATGACCTATCAAGAAATGGTGATGAAGTATCGTGAAACGTTCTTGAACATTGATATGATGATTATTGATGAACTCAAGGACTTGTTTATGAAAGTATGGTGATTGTATGGCATACATAAGTGTATTAAAACTACACCCTTTATTCTTCAAGTGTCATAAGATATTACCGCTTGTGTATGATGAAAGTTTGTCATACTATGAAGTTCTCTGTAAGTGTGTCGCTTCTCTTAATGAGGTGATTGAAAGCACTAATCAGCTTAACGATAATGTTGCTGATATAAATAGCAGGGAAAATGCGTTGGCTGATAAGGTCAATGAGATTGCCGAAGAAATCAACAATTTTGAAGCTGAGATTAACGGTAAATTTGATGAATTAGATATCAAAATTGAAGCTGAACTCGGTGAGAAGTTTGAAGATTATGATAGGCAGTTTGCAGAACTAAAAGAGGAAACGCAGGCAGAGTTACAGTCTTTGGAAAAAGAATTAAGCGACTTTATGAAGTTTAAGTTTCCAGAGTTTGAAGCTGAAATCAGACAGCTTGTAAATGAACAGCTTGCACTTATTAACCAAAAGTTTAATTCACTTGAAGATGATTTAAAAGGCTATATTTATACTGAATTACAGAAAATCCTTGAACAGATACCCGAACATGTATGGGTTCTTGACCCTACTACGGGTGAATACGAGGATATTCAATCAGTAATCAATCACTTCTATAATGCTCTTAGATATTGGGCGCTTACTGCTGATGAATTTGACTCACTTGGTATGACAGTTGATGAACTTCAGCATATTACTGTAAACGGTGTTCCTAGAGGACTTACCTGCTTAGAGTGGGATATGTATGCTAAGCTGTTTATCAATGTCGATAAGGATAAGGATAAAGTTGGTTCTTATCTTACGGGTGAGCTTGTCGAACTTGAAGATAATGTGAATATCAACAATATGCTTTTGAAGGAGAGCGGTTGTTATGAATGCGAAGAGTTTGACGAGATTGGCGGTGATTGTGACACTATTGATGCAATGAACATTAGTGCTTATAGATGGGATTGGTTCAGTAATAATGATTATATTGTTGCATAATGAAAGGAGATTGTAGTTATGAGTTCTACAAATAAAACTGCGAATTATCAGCTTTCTCAGTTTGTTGGTAATGATATTCCTAGTATTCTCAATGATTATAACGGAGATATGAGGAAGATTGATACTGCAATCAAGGAAGTGGCTAATGCAGGTGGTGATAACGCTACTGCTGTGGCTGAATTGCAGGCTACCGTTGGACAGCATACTACTGAGATTGGTGGACTTAATTCTACTGTTAATAGTCTTAGTGGTAGGGTGATAGGGATTGAAGGTAAAATACCTGCTAATGCTAGTGAGAGCAATAAGCTTATTACTGCGCAGGATATACCCGACATTCCTAGCGTAGAACAGTTGGAGCAGGATGTTAGTGCGTTGCAGGGTTCTGTAGCAACAATTACTAACAATGTAGCTAATATCGATAGCCTTATTCCTGCTACAGCTAGTGGTGATAATATGTTAGTAACAGAAGACCAGATACCTAGTCCAACTGACATTTCACAGCTTAAAGCAGATGTTTCAAACATTCAGAGTGTAATACCTTCTAATGCTAGTGCTTCAAACCATTTAGCTACTATGAATGATATACCTAGTGGAAGTATGTCAGTATTGCTCCATCTTACACCTAGTGCATCACAGCTTACTAATGCTCAGATTGCTGAACAGATTGCTTCTGCTATGCAGTCCTACAATGTGTATGTAGGTCAGCAAAAGCATTTAATTGATGCTATGCTTGTAATAAATTCTACACACTTTGGTTTAAGTCGTGTGCGTAAAATATATTTACGTCTTTCAGCGCAGGGTAGTGTGGGTACTTCTTATAAGTTTGCAGGTGAAGTCTATCAGGAGATTGCTGACAATAAAATGGAGAAAGTTAGCTTTGTATATATTACTTCTCCCGATATTTCAGATACTAACCGTATAGGTTTGCAGGGTGTTAAAGAAACTTATGAACTTAATCAGTCAACTTCCACACCTACCTTCGAGGATTGGAATACTTCGGTTAGTGATGCAACGGATATTTATGTGGTTGGTTTAGGCAGGATTGACAATGTAAACAACATTTAAAGGAGCGAATTATGAGCAAAAGAAAGCAAACTGAAAACTTGCATCTTTACACTTATGAAAATGCTAGAGGTTTGCCTACATTTTTGCACGACATGAGTGAAAACTGTGAAGCTATTGATGCGGAAAGTGAGCGATTGCAGGGTGAAATAAATGCCCTTGATAATAGGCTCACTACCGCAGAAGATAATATTCAGAGTTTGTCGCCCGAGAGTATTCTTGATTACAAAGTAAGACTTGATGCTCTTGAAAAGAAAAGTAATGCTCAGGCTAATCTTATACAAGCAATCACAGAAGGACAGCTTGTACAGGATAGGCTTATTAGTCAGAATCATAACGATATTGCAGAATTACGTGTTAATATTGATAATAATACTAGCAAGATAAATCAGCTTAGAGCTGATGTTGATGCTAATAGGGTTGATATTAACAACGCTAATCTAAAGATTGTCAATCTTGAAAATAGAGTTGCCACTCTTGAGCATGAAGTTATTGATTTGACTAATGACATTATTGGTCTTGGTGAGAATATCACAGATATTGCTTCACAGCTTGAAGCGTTGACTAATATAGTCAACACTAAGCAGAATAAACTTATAGCAGGTGTAGGTATCGAGATTGATGATAACAATGTTATAAGTGTCAAAGGTGTGGTTCACGGTGTCTATGACCCGATAACCGAAACTATAACAATTTCTTAATACGAAAGGAGAAACAATTATGGCAGACATTAGTATTCTTGCGTTACCCGTGGAAGTAAATGGAGAAATTCAGACAGTATCGTATGACATTAAGGACGCTGTTGCAAGAGAAAGAATCTCCGAGCTTGGAAAGGCTCTGTATTGGGCAGGTGTTACAACCACAGCTCTTACGGATGGTGCTACAACTAACCCTATCACTGTTGGTGGTGAGAGTGTTACTGTTAAGGCAGGAGCTGTTGCTCAGTATAACGGCGAAGAGTTCGCTTTCGATGGAACAAATTGGCAGAAGCTTGGTGAGGGTAATCTTGGTGCTCTTGCATACAAGAACAGTGCTGAGGGTACTTATACACCCGCAGGTAGTGTGAATGTTGTTAAGGGTAATGATACCACAGCAAACGTTACACCTTTTGGAACAGCAGGTTCACTTCCTTCTTGGTCAGTAAGTGGTGAAACAGCTACCTTTGGTGCAGGTACACTTCCGACAGCAGGAACACCCGTTGCTGTTGTTACTGAGAGTGGTACAGATACCGCTACATTTACAGGTACTCAGGGTACAATTACTGTATCTTGATGATTATGGAAGGGCGGTGGGAAACTACCGCCCTATTGTGAGGTGATAAACATGGCTGATGTTAGCAAGATAAATTTCGGTGATAATACTGATAGAAATGTTAAAGATGCTCTTGCTAGAGAGAAATTGACGGTTATTGACCCTAGTGCAGGGCAGGGGTTGATTCAGTTTGGTGTTGATGCTAATGGGAATTATGGGTATAAGAAGGTTGGTGCTGATACAGTTATCCCTTTTAAGAGCGGTAATGAGCAGTTGTTCC
>ERZ808048.123-NODE-123-length-15904-cov-4.435964_pt1 | contig 15904 bp, 26 predicted proteins | sample MGYA00380197_ERZ808048 | MGnify/ENA primary metagenome ERZ808048 (study PRJEB31490, sample SAMN06133377) | cow dung metagenome | isolation source: M1 | host: cow | place: China: Chengdu | collected 2015-05 ... | reverse complement strand
AATAGGAGTATAATTATACTACCTTGCCATTACACCCACCTTAACGCTCAATCTGAGTGCTCTGAGAGCAAACAAAAAGCGCGCTGCCATTCCGCAGCACGCTAAAATAAAAAATTACCTATAAAACCAAACCGCCCCAGACTGGATCCAGGGCGGTGGCAAAGTACATATGTAGCACATAAGGAGATAACAACAAGCTGAATGAAACGCCCTCGAAGAGAGGGCGCCCACAAGGATATAACAGTAAAAAGAACTGTTCATAAGTTGGAAGTCCGGGCGGCAGCAATGGGGCTGCCGGCGCTCGTGGCGCTCTGCCCGGAGACTTACAGCAGAGCTATACAGCAATTCCGGTTTAAAACATTACAGCTCTGTGATAATTTGTATTATATCACCTTTTATCGAGTTTGTCAAGTAGCTGCACGAAATCTAAATTTTATTCATTTCGCATATCGGCACCACAATGAGGGCATAATTCGTAGTCAATTTTTCGATTTATGGAGTCAATGGTAAAAGCAATTCGTTTGCAGTTGCTGCAATATGCGTGAATCAGATTGCCATCAATTTCCGCTATATACTCGTATTTGTTGTTCAGCCACTTGCCACGCTTCACAGGCTGTACGTCTGCTTTTACTATATAGTAATCGCATTTTGTCATCATATCACACGGATATTGATATAGCGCACATACATCATATGTTTTCGCATTGCTTAACATTTGTGTAACTCTTGCAACACATGATTCACATTTGTCCATCAATTTACTTTCCTCCTTAATAAAATTTCCTTTTCAGTCCTCCTGTTCATTCGTCAGCTCATACAGCTTGCATTTTAGCCTGAATTGCAAATCAAATAAAGCAATGGATTGATTCAGGTCGAAGCTATCCATAGCCTCTGCTATTAGTCCTATACCCTCAATCTATTCGCTTATTTCTTTGATTAGCTCTTCTTTTGTGATTTTCATATTATCAGCCATTTTTTATTTCTCCTTTGCATAAAATTTCCTTTTCATTTAATATCATTCTGCACCTTACCTATCAGCTCAAGCGCCTCCGGCTCATATATCCACTTGCAACCATCACTGTTATTATTAAGAGGGCAGCCCTCGCAAGTTTGGTACTTAAACCAGTGTGAACATTCTTGTATTATGTTGTTATCCTCGCAAATTGCATCAAAATCACTGCAAGCCTGCAATAACATTTTCTTGAGCCGCCGGATCTGCTCGGCCTGGCTCTGAATGAGCTGCCGCAGCTCGGCCTCATTGTAAAACCTATCATTTATCATTAATATCATTCATAATACTCCTCACTTTCCCGGCCGCAGAGCTCGCGCCGCTCTTCGGCTTCCTCGAGCTCAGCGAGCCGTACATAACGGATATATTCAATATCTGGTTCAATCCCTGCCGCTCTGAGCCCGGCGATGTTGCGCCGGAGCTCTTCGGCGACTTTGCTGCTTGTTAGTCTTTCCATTTCTTTTTCCTTTGGGCTTTTATACGGTCCTTTTTTTCTTGCTCATATCCCTGATAAATATCTCTGTAATTACAATGAGCTACAAGATAGCAGCATATGAAATACCCTTTTCTGCCGGTGACTGGTTCCCATTTAGCCTCAGTGTGTAAGTTCCAGAGGGGAACATCTGCATAATACTTTAATAGTCGCTCGGTTTCTTCTTTGCTTTCGCTTGCGTTTTCGGTCAAATAAAAATCATGCTGCCGGGGGCTTTTTAGTTTCCAATCTTCCTCGCCTCTAAAAACAACGTGTATTTTTATTTTTTCGGTGTAATGGTGGCAAAATCTTAAAAATTGTCTTACAGTTATTTCATATTCTTTACATTCTCGCATTTTATTCACCTCAATACCTAAAATACATTTTCATGATCTCAAAACAGAGATTTTTGATATTGATCGTCTCAAAAAATAAATATCCGTTTTGAAAAGCATCTGTGAACATTTTAAAAGCGTTTGACTGCCTGAGGGATGTAAGCAGCATTGTATTCGGCGAGTGATCCGCTTTTGTTAGTGCATATTCTGAGCGGTAATTTTCAACGTCTTGCGATACCCAGAATTTACCGTCAGCAAATGAACGCCACACACCCAGCTTATTATCTTTGTAGATCATCGAGAAAACAAAAGTACAATTACCGGTCTTTTTCTCAATGAATGTTTTATCATCCCTCAAAAAAGTATTTTCTATCGCATAATCTCCGTAAGCTGTGCCGGAGATCAGGCGGCCAAACCTGGTATTTTTTTTCATTTCAATAAAAAACGGATTGGCAACTAATTGAATAAGTTTATCATCCTTGCAGCTTATATCCGATTTATACGGCATACGCAAATTGAAATATAAGAAATAGGGATTTGTAATAGTTATCGCATTGGATAAGAAAAAGACCTGCACATCTCTCGTCCTGGCGATCGTTTCATAGAACTCAAGGAAACAAGTTACCTCATCATGAAGATACTTATATACACCCTTATCAATGATAAACTCATCAAAAATAATAGTTGATACCTTAGGATACGGCACCGACTTTTTAATTTTTGCAGTGCTCAAAACAAGAGCATAACCTGCGAGCTGGCCGTTTATGTAAAATTCCTTATTACCTTTGACTTTAAATTCTACATCCGGGAACTCTTCGGCAATGTCATTAAACCATGTCTTTACATCGCTCTGCTCGTCCTTGTATCGCCTCAGATAGATAAACTGCTCGCCGGTCTTTAAAAACCGGCGTATAACGTGCTCTTTTGCTCCGTAGGTCTTACCGCCGCCTCTATTACCTACTATGAAGTTAAAGAGTGCTTGATAGCTGAGCGGCTTTGATATATCCCAGAAAATAACTTTTTTGACCTCTCGCCACTGCTCCGGTGGCAGCTTGTCTTTGAGCAGTAAATACTTGCTATCATTAACAACCTTGTTAAGCGTTTCAGTGTCGAGATATACAGAGATATACTGTATAAGGTCCTCAGCTGTCTTGAGTTTCGGCATTGTTCACACCCTCTTCGCATTCCGGAAAAAGTTCATGATGCAATTCACCTGCATATATACAGATATTTGCTGCATGATCACTGATTTTTTTATTATAGGATAATAAATCACTTTTATTTATTTTTCTGATTTTCAGTGCTTCGCATGCAATTTTGATAATTAATAGATTTAATTTTATTTCATCCATTTACGTTTACCTCCTTTAATAGCATAGAGCTGCCGCAGTTCGGGCAGTACTTATACTGCATTGTTGTTTTGTTCGGTACATTGTAAGCGTATTCCCGGCAATAGCTGCATATATACCTTGTTGCCTTTGCTCTGGTTCCGTCTTTTATCCAGTGTGGTATGATCGGCTCAGGCGATACAGCAGGCCGGTTATAATCTTCATCGAGGATCCCTTTTAAAAAGGGTATATAATTATTCATTACTCAGGTCCTCATAGAACTCAACTAAAAAATCCTCTCGTTTTATATCCTCCTGGAGCTCTACGAAATCAATGAGCTCCTGGACTGTCTTGACCTCTGCCGTTTTGGAAAACTTCATAAAACCGGCAAAATCATAAAAATTAACTTTGACTTTCATTTTTATACCTCCCCTCGCAGGATAATTTGAAAAGGGTTTTATAAATTGCCTTTAGTGTCGGCATTGGTAAAGTAACCGAAAAAGGTTCATCGCCCAGGCATGCACCCAGCTCATTAACGTTGAGCCCCTCGGGAGCTTCGCCGCGCATCCTGATAGTTATGTTATTTTTCGGCGGCTGCCATTTATTCGCGGTAACTTTTACAAATAGCGGTTTTTCTGGCATATCCGCATAAAAATGCGGACCGTTTAAATAATGTCCCTCGCATCTGAGCACCGGAAATTCAATAAAAAATTTTTGATCTTTAAAAGTCACTTTTCTTTTGCCGAGGTCGAGCACGATATACATTGACATAGGGCAGCCGTAAATACTGTTTAGCTTCCACTTTGTTTCAATTTCACTCATTTTCTCACACTCCCATAAAAAAAGAAACTATTCTGTTGAGTTGCTGAGCGTAACCACAAATATACAAGCCGCAGGCTCTCCACCTTTACAGCGCGGCTTGTATTAACAACTACATTAAACAGAATAGCCCTTTATGATTACATTTTAGCATTATTTTTCAGCGCTGTCAAGCGGTTTTGTGTAAGTATTCGCGCTGCGTTACTTCCTCGCTCTCCCTTAGTTTATGATAGATAAAATCAATAAATTCAGGAGTTGCATTATTTAAAATGTCCTCAACTGTTAAACCTATTGTATGATATCCTGGATAAATTACAAATAGTTTATACTCAATATATGCTGCTTTGTCTCTCAAATACATAGTATCACCCCCTTTTTGTTTTGTTTGCATCGGGATCCTGGAGAACAAAACAAGTTTCTTTGAATATGGTGCCGCCCGGAACTGCTACCGGTTCAAGTCTGCCGCTGTATCGCGTGCCGGGTTGGAAGTTGTCAAAAGTGACCTGCCCGCGGCATGCATCCGGCATAGATGCACAAACAATTTTCAAATTCTCTCGCCGGTATTTCCTGCCGCTCTCCCTTGCTACCGGCATACTTGCGAACCGCGCAAGTCTGAGCGCCGGAACTTGCGGAGCTTGCAAGTCCTTTAAATCTGGCAGCGGCTGCGCTAAAACGTAGCGCTTCGGGCAGAGGTACCGCGCTTTATAAAATTCCGCTTCAATCTTCCATTTGCCGATCTCAAAGCGAGATATCGGCAAATCATCCGGGATCTCTCCATGCAATAGGTGCAGGCTGTCGGTATCGGAGTATATAAAGCGGTGTTTGTCGTGCATGATCTGAGCGGCTTTTATAGTGTGGTGCCTGCCGTAAGCTGTAATAAATACGCCTACCGGTACATAAACCGGATCAATTGTCAGTCTGTCGGTTTTCTCCGGCTCGCCGTCCGGACCTATTACCGGCTGCCCCTCATTATCGAGCTTTTTAACCATGACCGGATAAAAAGCAACACGCCCCTCATGGTCTAAATCAGGATAACGGTTTGTTATATTTGGATTTTGTGCGAATTTACCATAAATGTTGTTTACGATAAGTTTTGCGAGGAAACGCAAAGCCGGGTTGTTATCCTGCGCGGCATTTGTCTTGATAAAATCCCATTTTGATATCCAGTCAGTAAAGAGCTTTGAATCTGCCTTGAACATATAGCCGTCAATCCACTGTATATCAGATACATCATAATGCTCGAAAAATAGGATCATATCTATATTAGTCATGCAGAGATCAACAAGTTCGTATGAATCTGTTATTTCAGAGTATGAACTTGTAAGATATTCAGTTCTTAGAAAAGCAGGATCAAAGCGCTGCTGAATTGTCGGCAGCTTTCCCGGTTTGAGCTTAAAAGAGCATCTAAATGATTGGATCCATAAAGGATATTGCTCATTTGCCTGATATTTTCCGGTAAATTTGAGTGGCTCACCGTAGGGCAGTATCTTAGTTGCTAAAATATAGGAATAAAGGCCGTTTGTATCAAGGTCAATGCCCTTGCCTATTTCTTTATTCTTATACTCAGGATTAAGATATACAAACGCACCTTTAAATGCCTTGCGTATCTCTGCATCCTCGTTAAGGTCGAGAATTGGAAAAAGATAATTAAAGCGCCGCTCTCCTATCATTTTTTTGTAATCATTAAGAGCACATGAACCAATAGTCATGCGGTCAAAGCCTGCTTTGAGTGCCTTGAGGAGAGCTTGTGAGAGTATAGCAACATCTTTAAAAAGATAGTCCCACTCCTCAGCCGTTACCTCACAGGGGGTATCATGCCGCTTGTAGTCTATTTTACCCTTTTGCACCGGCAATTGAAAACACTTTGCAAGCTGTTCAATGCTCATACGAAAAAGTTTGATGCTGTCCCAGATAGTGACTTTATGCACATTTTTCCCCTTTTGCATATATATTTCAATGCTGTAAACCTCTCCATTACCGGTGATAAGAGCACGAAAAGTGTTAGGCTCTGCCTTGACAATTTTTTTAAAACCGCTCTCCGTCTCTCCCTGCTCTTCGTATTTGTTTATTAGCTTGTAATCGTGAGTTAAAAGCCAATAAAATATGAAGCTACCGTCAAACTTCGCGTTATGAAAATAAATTGTAGGGCGTTTCAGCCTTAAGCACTCTTGCATAAAGCTGTCAATATCGGTGCCATATCGTATTCTATCATCACCGACTAAGCAGAGCGCCCACGCCCAGACTGAGGCCGGAGCTGTTGAGGTCGTTTCAAAGTCTGCTGCATATCTCATTGTATCATCCTTATTCTTTTTCATATCCTTTTAATCTTCGGGCAGGTCGAGCGCCTGGCAAAGCTGTCTATACTTAATTTCTGATGATATATCATTACTTAGTATATACTCAGGATCAAATACAGAAATTTCCATATTATTTAAGTAATCATCAAGCACGCTCTGAGCGTTGGCCTGTATTGCTGTTATAATTCGTTGTTTCTGTCCCTCACTCAAGTTAGATTTGCGGACAGCATCAATTATAAAGTCAACACTGCCGAGCTCCTGGAGAATAACTTTTTTTATGGTTCTGAATTTCTTTTCAACCGGTGTCGGATCATAATAGATCCAGTACGGATCCAAAGCCTCTTCACCGCCGTAATACATCATCATTGCTTTTTGATATGTTATTTTTCTGAAAAGCTCGAGCAGTTCCCTTTGCATTTCCGGCGTATATCCTGCGTTTGGCGTTGTAATTGCAAGCTCAACACGGTCTTTGTACACGTTTAGCATACCTGTTTCAGAGCGCCACCGGCTTTGTCTCAGGCGTTTCAAGAAATTTTCCCATTCAGTGCGGTCCTTTGGTTTTTTAAACTCCTCAGGCATTCCGCGCTGTTTGGCTGCCTTTGTTTTTGCAGTCTGATACTGCGAGCCGTTACGCTTTTTTACTCCGGCCTCAACCATTTCAGCCTCTTTCTTGCGCATCTCGTTCACTTTCTTAAAACGCTTTTGCGCTGCCTTGAGCTCCCAGGCGGTTAGTTTAAACTCAGTGCCGGGCTCAGCTCCGGGGATAGATACTATTTTCTGAGCGCCTTTTTTTGAAAAGCCCTGGAGCTCTTTCATGCGCTTGTTAAAGTCCTCTCTAGTCTTGATCTCTTTTTTGAGCTCCTTGAAATTGAGCTTTTCGGGCAGATATTCAGCGCTCTCAGGATCTTTTTTAGCCCAGTAATCAATTTTAGCATTGAAGTTCTTTACTGCTCGCCTTGCTTTTTCAAGGTCAGTTTTCCTCCATTTAATGCTATACTGCTTAGGCATTTTGCTGCGCCTCCCTCCGTTAAGATATAAAATCCTCGCTTTTCTATGCTCACATAAAGCATGATATCCGCTATTACATCAAGTTTTATGTGCATATTAAAGCGATTTGACAAAGAATAGTTCACCTGATTTCTTTTATCTTCGAGCCGCTCGCGGAACTTGTCCGCGTGCAGCTGTGAAGAGAAAAAGTATTTAGTGCCGTTCTCCGTGACCGTGTATGGTGATTTCCTCAGTTCGTACTCTATCGCCGCGCCTCTCGTCATCGTTATTTTCTCCTATCGTATTTAATAGGCCGCAGAACATAGCCGCAGCCATTCCAATTATACAACCTATGAACATTTCCATTTACTATCATATCCTTTTAAAAAAATCGGCAGCGGCAGGCGCCGCCGCCGTAAACTTATCTTTTTATTTCACTATTATGAATTACGAATGAATTATGAAACTATATCAAATGTGAGTATGTTTCTTGTGCCGTGGCTGATCTGTCTGATCTTGAGCTTGAGCGGAGCTTCCCAGTCCTTAGGCTCGCCGAAGATGTTAAAGAGCTTTTTGAGCGCTGAGAAAATACCGAGGCTTACAGCCTGGTAGCCGTTACCGTTAACGTCAATAAGGACTGTACGCGGGCAGGTGCTGACCTCTCCGGTCTCCTGATTTGTACACTTTACGACCTCCACGAAAACATCCTTGACTTCAAGGACCTCGTTGATGTGATCCTTGATGCGGTATTCAGTGCTGTTTGTTGCGTTGTAGAGCTTTGCCTTTTCCTCAACTGTCTCTGCTACCATAGAGCAGTAAGAAGTCTGGCGGCTTGTAAGATCAACAACGAAGTTGATGCCCTCATCATCGTTAATGACTGTAAGCGGAGCTGTCTGCTCCTCGGGTGTTGTTGTTGCAAGTGAAAATTCGTTCATTTTTTATTTACTTCCTTTTCTTTAATATTCAGCGTGTTAAGGTCAACGCCGTACCATTTCAGCAGCTTTTCAATTCGTTTCTTGTCGTTTCTTTTTTGATAGGTTTGTTTCTTAGGGTTCGGGTTCTTCTTCATCATTGAGGATCCTTGCAAGCGGCGGCGTGTTAACGTCTGCATAGTCGTAAGAGGTAAAGACCGCTTGTGTATACTCGTTATCATAACCATAGATAACAAAGTGTGTCGGGCTATGCTTTTCGCAAATGAAATGTGTAAGCCCCTGGTCGTTATCCTCTACCCATATGATGCAGCGTTTATTAAGCTGTGTGGCTGTGAAGTTCACTATTGTGAGCTCCTGGACCTCTTCAACGTAACGCTTGAGCACGCTGAACGCCGTGTAAAATGTGTTCAATGCTATCACCACCTTTATATTATAGTAGAAACAAAGAAAGCTGCTTGACCTTTGACGGTCTGGGGCGGCCGTATAGCGGACCGCTGGCGCTTTAAGAAATGTGATTGAATATCTCCCGGACAATAGCTGTATAACTACAACATTCAATATTTACACGCTTCTTGTATCCGTTCTTGTATGTGATCTCAGCGTATTCATTTTCGTGATCTATCCCGGGGATAAGCTCAATGCTCTTTACTCCCTCGCGTGTCTGAGCTGCGAGCCTGCCGCAGTTCCGTACAAATGCCGCTCTATCATCGAGCTCTGCCGCTGCATCTTCCAGAAACATTGCTTTTGCTTCGCTGCACTCTTCAAAGCCGTTTTCATAATCAGTCATTGTTGTTATCCTCCTTTACAAGAGCTTTTAAATCGTGCATGCTGAGCTGATCTTGCAGTCTCTCTCTGATCTCTGCAAACTTAATACTTTCATAGCCGTTACATGAGATAATGCAGTTACAAGCGGTAAGCAGGTCAATGACCTGCTCGCGCCTGAGCTTGAGGGTTATTGTCTCGTTTATCATGCTCTGCCCTCCTTGTTGTACTTCTTAGCAATCTCTCCGGCCTCATACTCGAGATTTTCGAGCCACTCGAGAACTCCCCAACGGTCAGCCGGGTAAAGATCTTCTACCGGTATCCCGACCTTTTCGGCCTTTTTGATCTGTGCCTTTGTGTAGGTCATTTTAGTTTTTGTCATAAAAATCAACCTCCGTTATATCCTTTGTATATCGGGCTGCCGCCCTTTCCTTTACTATAATTATTATAGCACATAATAATATAAATGTCAAGAACATTTGCAAATTTTGCAATAAAACTCCTGCATATTTTGCAAGTGTTTTTTTGTGCATATTGACAAACTACTTAAATTATGATATAATCAAGTAGAGTGTAACTAAAATTAAAGGCAGGTGAACAAAATGATTAAACTTAACGCGGTTATGGTCGGCCCTGCTGCCTGCGGCGGTAAGAAAAAGCCGAAGCCTCGCAAGCCGAGATAACACTATCTTAAAGGAGCGTAACACAATGACAAGAGAAGAATATAACACAAAGTCGGCTGAGCTCATCGCTGAAATAGGAGCAGAGCAGCCGGACAACGGCAAGATCTCCGAGAGCCTGGCAGAGCTGCGCGAGGCTTTCCAGTATGAAGTTACAAGAGCTGAGACCGCTGAAAAGCAGGCCGAAGAGCTCAAGAGCAAAAACGAGAGCCTGCAAGCTGCTAATATGAGCCTGTTTTTAAAATCCGGTGAGATCATAAAGCAGACTGAGCAGCAGAAAACTCCTGAGGACAGAGACAAACCATTTGATTTTAACACGCTCTTTAATGAAAAAGGCGAGTTAATATAAATCCCTACAATTCAAGACCTTAAACCTAAGAAAGGAAAGTGATAATATGGCAAAGGTAGAAACTAACGTAAAGCTCCTTAACGGCATCCGTGAGGCAGCAAGTGACAATTACCGTGAAGTAGTTCCGATCGCAACGGCTTCCAATCTCCAGGACGTAGGAAATCCGATAGTTTCTTACCAGTCGGTAAGAAATGAGTTTCTTTCACTTCTGGTAAATAAAATTGCTCTGCCTATCATCAAGGCAAGACGTTTTAAAAATCCCCTTGCAATGCTCAAGAGAGAGGGCTCGCCCCTCGGCTACGATGAGGAAGAGATAGGCGTTAACCCGGCTATTGCAAAGGCATTCGATGCAAAGAGTGCTGACCTCCTGGCTCAGACTACCCCCGATGTAAAGGTAGCTTACCACCGCATGAACAGACAGGACCGTTACGACTGCACAATACAATATGCAGTGCTCCGCGCCGGCTTCACAACCTGGGACGGATTCGACCGTCTGACTGACGAAATAGTGCAGTCGCTTTACAACGGAAATTATATTGATGAGTTCGAGTATACTAAAAAGCTCATCGCTTCCGGTGTTGTTGACGGTTCAATGGCTACTATTCCAGTATCTAAGCCGGAGAACGAGGGAACGGCTAAGGCATTTGTAAAGGCAGCTCGCACAGCTTTCAATACATTCCTCTTCCCTAATACAACCTATAACTCATGGGCTCGCGCTGGCGGTTCCGGAGCCTCTTACACCTCATGGAGCGACAAAGACCGCATTATGATGTTTATCAGAGCTGATATTACATCAGAGATAGATGTTGAGGTACTCGCAAGAGCATTTAACATCAATAGCGCTGACCTTATGGGACGTGTGATTATCGTTCCTGATTTTGGCAACCTTGAGGGAGCCGAGAATATCTATGCTGTAATGTGCGATTTTGATTACCCGGTAATCATTGACAAGCTCTTTACAGTGGAGGACTTCCGCAACAGCTCAAATCTCTCAACAAATTATTACCTCCATGTATGGCAGACTTACAGCACATCACCTCTTAACAATGCAGTTGCTTTTGTTGCTAACAGCGTGCCTACTGTTTCCGTGGCTCCTATGGCTCAGGCCGGCAGCATCTTTGAGGTAAGTGTTTCTGATATTCAGGGCGCAGATCTTGCAATCAGCGGCGGCGCTGTAACTGGTGCATCAAAGTGGCTCGCAGGTCCGAACGCTATTACTGAGGTGTGGGGCCCGGGTAACTTCCTCGCGCTGCAGTATAACGCTGCTGACTGGTCGGCTTATGACAGCGTGCTTATCGGTCTTACAGATTCACAGGGTAGCGGCCTTGTAGAGATCAAGGATGATGACACACACACTGCGACTGCAAAGATCACTGATAAGGATGCACAGCAGCTCATCATCAAGGCATTTAAGGACGGTATATCACAGACCTGGCTTTACACCCTCAGCGGTCTCACCCTTGAGCCTGAAACCTAATAGCAACACACTTTTTCATATTCTTTTTATACTCCTTTTCGATAGCCTATACCTGCTGTATAGGCTATCGTTGTAAGAGGTGATTTTATAATGCCATTTACACCAACTACAGCGGTATATCTCTGCGGAGTACCGCTTGAAAAAGATCAAAAAAATCAGCTTGACTTTGCATCTGCAACAGCTCAGCACACATATTTTTCTAATAAAATAAAAAAGAGCTATACGTCTTTTACATATCAGCGAAAAGACAGCGTGCTCAGAGTGCCGGCAGAGTTCGATAAGCTCTATGACTGTAACTATGTTATGTACCAAAACGCTGACTTCGGCTCGAAATGGTTTTACTGTTTCATTGATCACATGGAATATGTAAATCCTAATTGCACAGCTATATACTTGAAAACGGATGTTTTTCAAACGTGGCTTTTTGACTGGACCTTGAAAAGCTCTTTTGTGGCTCGTGAGCACGTTGCCGATGATACGCCCTGGGCGCACACTCTGGCCGAGCCGATAAATAAACCTGAGTATATATATAATAGTCTGTATTCGCTCACATACGACAGCACGCCCGGAAATACCACTACGCAATGGAGATATTGTGTATACGCTACACCGGACAACGGAAACGATAAAATCAGGCCGGCTGACGATGTAGGCGGCACATACGTTGAGTATACTAATTATACTATCGGCCATATGCGCACACCCGGTTATCTTTTTGGTACTCCGAACCTTGCAGATTTTAAGGACCTCATAGCTCAGCTCATACAAGACAATTATGATATATCATATACTATCACGCTGCCGGCCTCGCACGTTTCCGGGCATCTGGCCGTAAAATGGAACGGTACGTTTGATACTACTGTTTATCCTTTTATGATATATAGTGATCCTGGCAGCAGTTCGGGCGAATATAATAATATTAACCTTACTGCTATAAATACAGGTAGTTTCGGCGGTCATACAGTACGCAACAAAAAGCTAAATTGTTATCCTTATAGATATTTGCAATTAACTGACGATGCAGATCAAAAAGTTGAACTGAAATATGAACTGCTAAGCCCGGCGACCTCTGGCACCTGGCTAAACGCATTCAGAATTAATAAAACCGCCGGCAGTGCTCCGGCTGCTATTCTTACTCCGAATAGCTATGCAGGCAAATCAAGAGCTTTTACGCACTCCGTAACGCTTTCTTCATTCCCTCCCGTTCCGTATGCAATTGATTATTATCAGCAATATTTAGCGCTGCATAAATCATCATTTGCAATTGAAAATATACGGAACACCACAGCGCTTGCGAGCGGCCTTGTCGGATCCGGCGCTCAGGCAATGGCAGGCAACGAATTAGGCGCGGGCTTTCAGGCTGCCAATACTATATTAAACTATGAATCACAGCTTGCAAGATATGAGGATATGGCAAATCACCCTCCGGCAGCTCATAACGCTCCGAGCGGTGAGCCTAAATATTTTTGCAACGCTATGAAATTCCAGATATATGACGTTTACGGTACACCGGAATATCTTAATAAAATTGATAATTTCTTTGATTTCTACGGTTACAATGTGAGCACTGTAAAAGTGCCTCAGTTCACAAGCCGCCCGGCCTGGAATTACATTGAAACCCGAGAGATCAATATAGACGGCGGCATCCCTCAGGATGATATGCAGGAGATCAAGAGCATATTTAACAGAGGGCTCACAGTCTGGCATGATCCAGCGCATTTCCTTGACTATACACAAAGCAACGCCCCCACACCATGAGAAAGGAGTGAAAAAGAATGCTGAATCCAATCACACTTGAACCGGTACCAACGCAGTTTGAAGAGGCAGCGGCTTTAAATATGGCAGTCTTTGCCGATTATTATAAAAGGCTGCGACTCCTGGCTCTCTCCCTCTTTGAGTGGGAAAATCTGCCGGAAAGCATGAACGAGCGCTTTTTAGAGCAGTGTCTTTACTGGTACGGCAAAGCCGCAATTGTAAATGATGAGAATTTAGGTATCATTAACACAAAGTGCACGCCCTCAGAGAGCCTTAACATCTATGGAGAGGCAACAGAGTATCACTGTTATAGTACCGGTTATGATAAATTCTTTGCTTTAGATGATATGGTGTATGTCAGAAATAACCTTGAAGCTCTGCCGACAGATACGACAATACAGCTTTTTGCTCAGCGACTTTATGAAGCCGAGAGAACTATTGACGTAAATATAAAAGCTCAAAAAACGCCTGTTATTATCCTTTGTGATGAAAAACAGCGCTTGACTATGAAAAATGTTTACATGAAGTTTGACGGTAACGAACCGATCATATACGGCAAAAAAGGCCTTGATATTGATGATATCAAGGTGCTGCGCACTGATGCGCCCTTTGTAGCCGATAAACTCGAAGAGTATAAGCGGAACGTCTGGAGCGAGGCCCTCAGCTTCCTCGGTATCAATAATGTAATGACCGAGAAAAAAGAGCGCTTAGTTACCGGCGAGGTCGATGCTAACAATCAGATGATAGATCTGAGCGCTCAGACTATGTTACTGACAAGAGAGCTTGCAGCTGAGAAGTTCAACAGGCTCTGGCCTGGTCGTAATATTTCTGTAAGGCAAAGATCATATCAGGAAATCATAAAGAGGTTAGGAGGTGCGGACAATGGCAGTGTATACAACGGAACTTCGGAGACTGATTGAAAACGGCTTTGATCTCGGCCTTGACGATTACCCGATATTCGATGAGGAATACAGAGCAGTTCTTAATAAGAAAATAATAGATCACTATTATTTCTGTGAGATCGGCTTTGAGACCGCAGGGCTTTTCAAATTCCAGTTAAATACAAAAATGCGTGAGATCATGCCGTATTATAACAAGCTGTATCTCAGCGAGCAGCTCGAGTTCAACCCCCTCAGAGACTTCGATGAAACGACCGAAGAGACACGCAACCGCGCAGATCATGAGAGCGTTGAGGGGCACGCTTCCGACACGGTAACAACTACCGGTGCAAGTACCGGCAGCAGCTCCTCAAGTGATACAACGAGCTCGACCAGTGACACGCTCACAGTTAACTCAGATACTCCGCAGGGCCTTGTATCAACCGCTGCGATCCAGGCTAACGAGTACGCGAGCAGCGCGGCAAAGTCTCACGATACATCGAGCGGCACAGCTACCGGCAGCACTTCAACAGGTAATGAGTACACTGATACAAAGACCGGCACCGGCAGCAGTACGCAGACAACAAACGGCACTGTTAATGATGTTATAGGCCGCCATTACTTCGGATATGGCAAATCTAAGAGCCCCTCGGAGCTCCTCGAGCAGTACCGCCGGACGTTCTTAAATATTGATATGATGATAATAAACGAGCTTGAAGAGCTCTTTATGATGATTTATTAAAGGAGGATATAATAATGGAAGATTGGAAAGTAAGATTAAAGGCTGAGTATTCACAGCTTAAAGAACGTTATGAAAAATTAAAAGCATATAATACAAAGTTAGAGGCTGAAACTTTGAGCGGAAAAATCTCAAAGCCGGAAGATATACACAGTAAAATGCTTTTAAAAAGGCAGCAGACAACTATGGGAGAATATCTGCATATTTTAGAGTTGCGCGCTGCCCTCGCTGAAATAAATCTTTTAAAGGAGGAATAATCATGCTGAAATTTATAACTCAGGAACCCGAGGAGATAACTCCCCTCGGAATAACAAGGGCTCGCGTTGATATTATAGTTGATGAAGCCTCAGAGCTCACGACAAACTATAATAACATTGAGTTTACTTTTGGTTCGCGTGCCTGGAGCATTTCAGATAAGACCTTTTACGGTCTGAGCAGTGCAGGTGTTTGGATCGACCAGAAAGCGAGTGAATAAATATGGCTGATAAATTCTTTGATGCAATGTTCACTGCCTCGGTGATCGGCGGCAGCTCAGGACCTGCGCCGGTGATAGTTTCTAAGAATATCACTGCAAACGGTACATATTCAGCGCTTGACGATCAGGCAGTCGGATATAACCCGGTTGTTGTTGATGTTCCGAACACTTACACGGCAGCGGATGAGGGCAAGGTTGTTTCAGGTGGTGCGCTTGTTTCTCAGACTTCCACGACTTGCAATACAAACGGCACAATCAACACAACAACAAATAATGAAGTTGTTGTCAACGTGCCGAACACTTACACCGCAGGCGATGAGGGCAAGGTGGTAAGTGGTGGTGCTCTTGTGGCACAGACCGCATATCCTACCACAATAACTGAAAATAATACATACGATACAACAAATTATAATAGCGTTACAGTTAATGTTAGTTCATCTTCTGCAAGTGGGTGCGCTGAATTGTATGATTCAAATACTTTTGCAACAAAAGTTCGCTTATGCTTAGCAATAACGAATGGGATTGCTATTTTATCAGGTGTAAAGAATGTTGGTTCGTCTGAAACAAATTATTATATTAACCCAAACGATTTAGTATTATCTGATTTTTT
>ERZ808048.122-NODE-122-length-15948-cov-8.589818_pt1 | contig 15948 bp, 14 predicted proteins | sample MGYA00380197_ERZ808048 | MGnify/ENA primary metagenome ERZ808048 (study PRJEB31490, sample SAMN06133377) | cow dung metagenome | isolation source: M1 | host: cow | place: China: Chengdu | collected 2015-05 ... | reverse complement strand
CGATTGTTTGGAGGACAAGCAACATTGATTATCTATGACTTAGATGAAAAAGCTCTACAGTCTGATGAGCTAAAAGTCAAAATCTTCCCAGAAAAGGCAACCGTAGAGTGGTTTTTGTTTATTGATGCTAATCGTGACCGAGAAAATAAGTTGCCAGTACATGATTATGATATTGTTGTTGGACCTATTGCAGATGACGGAGTGGTACTACAATTGAATAACTATCGTGAGAATATCTATACGCCCGAACAAGCTGCTATTGCTTTGCAAGATAAGTATTTGGATCAACAATATTATTTCGGTACAGAGAAGGCATTAAATTACATAAAGAAAATAGAAGTTCAGACGCTATGATACCAGCTACTCATCATCAAATAGCAACATATCTGACCGATTACGCATTGAGCGAATTAGTTCGGTATGTCATGGAGGATACGGGTTGCAACTTGGAGCAAGCTATGGCGAAAGTCTATAATTCGTCTCTCATGACAGCGCTTCAAGATGAAGAAAATGAGCTCTATATTCAAAGCCCAGCGTATCTCTATGAATTGATGAATCGCATGAGTTAAAGAACGTGGCTACTACTACCTTACGCAATCGATAAAATAAACAATAAACAACTTTTTAAATAACTACGAATATGAAAGATCTTAAAGGCACAAAGACCGAAGCCAACCTATGGGAGGCATTCGCAGGCGAATCTAAAGCTCGCAACAAGTACACCTACTATGCAAGCAAAGCAAAGAAGGATGGTTATGAGCAAATAGCAGCTCTCTTTGAGGAGACCGCTGCACAAGAGAAAGAGCACGCTAAGCTCTGGTTCAAACTTATCCACGGTATTGGCTCTACCCTTGAGAACCTCAAAGACGGTGCTATGGGTGAGAACGAAGAGTGGACAGACATGTATCCACGCATGGCAGCTGAGGCTCGCGAAGAAGGTTTCGAGGAGATCGCTATCATGATGGAAGGTGTGGCTGCTGTAGAGAAAGCACACGAAGAGCGCTACCTCAAGCTCCTCAAGAACATCGAGGATAAGCTTGTGTTCAGCCGCGATGGTGATGCTATCTGGCAATGCCGCAACTGTGGTCACTTGTATATCGGTCAAGATGCTCCTGTGGTTTGCCCTGTTTGCAAACACCCACAAGCATACTTCCAATTGCAACAAAACAACTTCTAATCAACTACTTAAGGACTTGTGCACCGCTGTGCGCAAGTCCTTTTTACTTTGTATATGGACATAACTATCCTCCTTCAAGCCATCTTGCAACTTATTGCAGGTATTGGTATTTTCTTGGTGGCATGCCAGATGATGTCTTCCAACTTGGAGACAGCCAGCAGTGCCCGCCTCAAAAGTCTGTTTTCTCGCATGTCCAACTCTCGCATGTTGGGCGTGGGTATTGGTACAGTAGCCACAGCTGCCATCCAGTCTTCGGGTGCCACGACCGTGATGGTCATCGGTTTCGTGAATGTGGGCATCATGTCATTGGCGCAAGCGGCTACTATCATCTATGGTGCGAACATCGGTACTACCGTCACCGCACAAATCGTTGCCCTCGGTCTTAGTAGCGGCGGCGGTATATCTACTACCGTTATTTTTGCTGCCTTCGCTGGTTTGGGTGCTTTTATTGAACTCTTCTCTAAGAAAGATACATGGAAGACTTGGGGCGGTATCATTACCGGTTTCGGTATGCTCTTCGTTGGTCTGAGCCTCATGAGTAAGTCTATGGATGCTTTGGCTAAGTTGCAAGAGATCAAGGACTTCCTTGCTTCTATTGAACATCCTTTGATGCTCGTGCTCTTTGGTGCGATATTGACGGCTATCGTGCAATCATCTTCTGTGGTAACGTCTATTGCGCTCACTATGGCGGTGACAGGACTTATCTCGCTCAACCAAGGTATTTACCTCACTATGGGTTCGAATATCGGTTCGTGCGTGGTGGCTATTATCGCAGGTTTGACCTCGGGTCTCAATGCGAAACGTACCGCCCTTATCCACTTGTTGTTCAACTGCTTTGGTGTCTTTATCTTCCTCATTGCAGCGTGGGTGATGCACCTCGTTACCGCGGGTGGTCTGAACTACGGTATCATCTTTGAGACTATGTTCCCAGGTGCACCACAATTGCAATTGGCTATGTTCCACACCATATTCAACTGTATCACGGTATGTATCATCCTTCCATTGACGGATTATCTGGTAAATCTCGTGACGAAGATTCTCCCAGAGAAGAATCGTGTGGACGAGGCATTGCAAGAGGGACAACCTCACTTCCACTTTGTGGACGAGCAAATGCTCCGTACTCCAGCTATTGCAGTCAACCAAGTGAAATTGGAGATTGAGAACATGGCAGCTATCGCTATCCATAATTTCAACCTAGCGATGGATATCATTTCTACCGTGAACTTTGATAAGATGGAAGAGTTCGACGAGAACGAAAAGCAACTCAACTACCTCAATCGTAATCTCATCCCATATATAGTACATCTCAATAACCTGCCTATTAGCGAGGAAGACAACCGCTATTTGGCAACTGCTATCCGTACGATTGGTGACTTGGAGCGAGTAGGTGATTATGCGGTTAACTTGACCGAGTATGCGGAGTTGTTGCAGAACTTCAAGGAAACATTCTCTAAAGATCTTCTCTTTGAGGTGGAGCAATTACGTGAAACCATGGGTGCATTGTATCAAGCAACGATGAAGACCTATATGGACCACGATTTCGATGCTTTGATTGAGGTAAATCGTTACGAAGATCAAGTGGACGAGATGGTGGCTCGTATTGAGAAGATTCACTTGCAACGCTTGATGGATGGTGTCTATCCAGCCAGCGTAGGTCAAGTATATCAAGAGTTTGCGTCGGATACAGAGCGTATTGCAGACCACTTCTTGAACGTGGCTAAATCCATCCGCCAACTTCATGTCGGCGAGGATTGATCGTTGAGAATATAAAAATAATGAGGATGTATCTGCTGATACATCCTCATTATTTTTTACTGCCCTTTATAAAGACCGAGTATTTATACACGTTCTTACCAACCAAATTTATAGGCAAGAAGTATCAAATGCTTAGTAGTATATTTGTTAGTTAGAGTAATATTACCCGTTTCATCATTGATACTAATACCACGATCGTAAAGATAATTGTAACGATAGGTAAGGGTTAAGGAGTGCTGTTTGTCGATCTTCCATTGAAGACCTAACTCTGGGCGCAGTTCGCTGATATATTGACCATACTCTTTCTCTCCATTTCCTCTTAACTGTATAGTTTCATTTATATATGTAATAGGCGCATTTAAGGTGTTGAGAAGCTCAAACTTACCAACAATGCTAAGTGGGGTTTCTGGAATAGCATATACTGCTTGCAAACGGCTACGAAGTGTGAAATCTACTTGATTCTTAACGCGTTTATCCACTTCACCTGTACGACCATCTAGCATGACACCTTCGCGCAAAGAGAGGTTCCATTGTCCTAACTTAACTTGACCAGTGATGAGTATGTTAGCACGATGTTGTAGGTATTTATTTGGATCTGTCCAACCTTGATTGCCATACAACTTCAATGTATATCCAGCGTAAATATTAAGATATGGTATAGGCGTGTAACCGAGTGCTATGGTAGTATGCGCACGGTGGGTAGGTGCAGAGCGAATCTCTTCCTCAAGGGTGAGTGATAGTCCATGTTTGAACGATTTAACAAAAGTAGCAAAGAAATGTGCTTCAGGAGTTACAATCGTGGTATCTTTCTCTGTAATAGGTGCTTGTGCAAAGATTAAGGATGGAACAAATGCCATCAAAATAAGTATGTTCGTTCTCAATTTCATCTTTAACTTTGTGCTTGATAGGTTAGTGCAAATAGTCGCATTTGCTTGAGCATAGCGTTGAGTCCGTTGCTGCGAGTGGGGGAGAGGTGCTCGCGGAGGTTAATCTCATCAATAAAATAGAGTTCACTATCTACAATCTCTTGTGGAGTATGGTTGCTGAGCACTCGTATAAGCAATGCTACAATACCCTTTACAAGGATGGCATCGGAATCGCCGTGATAAATCACTTTACCCTCTCGCATCTCTGCAGTAAACCAAACCTTTGATTGACAACCATCAATCAAGTTTTTATCATTTTTATCGGTTTCAGGGAAAGACTCCAAGCCATTTCCGTAGTCAATGAGCAGACTATATCTGTCCATCCAGTCATCAAAACTGCTGAACTCCTCAATTATTTCGTCTTGTATGTCGTTGATCATTTAATTTTGAATTATGAATTATGAATTTTGAATTAACTCATAAATGAGTTTGGCGATATATTGATCATCTTCTTCTGCGATGTCCTTGATTGGGGCATCAATAATGTAATCCGCTTTTTCATAGAAAGGTGCACGAGCCTCCAACTGTGGAGCAATAAACGCCAAAAGCTCTTGCTCAGTTCGTCCTTGTAGAATAGGGCGAGTGCTTAAGTCGGTGAGCATCAGGCGCTGAGCCAAATGCTTGGGTTGCCATTTGAGGTAGATACTTGTGCCCAGTTCTGCTAGACATTCCATATTGTCTTCCCAGCAAGGGTAGCCACCTCCTGTGGCATAAATGACTTTTTCGATGGGGAGTTCGGCAAGGTCTTCTACCACATATTTCTCTTTGCGGCGAAACTCCTCAATACCATGTTCGCGGATAAACTCCGCAGGCGTTTGACTATGAATTTCGGCAAAAGCTTCATCCAGATCCACAAAATGCCAACCTAAACGCTCTGCCAACAAACGACCAACAGTAGTCTTGCCTGCTGCCATATACCCAATTAGATAGATAGGGAGTTTTAATGGTTTTATGAGTTTGAGCGGTTTCAAGGGATATGTTGGAAATTAGTGGTATGTTAGCGGGAAAGTATTGGATGCTATTGAAGTGGTATAGAGGTGGTATCGAAGTGGTAACGAGATTGCATTGGACTATTTAGCGGCAGGGCGTATAATCAAAGGTATCGTTGTCGCGCCAAAGGAGTTTGTTATTTTCGATATATGCCTCTGGAAAAGCAGATTTGAATGGTGCTTTCAGCACACCAAGATATTGCCACTCCTTATTATATACGCGCACGTGCGAGGAGCAGATAGGTGCACAGACGGTGTGAATAACTAAGATACTATCGTTGGTTAGCAGTGTATCGCGCACAGAAGTGACCTCGTAATCATTCTGAAGTTCAGACGCAACTGCGTTGCTGTTCAGGAGTTCAGAAACGAGTACGCTCACAAACAATACGATGAATAATGTAAGTATTTTTTTCATTGTTTAGTGAACGCTGCGCTACTGTTTAGTGTTTATGAGTACAACTGCTTGAGCTGCGATGCCCTCTTTGCGTCCGACGAAACCGAGTTGCTCGGTGGTGGTAGCTTTAATACTAATTTGATTCTCCTCAACACCCATTACCTTTGCTAGACAAGCGGTCATGGCAGGGATGTGTGGGTTGAGTTTCGGTGCTTCTGCACAGATGGTGCAATCACAGTTGCCCAACTCATATCCCGCTTCGCGGAGCATTGCCATTACTTTGCGGAGCAGAATCTTAGAGTCGATATTCTCGTACTCATTACCTTTGACAGGTGGGAAATGATAGCCAATATCGCGCATAGCTGCAGCGCCGAGCAAGGCATCGCATAGCGCGTGAATCAGCACGTCTGCATCGGAATGTCCGAGTAGTCCTTGCTCAGATGGCACACGAATGCCTCCCAACCACAATTCGCGGTTGGGGGCAAAAGCGTGTACATCATATCCAAAACCGATTCGCATAGACTCTCCTAACCTCCCTTAGGGAGGAAATTAATATTACTTTCTGTTATTCACAAGGTCTTTGATACCAGCGAGGTCAAAGCCAAGGGTAAAACGCATGGTTTGATCAAGTGGGTTGGATGGTGCAGTAGCGATGCAGTAAGCAAAGTCCAAAGAGAAAATACTCAAGTGGAAACCAGCACCAAGAGTAACGTAGCGGCGATTGCCTTTGTAGAAGTTCTCGTGGCTATAACCTACGCGACCAAAGAATTGGCGGTTGTAGCTATACTCAAGACCTACACCCCATTGTACCTCTTGGAACTCCTCGAGTGAAGAAGATACTTGTTTGCCATTTTCTGCAATATAACCTGGTGCATCAGCAAATGACTGGAACCAACCTGCGGTAGAACTTATGGCAGAATACTCTTCTTGTGAGTAGCGATGTGTGGTTTGATCTGTAGCTTTGTTGGAATAGTAGGTTGGTACCAACATCTTGTTGCACTCTACAGTAGCCATGAGGCGGTTGTAGTTGTCGAATGGCACTTCGTAGCTTACACCCAAGCGCATATTGGCAGGGATGAAGTTAGAAACATAGTCATCGTAGGTCATCTTACCACCGAGGTTGCTGAGGTTGAAACCTAATCCGAAATAGCTCTCACCCATAGGCAAAGAGATAGGTTGTTTGTAGTAGAGAGACACGTCAGCAGCCATAGTCCATGCAGGGTGCATTTCTTGTGAAGCACCACTCACTGAAGCATTGACGCCATTGTTGAGGTCGCTATACAAAAAGCGCAAAGCTACAGCCATACTTACATATTCATGTAACTTGCGTGAGTAAGCTACATCAATCGCCCACTCGTTAGGATGTGCCTCTTGGAATGCTGTACCAGAATAATCAACCAATTGTACTGCACCCATTGAGAAATAGGTAAAACTACCTGAGATAGTACCTGCCATATCGCCCATGTTGTAGTAACCTGCGATATATGCCAAGTCAATATCACTTACAAGTTTGGTCAACCAAGGGGTGTAGTTGGCAGTTATACCACCCTTGCTGTCCATGAATGCATATTTAGCAGGGTTCCAGTGCTGTGAGTTGAGGTCAGCATTGGTGGCTACACCTACATCACCCATACCAGCAGCGCGTCCGTCAGGTGCGATGCTAAGCGATGGCATAGCGGTGATTACAGGATTGGTTGCCAAAATAGGCAACGATAAGATAGAAAATGTGAGAATTGAAAAAAATGTTTTTTTCATTGTTGTAATTGTTTATTTATTATTGTTAATTTACAGAATAGTTGAATCTTTTTTGTACGCTTATTTAGATTTGTTTCATAGGCAATTATTTCGATACAATGATTTTACCCGCTTTCGACACGTAGTTGGAAGTGGTAGTTTTTATATTTACTTGATATACATATATGCCTCCATTAATGCCCAACTCGCTGATATTCCATCTGATTCCATCTACGCCTCGTTGTGCGTGGGTATGAATCATACGTCCACTGAGGTCATATAGATTGATGGTAGTTTCGATGATCTCATCTGGTTGGTCATGGTCAATATGGAAAATCAAATCGTCTGATGGCCCAACTGGATTAGGGTAGGTGATGACCTTCTGAATTTGTGGGTCTTGTCCTTTGACTACTTGGAAATTAAGCATGGCAGTAGAACTATTGTTGAGCAAATCCCATGCGCGGAAAGTCAATGTGTGTGCTCCTTCTTCCATTTCTGGCATCTTGTAGCTGACTTGACCTTGTTGGTAGCTATTGTTGCTAGCGATAAAATAGTCATTCAACACATAAGTATGTTTAGGATTTCCGTCCACAATCATCAATAGGTCATGACCAATACCAGTACCTACAGTGTTGATACCATTCTCGTCGTAGATGTTGGCAAAGAAATGTGGGAATTCGTAGGTGGTACCTCCGTCTTGGAACTCGGGCGAGTTGATGTACATGTGGATATCAGGGCCTATGGTATCTTGAATTTCAACACTGCTACTACCGCCAATGACGAAATCTTCGAAATGTCCAATACCCTCTTCTTTTGCCTCTGTGTCGTAAGCATAGTAAGTGATACGACCATTGCCGTAATTGTAGCGAATATCTTTAGGTACCATAAACGTAAATTCGAACAAGCCATCAACAACGGTTGTTTGACCAGAGAATAACGTATTAGGATAGTCGTTGTAAGTTATTTTTACTTTAAGCGACTCATTTGTTTCATCGTTATCACGAGTCGTGATCTCTTGCATCTTATCATAGATGGTGATATCAACTTGACCATTAAACCAGGTCGCTGTATCGTGATCAGGTGTCTCAATATATCCTTTGATTGTTTGTACACTGAGCGCATGGATGGTATCAATATCAGTAATGGTCTTGACTTGATAATCCGTAGGATACTTCAAACGCAAAGCAGGGTCAGCCAATAGTATGTATGCCATTTTGTTGGCATCGCGACCAGTCATATTCTTCGCGACGCGGGTTGCTTCGCCTAACGTCATATGATAGTTGAATGCATCCTTATGCCCGAATAATGTGTCGCATAGATTACGATTGAAGATTGTGTTCTGCGTTGCATATACAGTGCGGCATGCAGATAGTGTACCAATGGCACCGCCATTAGGATTCAATACAGCTTCTTCACCTGCAGAAGTGATACCTGCATCAAAGTGTGAGAAACTACATGTAGCCAAGAACCAAAATCCTTGATTGATATTCTTCATGTTTTGAATATCCTTCATGGTCATAAACAACTCGTTGGTAATATTGTTGTATCCTCCATGCCCCGAATAGTTCATGAAAAGCATGCCTTTGTTAAGCAAATTATCAAATTGATTTTTTGCCAATGGATAGCTTTCGCCTGCGGCACTTACTTCCTGGGTGTATGCATCAAGATAAATTTTATTGACAACAAAGTCAAGGTTTTCTAATCGCATTTTTTCGGCACCCGATTCAGCTGTTTGCACGTGCAAACCATGATCTCCATCATCAGCAAAGAAACATATTTGGGTTTTCCACTTACCTAATACTTGATTGTCCATGTAGGTGCAAATCTTATCTACCACTTGGTTGGCTTCGTCCAAAGTCTTTGCCGGCAGACGACCTACACCGATGTTCATTTGGGCACGAGTGTCATTGAAGATACCGTTATTATCTATTCCTGCATTATCCAACAAAAATCCGCAGTAATCGTCTGTACCATATGCTTGCGTCTCTATGGTAGAGTTCTTAGCTTGGAATGTTAACAATTTGTTTTCACCAGAACGAACTAAGATTTTTCTATTATCAAAGGTTCCATCTCCGAGTAATAACAAACTTTTTGGTTGGGCTGTAACCACACCTTTGGCTTTGTCATAAAGCATCTTCATCAACCATCGATAAGCAGTCACGTCAGGTGTTCCTGAAGAAAATTCATTATATACTTGTTCGTCAGTTACTACTGCCCATGTCAATTGATCAATCTCCTCGTGCTTCTGAGCTAAACGTGTAGCTGGCTCTACAAAATCTTTCGGACAGATGATTACATAATCAATATTTGACAACGCATGCAAGTTTTGATTTTCGACTTTGCCGATGAGCGTTGGTATCTTCCAATTGTTGGCATTTGCCACATTGACGGCTACATACTTCTCTGCCGTTGTGTTACTTCCCACCCAAGATAGTGTATTATTATCTACAGCGGTTGGTATTTGTTCGATATTAACACCATCCGTTACGCACCAAATCTGGGTTTGATTGTTTGCATTGGCCATATGAAAACGTATACCCTTAGACGTCCCGAGTAGGGTAGTGTTGCTAATGGATAGCGCGTTATCTTGCATAGTCAACTTGCAAGGTATGTTGATTTCTACGTAATTCAAATATACTTTTGCACCAGCAGCTCGACCACTGAAAGACAATTGTACTGTTTGGGTGGAATTGTTTTGTGCATTGGTCTCTATCCATACAGAATCTTGTTCTGCCTTGGTATAATAATCCGAAACATTGATTGCAGGTATTATGCAATTTGCTTTTTGTCCTGCAAGATTGACGGTAAGTGTTGTTGGTTCGCTCGTGATACCTGCCAAGTCGATATAGCAGTGTGTCTTGATATCTGTACGCACATTAGGCGAAGCAAAGTTGAGAGTAAGAGTTTTGTTGTTTGCATTCAACATTTCCCCATAAAATTCACGTCCACCACCACTTACTCCTGTCAAATCAATCAAGTTCACTTCATCTTTTTCGTGCACTTGATAATTGGTGTACCAATCCACATCAATCACATCAGACATATCACCGTTGAATGCCTCAGACATGTTGATCAGACGCTGTTCACCCGCATTGTCACTCAAGAAGTAATACCCATAATGGCTGTAAGGGTGCTGTGTGTGGCGCCATCTACCTTGTTTGTCAGAAGTCCAAGTGACAGGACCTTGCGCATAAAACAGCACATAATCACCTGCATTGAACACACCATCTGCTCCTTTGTGCATGTAGAATGCTACCGAAGGCAGGTCATCCCAATGGTGAAGCGTAAAGTTTTCGGACAACATACCACCACCATAACCCAGTATTCGGAGTTGTGCTGGTTTCAATCCCCATGACTCCAGTGTTTCGTAGGTCAGGATATGGACACCAGTCTCACTTACGCGAATCTTCACGAAGTTGCCTTCGCGCAGCACAGAAGCATCTGTGTATGTGTGCATACCTGCCCAAACAGAGCAAGCGAATATCAGTATAGTTAATAGGCACGTTATTCGTTTCATATTATTTGATTTTGCAGTATAATATTTCCTCATTGTTTTGCTCTACGCAGATTACTTCTTCTTTTTCCAGTCGGCGAGCAGCTAGTTTGCGGTCAATCACGATCATATCGCCTTGACGTATTGTCATGATCTTGCTTACTTCTGCGATGGCAGTGTCTATATCTACTACCAAATCGCCGTATGGATTATCTTCTACCTCAAGCCAACTGCCTAATGGTAATGAGCCATCAAAGCCAAAAGCGCGTGTCCAATCTCCTTTGTTTAGATAATCTGCTGCATATAGATTCAATCCCATTGCCACGGCATCGTAGTATCGATGCGCAAAACGTGTCCCAATATGCTTGCCCATACGGCTTACACGCAATACCACACATGGGGTCATGCGTATATCTTCACTCCAATCGGGAATGAAAAATGGTTTGCGATTCACCAACAGCGATGAATCGCCTTTCAATACCATCTTCACTTCTCCATCTATTTCGCTAAAGCAGATAATCTTCATTTTGCCTGCAAAGTTACAAAAAATCTCGCACGCGCGCAAGCGTTAGCGCAATTTTTTCTCGCATTCTTAATAATGGGTATCTTTTTCCGTTACTTAGCGCGGATAAAGATTTGCACTGGGCTACCATTGAAATCCCACCATTCACGCAGTTTGTTCTCCAAGAAGCGGCGATAAGGCTCCTTCACGTATTGTGGCAAGTTGGCGAAGAACACAAATGTAGGGATTTGTGTATTCGGCAATTGTGTACAATATTTGATTTTGATATACTTACCCTTGGTTGCTGGTGGTGGGTAGTTCTCGATCAATGGCAAGAAGCGTTCGTTGAGTTGCGCAGTAGCCACTTTGCGTTGCTTGTTCTCATACACATGCAAAGCGGTCTCCATCACCTTGAAGATACGTTGTTTAGTCAATGCTGACGTGAAGATGATAGGGAAATCTTTGAATGGCGCGATACGCTCACGGATAGCGTTCTCATAGCCCTTGATGTCTGCTGTGGTCTTGCTTTCAATCAAATCCCATTTGTTGACGCAAACTACCAAACCTTTCTTGTTCTTTTGAATCAGTTGGTAGATGTTCAAGTCTTGTGCTTCAATGCCACGTGTGGCATCAATCATCAAGATACACACATCAGCGTTCTCAATGGCACGAATACTGCGCACTACTGAATAATACTCCAGATCCTCGTTTACCTTAGCTTTCTTGCGGATACCTGCGGTGTCCACGAGGTAGAAGTCTTTGCCGAACTTGTTGTAGCGTGTGTAGATGCTATCGCGTGTGGTGCCAGGTATGTTGGTCACGATGGTGCGCTCTTCGCCGATAAAAGCATTCAAGATACTACTCTTACCTGCATTTGGACGACCTACAATAGCAAAACGTGGCAACTCTTCTAGGTCTTCGCCTGCTACGGTATCCTTGAAGCGGCTGCAAATCTCGTCCAAGAGGTCGCCTGTACCCAGACCATTCTCTGCGGACAAGATATATGGTTCGCCCAAACCGAGTTTGTAGAATTCTGGGGCACCATATTGCTGATCAAACTGATCCACTTTGTTCACTGCCAACACAGTCTCTTTCTTGGCTTGACGGAGTAGGTGAGCTACTTCCATATCAAACTGTGTTACACCCGCATTCACATCCACCACCAAGAGAATGACGTCTGCCTCTTTGATGGCGAGGTTTACTTGACGATTGATCTCGCTCTCAAAGGTGTCGTCGGAATTGACTACCCATCCGCCTGTATCAATGACGGAAAACTCTTTGCCACACCACTCGCTCTTGCCGTATTGACGGTCGCGGGTTGTGCCTGCTGCATCATTCACTATCGCTCGACGGGTTTTGGTCAAGCGGTTAAAAAGGGTCGATTTCCCTACGTTGGGACGTCCCACTATCGCTAAAATATTTGCCATAGTATTCTTGCCTTTAAACTTTAAACTATAATCTTTCAACTAATTAATTGCAATTACATTCTCCGCCACAGTCATCGCAGCTACCTTTGCATCCGCCACAACCGCCTCCGCAACCGCGGTGGTGTAGGGCTTTGAGTTCGCCTTCGGTAACTTCGCGAATATTCAACACCTTACCTACAAAGTGCAAGTTCTCGCCTGCCAATGGGTGGTTGAGGTCGATGGTCACGTTGTCGGCGGTGATCTCTGCTATCTGTGCGTTGATGATTTGTCCGTCCACGGTGTTCATTGGCACGATAGCGCCTACATATACGCGCTCGCTGTCGAACTCGCCATCGCCGTTGTAAAACATCTTTTTATCCAAGGTCAATACGCCTTCATCGTCGTACTCGCCGTAGGCATCTTGGCATGCGATGCGGAAGTCAAATGCTTCGCCCTCTGCCAATCCTTCCATTTGTTGCTCAAAGGCAGGCAACATCATGCCTTCGCCGTGGCAATACACCAATGGAGCTTCAGCCGTAGCTTTCTCCATCAATTCTTCTTGTCCATTCTCGCCATCCACGTACAAGTCGTACTCCAGCGTTACTACTTTCTTTGCTTCAATTTTCATATTTTCTTAACTTTTTAACTCTAAACTCTAAACAGTAGCGGCTCAGCCGCGTTCACTAAACACAAAACTACCACCAATTAATCCGTTTGCCAGTGGCATCTGCGCTGCTCTTATCATACTTCAAGTCAGCCAACATGCTTGCGTTGACACCGATGTGGAAGGTATAGCTCTTATACGGACCAAAAGGCACAAAGCTTGCGCTCATGCTCCAGCAGTGCAAATCGCGGCTAACGTTGATGCTGGTGTAGGACATCTTCTTGGCATTCACATCGTAGCTGAGTGAGGTGCTTGCTTTCCAACCGCTACCCAAACCAATCGAGGCAGAGAAACTTAGGTTGTGGCGGAACTCCATCTTGTAGTAATTGCGCTTCTCGTCCCATTCGTTGCCTGCACCATATCGCAAACTATACGACACACTCAAGCTCCAAGGAATCTTGGCAAACAGATAACCATCATCGGTGACTTCATCTTTCTTCTTCGGTTTTTTCTCTGTAGGCTTTTCTGGCTCAATGATTTCTCCTGTGAGTGGGTCGATGGTAGGTTCAGCTAATACCTCTTCCTGCTCGGGTTCTTCATCTTTTTTGTTATCACGGTTAAACCATCGTTTTACCACATCGTTATTGAACGTGTAGCTGAAGCTGGTGCTGGTACCCAAGAAGTGTGGGAAACGACCGTGATTCCAGTACAACTCGTTGCAACGCACGTGGCTGCCGCTGGCAGTAGTGGTGTACATATATGGGTCGAACTGTCCGCTGAGGTTGATGGTGTAGTTCACTTTCGGTATCTTAATACGCAAGTTCACCGAGAAGTTCTGCCAGTTCATGGAGTCTGCGATGAAGTTGTATCCACCGCTGATACTCAGGTTGTCGATGATGCTATATACCTTGTATGGCTCTTTGCCCGTGGTGTCTTTGTCGTTGCGCAGTTTCATCTCGATGTTGTTGCCCAGCGAGAAGCCCAATGTGGCCGCTGCACCGCGGCTGGGTGCTTCCTTAAAGCGCGAATAGTGTACTACTTCATAGATTGGTAGGCCGTTTTCGTCTAGTTTAGGTACGATATTACCTGCTGCATCGCGTGTAGTAATCAGTCGGTCGTAGCTGCCATGGAAGCCACCGTAGCGTTTTGCCCAGTAGTCTTGCCCAAAGTCAGGGTGGTAACTGAAGCTTACAGATGGTGTCATGACATGGCGGAAGCGGTCCACCTTATCGCCAAACCATTTGCGGAATGGGATGTAGAATCCGTATAACTTGGTGGACATGCTCACGCTGGCATTGAAGTCATAGACGTTGTAGAAGCCCATCACGGTGTCCTTCTGCACTTGGTTGAGTTCTTCGTTCCAACTCTGATCTACACGCGAGAAGAACATGCGGTCGGTAAAGTTGATACTAGGTGTAATGCTGATGTACTTGAATGCCATGAACGATGCCGATGAGCTCAAGGTGTGCTTCAGTCGGTTGTCCCAGTCTTTGACGAAGTTGGATTTGAAGAAATAGTCCTCCTTACAGGTGATGGAGTTGGTGAAACTACCGTTGTACTGCAAGCTAATCTTCTCGTACCATTTCTCTTTGCCTACGCGCACTTTGCGTTTGAATGGGTAGATACGGCTCATGCTGACGTTCAAGCTTGGTAGGCTGACGCTGAGTGTAGAGTCTTTGGTACGTTGTGTGAGGTTCATGCTGATACCGATGTTCCACGGGCTATCAGGGAAGCGTTGCGTATAGCTGATACTACTGCTGGTGGTGTTCTCGGAGTTGGCAGCCACGTTGTAATAGCTATTGATATTGCTGCGGTTATATCCTGCGGTCTTGAAGTTGACACTTGCCGAGAAGCTGTTGTATGGATTGGCTTTGCTGTCTTGGGTGTGCGACCATTGCACTTGCAAGTTCTTCGCCACACTGTAGTCGGGCATGTCTTTCTCGCCTGTCACGTCCCAGCGGTAGTTGATGCTGAAATTACCTCTGAACTTGTATCGCTTGAGGTATTGGCTTCTGGCTCTTACAGCCCATGTGCCTCGTGTGTAGATGTCGCCTGTTACTTCCAAGTCCATGTAGTCGTTGATAGCGAAGTAATAGCCGATACCTGATAGGTATAATCCGCGGGTATAGTCATCGCCAAAGTTAGGCATGATGAGTCCGCTGCTGTATTGATTGGTAAATGGGAAGAAACCGAATGGTATAGCCAATGGCAGCGGCACTTCTCCTACTACGAGGTATGCAGGTCCAGCTGCGATGTAGTCGCCTGGTTTGACTTTGGCTTTGGTCAGTCGCAGGTAGAAGTGTGGATGTTCGTGGTCATCGCATGTGGTGTATTTACCGCCAGCCATCATGAGTTGTCCATCGTCAAGTTTCTTGGTTTTGTCGGCGATGATGTATCCTTCACCTTGTTCGGTAACGGCATTACGAATGAAGCCTTTTTGTGTTTTGAGGTTGTAGATGATCTCGTCAGTCTCGTAGCTGTCGTTGCCTTCTGAGAAGACAGGTTTGCCGATCCATTCGTTTTCGATGGTGTCATATACGCCTTGTGCGTGCAAGGTGCTGCTGTCCATGCTCACTCGGATATACTCGGCAGTCAATTCCATGGTTTTGTATTTCAGGTCGCCGCTGCCGTAGATGTGTGCGATGCCTTTGCCTGTGATGATCATCGAGTCGTTGGAGGTGTATTCAATGCGTGCATCGATGGCTTGTTTTTTTGCTGTTGGTGCGGGTAGGGTGTCAGTTGGCAGTTGAGCGTAGTTACTTGAGAGTGTGTCCTGGATAGTGGTCTGTGCTACCATTGGATGCGCCAACAGTAGCATTGAGATTACTATGAACAGGTGTTTGATTTTCATCTGACTTCCATACAATTTATACGCATATACGCGCGCACTTGCACAAAAAAGCGTGCAAAGGTACAAAAAAAAATGCACATATACAAGCGTTTTGAGCGAAAATTTATTTTCAAGCTA
>ERZ808048.120-NODE-120-length-16012-cov-4.918293_pt1 | contig 16012 bp, 17 predicted proteins | sample MGYA00380197_ERZ808048 | MGnify/ENA primary metagenome ERZ808048 (study PRJEB31490, sample SAMN06133377) | cow dung metagenome | isolation source: M1 | host: cow | place: China: Chengdu | collected 2015-05 ... | reverse complement strand
GTTCTATGTTTGCGCTATTTCCTTAGAGTGGTGACTCTTCGGGCGCTGCACTCGGAGTGCATTCCGTTGCACTCCTTTACCCTTAACTTAGGGGAGCAGTTTGATTGGGGAGTGATAGTGCTTAGTTTAGAGGACGGGCAGAGCCCTACTGTTTAGAGGACGGCACATAGTGCCTACAGAGAGGTAATTGGTAATTGGTAATTGGTAATTGGTGAGCGCAAGCGCTCAGTTTATAGGACGGGCTTTCAGCACTACTGAGTAAATATTCAATACCGTCCTATGCGGAGGACCGTTTATTCCATGTTAGACTGTTGGAGCTGTTTGTGCAAAGTCAAAACCACTTGTTCCCCATCCTCTTCGTAAGTAACCCATTGCAAATAGTCATACGAATCTGCTAACTTGCGCAATACACCTGCTTCTTCCCAATCAACACCATTCGCTGAGGTTAATAGAATCGAATCACTCACAATCTGATACTCTACAACTACAGGCATTTGTTCACTATCGCTCAACACGTTGACAAAAGTACGCACCGTTTCCGAAGCATCAAATATCAATTTATTACCATCAAACTGCATCGTGAGTTGTAGTTGTGACAAGAGCATTGCTGCAAACGCCTGAGTAAAGGGATCTTCATCAATATCTTGTAATATAGAAGAGAAATCTACATCATAACGACCTTGTAGTTTAGAGGAATTGATAGCATGAGGATTGCTTGTGCATGCCATTGCCATCATTGCAATAGCAAAAAAGATTGCAAACTTTTTCATATTACATAAAATATTTATATGTGTTATTTATTAGGTAGTACGAATACATTCATTCCTATGGAAAATCAGTCTATCACAACTGCCGTTCCACTAATAGAAACCATAATCATCGTGGATGATTGTCCAAGGGTTTCATATCCATAGCTTACCCCTACAATCGCATTGGCTCCTAACTCTCTCGCACGACTTTCCATTTCCTGAAGAGCTGTCTTGCGCCCTTCGAGCATGGCATTTTCATAACTATTGCTTCGGCCACCAAAAAAGTCACGAATGGATGCACCAAAGTCCTTTAGAAAATTCATACCGAAGATTACTTCTCCCGATACAATACCTTTGTATTCTACAATCTTATGTTCCTCAATAGTAGGCGTAGTAGTGATAATCATAATAGTAACTATTTATTCTTTGGTTTTATATGAAATGAGTTCAAACTTTACTTTATAAACACGTTCATCGTATAGGACCCTGCTATGACGATAATAAGCATAATTTTCATTATATCCATATCCTTTCAAACTTACCGTTTTTACCATTTTAGGTGCTATCGTAATGGTCGTAGTAAAATCTTGATAATCCAACATTTCGCCCTTCATGTCATAGTAAACCATCCGTCCTGTAATGCTGGTAATCGTTTTATCCAAATGGTTTTTGAAGTTTACCGATGCATCACGATCGCCCCAATCATGCACGTACTTCGCCATCGTAATAGCTGATACAGCTTTGCTTGAAGATGATTGAGCAGAAGCAGATTTGCTTGATGCAGTTTGGGAAGATGCTTGAGATGCATGACGTTTGAGTTCGTCAACTTCTTTTCTAAGACTGTTGACTTCATTTTTCAATGCATTCCACTCTTGCTGAGAAACTTCAAACGATTGTTCTATCGTAGTTGTTTCCGTTGGTGTTTGTTTCGTTTCCGCATCGTCTGATGAACCAAACAAACCCAACTTGTTGCCCATAAGCGCAAGTAATACCAGCAAGGTTACTACCAAAATAAGATTCACAACTTTGCGAGCTCCATTTCGATTATTCTCTTCGTTCATAGTAGTTAAAAATTAAGATAAGAATAAATAATGATTCATTTCGTGGGCAAAGGTACGACAAGAAAGTGACAAATCACGTCAATACGTATAAAAAAAACGATATTCAATTGTTTTTTGTATTCCAGCAACCTATGACTTGGCTGTGCAAAGGTACAAAAAAAATTAAAGACACCAAACGTTTTGTGCGTATTTTGGTCGTTGCACTAACATACAAAATAAGATGGAGCACGTCAATTGACATACTCCATCTAAAGATTATTCACCGCGTTTGTGATTACTTCACAATTTGTCCATACACATTGTATAGTACGCCATTGTGTAGGATAAATAAGTGTCCATCTTGAATAAATTTATTCGCCTTTTCTTGGGTAGTAACGTCTTCAAGGTCAGTTGTTTCGCAATCCACAACGGTATAAGTAGCAGCGCTTGTACCTGTTTGAGATAGTTTGATACACGTACTTTCTGACAACGTGATATCCACTGTCTTATTGGCATCTGAGCTCCAATCTGCGCCATTGCGGAAGACAACATTCAACTCTGTTTGACATGCTTCGCGTATTACATACCAATTACCCTCTTGTGTAGGGAACACGACACGTCCTTCTCCTCCTGTTTCCCACACCCATGCACTGATGATATAGGTCCAATGTGCTGGAACTTGGGCTTTAACTACTATTTTGCCTTCTTCATTTGGGTCGTCTGGGTTAGGGGTATCTGGGTTAGGATTGTCTTCAGGAACATAAACTGCCTTCCAAACGGCTACAACATCATTGGCTGCATAGGTACGTTCTTGAATATCTGTAACGCCGTCTGCTTGCATCTCTACATAATCCCAACTTGGACCAGAGCAGTATTTGTACTTCATAGCCTCAGTAGCGTTGGTATAGGTAATGGTATAATGGGTCTCGTCCACTTTGGTCATAGCCACATGTGTCCATTCGTTCATCTCACCAGCGATATAACAAGCCTTTGTTCCTGCAGGCACCGTCACATTGTAAGTGAGTTCCGTACCTGGATTTGGGTCGTCTGGATTGGGTGTGTCTGTTGGTGTATAAACCGCTTTCCAAACGGCTACAACATCATTGGCCGAATAGGTACGGTCTTGAACATCGGTTACACCATCGGCTTGCATCTCCACATAGTCCCAACTTGGACCAGAGCAGTATTTGTACTTCATGCTTGATGTAGCATTGTCGTAAGTAATGGTATAATGGGTTTCGTCCACTTTGGTCATAGCGGTTTGAGTCCATTCGTTCATCTCGCCAGCGATATAACAAGCTTTTGTTCCGGCAGGGACAATTACACTGTAGGTTAGTCCAGTACCTGGGTTCGGATTTTCAGGAGTGTCACCACCCTCGCAATCTACCACCACGTAGTTAGCCTTACCCGAACCTGCTACGATTTGATAACATGTACTTTCGGCAATATGCTCGATATCTACTGTTTGGTTGGCATCTCCATTCCATCCTGCACCATTTTTGAAGATGATATTCATTTCTACACAGTGCTTGGTATATACGTACCAATCACCTTCTTTGGTAGGTACGATTTCTGAGCCTTCTTTGCCTGTTTCCCACACCCAAGCCGTGATGGTATTGGTCCAAGTCGCAGGCATTTTCGCTTTCACTGTGATATCTTTGGGATCACCCGTGATAACGACTGGAACGTACACGGCAGCCCAAGTAGCCACCACATCATTTTCTGTGTAAGTACGATCGCCTATTTCTCCTCCACCATGGTCTTTCTCCACATAACTCCAACCTGGACCAGAGCAGTATTTGTACTTCATGGATGCATTCGCTCCGTCAATAGTAATGGTGTAATGCGTTGCATCAACCTTGGTCATCTCTTGATGACTCCAACTGGTCATTTCACCAGCAATATAACAAGCATTGGTTCCTGCAGGCACCGTCACATTGTACTGCAAAGCATACATAGACACTACACTAATCAATGCTACAAAAAGGGATAAAAATTTTTTCATATTATTGTATTTATTAATAAATGTATCGTATGACAAACTCCGTCCTTTACGTGCATCCCCAACCAGCCACCTCTTATAAATTACTGTAAAGAAAGCGAAAAATCTTGGCAAAGGTACAACTTTTATTTCATATCTTAAAATTTTTTGCTATACTTTCAGAATTAACACTTCGCTAATATGTGTAGTATAACGCGGACTACGATGTTCTTGTTTGGTAATTTTAGGAGTATCTGAGGGCAACACTTGCGCACCTAATTGCAATACTTGCGCTCCATGATGCTGATGAATGGTATCCATCACATGTTGCAAACGTTGGTCACGTTCACGACATCTCTCATCAAATAACGCCTGTTGTATGCCATGTTTGGGCATGATGGAGGTCAATACCACACCTGCTCTTTTATACGGATATGAACACCATTGATGACGTACCACCTGCAATAAGTGCGTTACCAATTCGGTGGTCACATCCGTCGCCACGGGTAATGTGACCACTTGGTGCAAGACTTGCATATCATTTTGAAAGCGAGATGTATGTGCAAAAAAGACGAACTGGTTGCAAACACTGGCTTGCTGACGAAGCTTATTGGCACAATGAACCATAAAATCAGTCCATACTTTTTCCATCGTAGCACGGTCGGATATAGCTGTTTGAAAGGTACGTGTTTGGGATATCGTTTGGTGTTCTACATGATTGGCAATATCCACACAATCTATGCCATTGAGTTCTTGCCATGTCATCCATCCTGGTTTGTGCAACCAACGTTTCACAAGCGCCGAAGATGTTTGTGCAAATTGCCATGCGGTGGTTATCCCTTCTTTTTCCAATCGCATGGTGGTTTGTCGTCCTATCCCCCACACATCTTTGATGGGAAACGTTTCCAATGCCTTGGCACGTTTGGCACCATCGTCCATCAAACATACGCCATGATAGGCTGGATAACGTTTAGCATATTTGCTGGCCACTTTGGCAAGCGTCTTAGTAGGCGCAATGCCTATAGAAACAGGGATACCGACCCATTGACGAATGGTACGCACAACCTGTTCAAAATAGTTTTTGATTTGGTCTATCGGAATATGATCAACTTGTAAAAACGCCTCGTCGATAGAATATTGCTCCAGTACGGGCGTATGCTGCGCCAATAGTCGCATCACACGATTGGATAGATCACCATAGAGATAAAAATTGGACGAGAAGGCAACTACTCCATGTTTCTTGGCCACATCCTGCACTTGAAAGAAAGGTTCGCCCATCTTAATCCCCACTTTTTTAGCCTCCTCGCTTCGCGCCACTACACAGCCATCGTTTCCCGATAGCACAACCACCGGACGATGTTCCAAGTCTGGGCGAAAAAGCCGTTCACAGGAAACAAAAAAATTGTTACAATCACACAAGGCGTACATCATATCCTTCCACGGTTCTCAACATCTCTACTATACCATCCCAAACTTATGCACACAAAATGTTATCACCCCCCAAATGCAAAATTGATTGCTTTCCGTTACCTTGATCTTGGAGTAATTGGAATTGTGCGGAACCAACCATGCGCATTGGTTACTCTTGTCGTACTGATACTCCTTGACAGTAAATTCCCCATCAATACACGCCACCACAAAATGGCCATTTTGCGGAACGATAGAACGGTCGATCACAACAATATCACCATTGTGTATCCCAGCATCACGCATGCTATCTCCAGATATACGAGCATAGAACGTACTTTCGGGATGACGCACCATCTCTTTGGTCAAATCAATCGTATCGCCTGCATAATCTTGTGCAGGACTTGGAAAACCCGCACATAAACCCTCTATTATCATTGCATCATTCGACATCGTAACAAATCATTATGAGTTGTGTCCATTCATAATTCTTAATTCATAATAACAAGTAGCAAGATGGGGATAGGCAATAGGCCATCAATGGTATATACAATATCCGACCGATAGGACGAATCGCCTTGATAAACATATTTACCACTGATGGTATATAGAATGTCGCTACGATACGAAGAAGTGCCTTGATAAATATGTTGTCCATCAAAATGTTTTACTATATCGCTACGATAGGAGGAGGTACCTTGGTATAGGTATTTGCCATCCCAATGGTACAGAACATCGCTGCGATAAGTAGAACTACCTTGATAGATATATTTGCCATCATAAGTACATAGGATATCACTACGATAAGTAGAATTGCCCTTGTATAAGTGCTTACCATCCCATGTATAGAGTATATCGCTACGGTATGTAGATGTTTTAGGATAGATATATGTATTTGCCATAATCGGTATGGATAAAATAGAAAACAATAATACAAAATACTTTTTCATACTACCATAGGTTTGCCTCATCACTCTTTCCATACTTGTTTTACAAATGCCTCGCCATATGTGGCATGACATTCCATGCCACGTAATACCTCCATGGCATCATGATATTCTTGTACCCCCTTCATGTCTTGGCTTTCATGGCAATAATAGGCTTTCACTTTTTTGTCATGCTGTTGAGATATATTCACCCAATGGTTTGGAGCAAAGGTCTGCGTTTGTAAACCTGTCATCACCTCGCCATAATAGAGATCAAAACTATATCCTGTTTGTCTCCATGCATCGTACACGAGTATCGAGCATACACGATGGTCTCGGTGCGAATCAATAGGCCAATGAGTAATCACCATGTCGGGTTTTTCGGCTTCGATGAGGGTTTTCATTTCAGCATAGCGTGCCTTATTGACTTCGGCATTGCCATCAATTTGAGTCATAAACACGGCACGTACTCCCATCATCTCGCATGCTTTTTTAGCTTCTGCAGTACGAATGGAGCGTGACTCCTCGTGGCTCTTGCCTGGGATACCAGCTTCGCCACCTGTGAAATAAACCGACACAACCTCTATACCCATTTCACGTAGTTTGATCATTGTGCCCCCGCACATCGTTTCTGGATCATCAGGATGTGCTCCGATAACAAGCACTTTTTTGTAACCTTCTAACCAACGTTCTGCTTGCATGGTAGATGGGTATAGCAACATTGCGAAGATACCCAAAAGAATAATGTGTTTTGTTTTCATGATTATATTATTTTCGTTTCGTCTCACATAACGAATGCAAAGGTACTAAACAAAAATGCACATACACAAGTAATTTGAAGAAAAAAACTCATTTTGCAAAAAAACGTCCACATACTTGTTGTCCAGTATAGATATATTTACACCTAAACACTTTTCCATATACATTTTTTTTTATACCTTTGCAGCCGAAAATATGAAATAAAAACCACCCCATAGTGCCTTATGGGGAGTATTTTTGTTTTTATGTTTGTACAACTACGTGTGTTTGAATTGTAGTCGCACGAATCAAATCGTAATCAAATAACATCATAAAAACGAAACGGTGATATCCTGCTCATTTGATGAGAAACAAGTAAAACATAATACAAAAAAGATTAAAAAATGAAGTTATTTTGCAAAAACAATGAAAGTCAACCTTGCAAGAAAATAGGTTGTTTTGGTAGAACGTTGATTGGTATTGGAATCTTTTTCCTTATTTGCACTCTGATAGGCAATTTGTTTGGTAGCGCAATGTCCAATCCTGTAACAACATTAGAAGACAATACTATTTACCGCATAGATATGCAAGGCGAATTGGTGGATCAAGCCGCTGAAAGCAATCCAATGGATGCCGTGATGGCAGAGGTTAGTGGCAAGCATCTAATGACTCAAGTAGGTTTGAATGACCTATTGAGTAATATCGAAATGGCTAAGAACAACGACAAAGTTCTTGGTATCTATCTGCGTGGTGGCAGTTTGGCAGCTGCTCCAGCCTCAGCCAAAGCTTTTAGAGATGCATTGGTGGACTTCAAACAGTCTGGCAAGTTTATCATTGCCTATGCCGACTCATACAGTCAAACCAACTACTATATCGCTTCCGTTGCAGACAAAATCTATTTGAACGCTGTCGGTGCTGTAGCATGGGATGGTATGAGTGCACAAAAGATGTATTATACCCGTCTTTTGGAAAATATTGGCGTGGAGATTCAAATCCTAAAAGTAGGAACTTTCAAGTCTGCCGTAGAACCATTCTTCCGCACTTCTATGTCTGCAGAAGATCGTAAACAAACCGAGCAATACCTCTTTGGTATTTGGAACGAGATGAAATCAGCTGTAGCACAATCACGTCAGATGACCGTAGAGCAATTGGAAAACTACGCCAATCAAGGCATGTCGGTACAACCCTACGACAACTATGTGAAGTATGGTTTTGTGGACACCTTGGTGTATGTGCAAGACATGGATACGGTATTGCGCCAATACGCTGGTACAGAAAACTATAAGGTGCTCAATCATAGCAAGATGACCAATGTAGAACGCACCGTAGTGAAAGCACAAGACAAAGTGGCGGTCATCTATGCTGAAGGACAAATACTTGATGAGGGCGACAAAGGCATTACCAGTACAGGAATGATCAAAACCATCAACAAGATTCACAAAGACAAAGACGTCAAAGCTGTCGTTCTGCGCGTGAATAGCCCAGGTGGTAGTGCCAATGCGAGCGAACAAATTTGGCACGCTGTGACTACCCTACAAGCCAAAGGTCTCCCTGTGGTAGTATCAATGGGCGATTATGCCGCATCAGGTGGCTACTACATCTCTTGCTCTGCTGATTATATCTATGCTGAGCCTACTACATTGACAGGTTCGATTGGTATCTTTGGAACAATACCTAACTTCAAAAAAATCCGCGAGAAAGTAGGAGTAGATTTGGATGGTGTGCAAACCAACCCATACGCAGGAATGACGACCAATATGATTTATAATGGTATGAATAAGGATGAATACGCCATCATGCAAACAATGGTAGAGCGCGGATATGACCTTTTCACCTCACGTTGTGCTCAAGGACGTGGAGTATCGCAAGATGAGATAAAAGCAATTGGAGAAGGACGTGTTTGGTTAGGAAAAGATGCCATAAACATCGGTCTTGTGGACGAATTGGGTAACATCCATTCGGCTATCAAAAAAGCAGCTGAATTGGCAGGAATTGAAACCTACCAACTCACGTATTATCCAGAGAAGAAAGATCCTATCATGGAACTACTTGAGATGCTTGACAACTCTACCCCAGAGGAACGACTCATAATGGAGATACGCGAGTTTGCATCCAAACCTCGCATCATGACACTGATGCCACAAGTGACTATTCAATAACATATACAATGTATAACTCATGAAGAAATTTCTATTTTTTATCGTTGCACTAACCTTGACCGCATGTGGTGCTTTGAAACCTACTACGTGTTTTGTGCAACCGAATTTCTATAAATATCGTTATGTATATATCATGCCCACAGGTTCTGTTACGGGTAGTACTGGTGTTTACACCTCCTATGTTGACAATCGTGTGCATGGTGGCGTGACCCGCACTGCCAATCCTTCTGACATGATGTCCGGTTATCTCATGCAGAAGGGCTTAACTATTTTACCTCAGTTGGATGAGGCAAAGAAGGCAGAGACACTGGTGCTGAGCTATGGTGAGACAGATCGCCGCGATGTCGGTTTGTTGTGGTTGTCCACTTCTACCGGCATTATCATTCAGTTCCGTGATGCGCTGACCAATGACCTGATTGCTTCTGCAGAGGCAGAGGACTTTGGTTCAACAGAAGCTGACAATGTTCGCTATGCTATTCGCAAAGCTTTGGATGCTATTTTCTCTCAATATTGATTCACACTAAATTAAGAACATGAAAAAGATTGTATGTTTAATGATGTTATTGGTGGTGGCTACTACTGCTATCACAGCTCAAAACAACAATGCTACCCTTCTACAACCCGCAGGTAGGTATATATACTACGGAGACCAAGCTTTCAACCTAAAGGAATGTGTAGATTTTCTTTCTACACGCCATCAACCCGCTTATGAGACTTTTCAAAGTGGTTACAAGTGCTACCAAGCAGGTTGGGGACTACTTGGTGCAGGTTTAGGTATGGATTTGATCGGTTCTCTCGTCATAGCCTTTGGTCCTGAGGAAGGAAACGACGCAATGTTCTATTCAGGTATGACTTGCCTTGGTGTTGGCGCAGCTGCTATATTGGCATCCATACCAACTATCTTTATCGGATATGCTCGTCTCAACGATGGTATTGATACGTTTAACATGTCACAAGCAGCTTCCACTCCACAAGCATATTGGACTATCCAAGGTAGTCAAAATGGCATTGGATTGGCACTGCATTTCTAATAGCATCTTCTCTCTTATAACAACAGGGCGTGTCCATTAAGACACGCCCTGTTGTTGTATTGAGCACAATCATTTCAGTTGCTTGCCATCAGCAAAGGCATTGCCCACGCGTTTGCCAAGTTCAATATACCCAAAATGTATCGGGTCGAAAGTCAACAGTTGCATTTTCTCCACATCGGGTTTACCATCAGCCGCGAGATACTGTTCATCGCATAGAATATTCACAATATCAGCCACGAGGCAATATCCTCCTTCTGCTTCCTCGTATTTCTGCACCAATCGGCATTCCAATGTCATCGGAAAGTCGGTAAAAACAGGTGCATTAACATGTTGGGCTGGTATAGCTGTCCATCCCGCCTTGGTCATTTTTTGAGGGTCATTCTTTGCACTCACAATACCCACAAAATCAGATGCCACAACGGTGTCTGTTGTAGCAAATGCCACCGTAAAATCTGGAGAGATAGCTAAATTTTCAGTCGTTGCATGCACGCCCATTGAAATAACAAGCTGCGTTTTGTCCCATTGTCCACCCCATGCAGCATTCATCGCATTGGGTGTACCATCAGCATTGTAAGTGCCAACTATCAATACCGGTTGGGGAAGTACCCAAGCATTTGGTTTGAAACTTTTCATAACGTTGTGTTAGTTACAGGGGATATAATGGATTACTTCGTAAAATTGATCATCGGCATCATATTGTTGCTGCCTTGAATTTGTGGCATCTTGCCATCCCATTTTTCTATCCAATCTTCCAACACGATATTGTGCGTCAACGAAGCAGAGATAGTACGGTTGTAGTATGCCTCGGCATCTGCTTTGATCTTCATGGCTTGTGCTTCACCTTCCGCTTTGGCAATGGCAATCTTAGCATTAGCCTCAGCTTGCTTAACTTCGTTCTCAGCCTTGAGTGCCGCTTGCACCGCAGCATTCTTGGCATCTATCATTTGACGAAGTGATTCGGGAGGGGTGATTTGCGATGTAAACTCAGTCACGATGAAACCTTCAGTTGTCAACGTCGAGTCAAGCATAATACGCACTTCGCTCTCAAAACTGGCACGGTTGGCCATCAACTCGTCCGAAGTATAATTGTTCGCTACCAAACGATAAGCATCGTAAATAACGGTACGCATATAACCTTCTTCAATATCTTTTAAGGAACGACGGTATTTGAAAAATACATCGGTTGCTTTATCGCGGTTTAAGTAGTACGCCATGGTAGGGTCCATCTCAAAGATAGCAGCATCCTTGGTATTGACATTGAAGGGATAGTAGTCCACGCGTTGTACAAATATAGGATAGGTAAATACATCCGTTGTAATAGGGCAATAGAAAACATAACCGGTCACTGGAGCGGCATCCAAGGTCCCTTGATCGGTAAGCGAAAGTTTATTGAACTTGATTCCCACTTCGGAAGAATCCACTCGTGTACAACGTACAAAAATACTACTACACAATACGAGAATGACAAACATGACTACGATCATCACTCCTTTGGTCTTGAATAATTCTTTCATAATCTCAAAAATTAACTGTATATTTGAATCACATTATTGCTTACGAGAGAAGGCTTTTCATCACAAACCACAAGATGGGTATAAGCAACGAAGGGAGTATATTCAGTGTTTTGCAGTCTTTTAACTTGAGTAGCGATAGCCCCGATGCGACAATCATCAATCCGCCTACAATCAATAGTTCTGCCATGAGGGCATCACTGACGGCGGTGCTGGATATTTTTGCCACGACATAGAACATTCCTTGCCAACAAAAAAGAATAGGCGCAGCCAGTATCATCCAGATACCGTAGGTGCTGGCGAAGATAGTAGAAGTCACCAAGTCCAGTGTGGCATTGGTATAGAGGAAAGTATTGTCCCCTTTCAGTGCACTAATCACTGGCCCAAGCATGGCCAATGGTCCGATGCAGTAAAGCAACGTGGCGGTAGAAAGTCCATCAGCAAGAGAGGTACTTTGGTTGTTTTTGGAACGCTTATTCACCAGATTGGTAAAGCGTTCGTCAAGTTTGAGAGCCGTACCAATCACTGTACCTACTGATATGGACACAATAAATAATACAGGGTATTCGCTTTTGCTGAAATTGTCAACCACAGCATTTAGACCAATACCCAAGCATGCTAATCCCAAAACAGTATAGAGAGCATCTTTGTATTTATCTTTGATGCCTCTATGCATCACTGCGCCAACAAGGCTGCCGATGATAATGGTACAAGTATTAACAATCGTTCCTAACATAACGACTGCAAAGGTATGTTTTTTTGGTGATATATACAAACAATTATCTCCAGAAAGTATCGAGTCATTCCCGACGGTCAGCCGACGGTCAGCCGACGGTCAACAATACCCTTACAGGTACATAAGAGCATTTTTAATACCCCTTCCCATTACCTCTGCACCCCCATTGATAGTATTATTTTGCCGATTTTCTGCGGTTGCAATCACGGCAGAGCATTTGACAGTTGGATGCTATAGTACGACCACCCTCTACCCATGGAGTAATATGGTCTGCTTCCATTTGCTCAATCTCAAAATGTTTACCACAAAGTGGACATATACCATCTTGCTTCTCATAAATCTCTCGGCGGGTATTATCATCAAAAGTGCGAATACCTAAATGGCGAATATCGTGATCAAAAATATATGAGAAGATTCCCGATTTCCTTTCTACATCGCTATCACGCATCAGTCGTGCAACCTCTGCACCAATGGCAGTAGCTGTTAGTGTAGTATCGCGATATTGATTGTAAAGCAAGCCCCATTGCACACCTTTCATCTCCTTTTTATATTTTCGCCCGAATAGTTTGTCTATCCAATGAATAACATCTTGGAAGTATTGCCACAATTCATCGGCGTCTGTATCATGCTGATGTTTTGCCATATATTGTTCCAATGTAATGCCTTGTTTGTCAGCTATCCAATAAAGTGCCGTCTCAAAATACTCTTGGCGAATAGGTTTACAATTCATAAAGTCAGCAGCTATCATGTGTGCAGCACATTTAGATTTGGAGAAATGGCGTTTAGCTTGGGTTACCCACGAACCAGAATAAATGGCATTGCGGATTTCTTGTTCGGTTAGTTTCTCGCCTGCTATATTGATAGTCTTAAACCATTTTAGTTTCTCTTCGTCTGTTCCTTCGCAGATATATACTTGTAGTTCGTAGTCCAGGATTCGATTCTGTTGTTCTTCGGTCATATTGTAATAGCCGAGCAAATTGCCATCGAAATACATCATATATTCTCCTGCGATAAACGAGCAGATAGAGATTGTTCGCTGCTGACCATCAAGAACTTCGTATTGGTCATCTGCCACGCGCACCCAATACATTACATTGAGAGGGAAACCCTGCCAAACGGTTTCCATAACGGCATTGCGTTTCTTCTCATCATATACAAACTCGCGCTGATATTTAGGACGGATATTAAGGCGTCCGTTATAACCAGTGATACCTTCCTCTTGAACACTGAGGTCTGTGTAATTCGCGCACAATTCACGAATCTTAATTTGATGTAGTTCTATTTTCATGGTAGTGTTATTTTTTTCTTTTGATTAATATACGGGCGTAAATACTTGAATACAACTCCCCCGTTTCAACATCTTTGAAAGCAGGTGTTTTATCCGTAGATGGATTGTATTTTCGGTATAGTGTTCCTTTTGCGTTGATTGTATACTTTCCTGTTGGTCTTCCTTCTTTGTCAAGAATTTCCATTTTGCGCATATTAGTAAAGGTACAACTACCAACAATACCCAATTCCAAAATTTGAAATTGTTCTGGATTGTATTTATCTAAGAAAGTAACAGGGACACCCATTACACCATCATAATCGCACGGAATATCTGTATATGTATTTATATTTATAGCATCATAATTTTCATAATGAGGATATTCTTCAGGTGTATAGTGCTTGTATAAAATGAGGTCTTCATTATGTTTAGAAACGGGCAAATTGGTAAACCAACAAGAAGTTGAAACGCGTGCCACTTTTCTACCATTTTCTATATGATGAAATTTCTCATAGGTATCTGGCACTTGGAAGAACATACCTACATTAAAATTGGTATAGCCAGTGCGAATTTTGTCTTCTTGAAACATCTTAAATGTTTCTTTGTAAGTCAGCGCGTTGGTGTTGCCAATAATGATAAATTGTTTTCCATGCTTGTCCAATAGAGATAGAAACTCACGGAATAATGAGAATGGCGGATTAGTTACCACAATGTCTGCTTCTTTGAGTAACTCTATACTTTCTGTACTATCAAATGATCCGTTGCCTTTCAAGATAGAAAGTACATTCTTCTCATTTTGAATAAGATATTGTACATCAGCGAGATTGATTGCACCATCATTATTATAGTCGTGCACTTCGGTAATCTCCACTTTGTAGGCAATCTTTTTCGGTTCAGACTCCTCTATCTCAAATATTAGAGGTAATTCATCCCCAGCAATGGGTGAACCATTGTAACAAGTTGCTATGAGTTTCTTTAGCCCCAGTGCGTTGAAATTGAGGGCAAAGTACTTGAAGAAATTACTTTCGTATGGGTCATCACAGTTGCAGAATACAACCTTATCTTTGAAATAAGGACGGTAGTTTTTGAGTTCCTTTGCGATGTCATCTAATTTAGTGTAGAACTCATCCTTTTTGGCGTCTTTCGCTTGGGCAAGGTCTTTGCGTGCCATGGATTGATAGTTTGTGCAATGCTATCAATCCACTATGCGATAAGAAAAGTGCGAGTTTTCTATCGCGTACCAAGGTAACCCGCCAAGGAGACCTTTTACTCCAGTAAAAAACTCACACTAGGTGTAAGCATAGACTAAAATCTGGAGTATAGGTATCCTAATAGCGACACCTTAACTTATTACTTCTGTTGTTTATCTCCTTAAAACTTGGCGGGTTTTCGGTAAACGCGAAATAATAGCTAATGCTGTTAATTAATATATTTTGATTGGTAACGCTTTACCTAATCGACGGCAAAGTTACAATATTTTTCAATACCATGCAAGCATTGGTAATTGAATAACTCAAATATTTTTTTGCTCATGTACATTTTATTTCATACCTTTGCAGATAGTTATGAAAATGGCACAAAAATATTATTATGTAGCGGAGCATTGTTTTGCTGTACAAACCAGCAACGATGTTCTCATGTCACTTATGACCAACTACGAACCCTTTGTGACAACCGAGGGAGAGCTGCATAACAACGCCATTTTTGTGCTACACATAGAGCAAAACGGACTATTGCAAGAGAATACACGTTTATCCTATGCACATATCTTTACGGACAATTCTGAAAAAGACATGCCAAGGATAGAAGTGTACAAAAACAATGAAGGCAATTGGTTATTTCGGATTTCTATGTTAGCCGACTCCCCTATTTGTTGCGAAGTGACAAGCAATGCTTCCTTTAGTGAAGCACAACTTCACATTGCACACGACTGCCAAGATACACATTTCTGCATAGATAACGCTCTCATGTTGCTTTATGCCTTTCGCACGGCGCCTCTCAAAACATTAGAAATGCATGCGGCTGTAGTCGTAAAGGAACAAACAGGTTATGTCTTTTTGGGACATAGCGGCACTGGCAAGTCCACACATGCTCGCAAGTGGTTAGAAGCATTCCCCGATGCATACCTACTCAATGATGACAACCCAATCATACGAGTAATGGATAACCAAGAGATACGTGTGTATGGTTCGCCTTGGAGTGGAAAAACTCCCTGCTACAAAAACGCACATGCCACCTTAGGAGGAATAGTCAAACTGGCACAAGCACCACACAACCTAATCCATTCCATTCCACTACCTGAAGCGTATGCACATGTGTATTCATCTGCCTCGGGAATGAAAATTGAGCGAACAATGGTAGAGCATCTATACAACACGGTGAGTCACATCGTTACGCATATCCCTTGCTACCTACTCCAATGTTTGCCCAACACCGACGCAGCACAAGTATGCTGGGAGAAAATAAA
>ERZ808048.119-NODE-119-length-16014-cov-7.010040_pt1 | contig 16014 bp, 8 predicted proteins | sample MGYA00380197_ERZ808048 | MGnify/ENA primary metagenome ERZ808048 (study PRJEB31490, sample SAMN06133377) | cow dung metagenome | isolation source: M1 | host: cow | place: China: Chengdu | collected 2015-05 ... | reverse complement strand
GGCTGCTGCTAAGAAGACCACACGTCGTGCTGGTAAGAAGGCTGCTCCTAAGGCTGACGCTCCTGTAGAAGCTCCTGCTGCAGAAGCTCCAGTTGCTGAGGCTGCTGAGTAAATACAAGTTGTCCTGCGTGCCAGACTTCTCTGACACGTCAGACTACTATCAAAAAAATCGCATTCTTCATAAGAGTGCGATTTTTTATCCTTAAAACTCCTAAACTTCTAAACTTCTAAACGCTTAAACGACCATAAAACAACCATTTTTTTGCGGAAAAAACGAAAAAATGCAACTTTCATTTGGCAATTCCATTTTTTTTTCCTACCTTTGCGGGTCAATTGTTACTTGATAACAAATAATTAACTAATATTATTAACTAAAATTCAATCCTTATGAAAAAGATTTACGCTTTATTCATGACGTTGTGCTTAATCATTAGCGCAACTGCTGCGCCTCTTGCTGGTGTAGCCAAGAAGAGCTATCCTCTGTATCAACCAGAGGTAGTAAAAGCTGAATTGGCATTGGACGCTATGCAAAAAGCTCCAGCTGCAACCCAAGGTTTGCAGTACGATGCTGAGGCAGGCGAGTTGATCCGTTACTACAACGAAACAGATCTTATGACCATCGACACAACCTACATCTCTGATGGTCAACTAAGTGTAGACATTGTAGCTTCTGATCTCAGTGACATGCTCTCTTTGGTATTATTCGTTGAAGATACCGTAGAAGGCACTATCATTCCAGAAGGCACTTATCCTATTACTAGCACTCCTGCTTACGGAACTGCTTACGCTTCTCCAGGTGTAAAAAATGGTTCTGTGTATCCATCTTTCTATGGAATGTTGAGTAGTACGGGTGGCATTAAAACTCCATTGTATTTCCTCGAGAGCGGTAACGTTGTAGTAGAGGTAGTTGATGGCAATGTAAAAATAAGCATTGATGCTGCTAACTCTAACAACGTACCTATGACCATCGTGTACGAGGTAGGTGGCAAGAGCGAGAAGGTAGAGGTAAAAGCTCCTCTCCAATACGACGCTACTGCTGATGACGGCGCACTCGACTACACATTTGCTGAGGGTGCTACTGCAACCGCTACAGACAAAGGTTTCTATGGTACATATGTTGTTGACGCTGCTGATGCTTCTTGCGAGTTGGGCCTCTTGTTCGTATATCCAGAAGGCGTAGCAGACGCTGAGACCACTATCCCAGCGGGTACTTACACCATCAGCAATAGCCAAGCGGCTGGTACTGTAATGGCAAGCTCTGGATATAGCAGCCAAGGTTTAGGTTATTCTTTCTTCATCAATGTTGACGCTGAGGGTTATATTGAACTACCTATGTACTTCCTCGTAAGTGGTACTGTTGAGGTAACCAAAGTGGACGGCGGACTCAAAGTGGAGGTAAATGGTTTGAACTCTAACGATGTTCCTGTTCATGTGGTTTACGTAGATGCTCCTGCTGAGCCAGAAATCGAGTGGGAGGAAGTGGATCTTGAGATTACCAACCTCACTACTAAGGTAATGGAGGTTGAGGGCGCTAAGTACTTGCTCTTGCAAGGTCGCGACGACATGAACGACGCTGACGTAATGCTCTTCCTCAACAACTATGCTGATGTGGATGACGACTACGAGGTTAACGCTGAAAGCTCATACATGACCTTCGGCGGTATGGAGTTGACCGTAATCGAGGGTGTTATGACCCAAACTTCTGAGACTGACAAGGGTACTATCTATACCGGTACTGTATACGCTTCTGTAACTGACGAAGAGGAGGGTGGTACCATGTATGTTAAGTTTGCACTCACCATGTATGCAGCTCCTGCTACTGTTCTTGAACTTACCGATGCTATCGTTGCTATCAACGAAGATTTGGGTACATTGACCTTCAATGTTCCTACTGGCGAAGGCGAAGGCTACTTTGTTGAACTTTCTGGTTATACCGCTCCTGGTGTACACGAAGGCCCACAAATCTGCTTGTTCGAGACTCCAGAGGTGGTAGCATATACTAACTACGCTGAGACTTCTGTTGCTGACGGCGTTATCACCTTGAAGGGTGAGTTCGTTAGCCCAATGGGTCCTAAGTTCGACGTGACTATCTCTGGTAAATTGCCAGTAGTAGAAGAGCCAGAGGTTGAGAAACCAGAGCCTACTTACACTGAGAACAACCTCAACCCATATGCTTTCGGTCTTGAGTCTAAATTGTCTGACGACAAAACTACTCTCACCGTTACATATCGTTTGAACAACTCTAATGCAACTTCTGTTAATGTACTCGTTTACAACGGCGAAGAAGTTGTTGCTACCGTAGAGGGTACTACTACGATCGGTAAGAACACTGTTGAGGTCGCTACTGGCAATCTACCTGCTGGCGTTGAGCTCAAATGGGCTGTTGAAGTAAACGGCACATCTGTTGAGGCTCCTACACAAGAGACTAAGATGTACAACCTCTACTGCCCTCACGGCTTGGCAATTGATACAGACCCAGAGTCTGAGAACTTCGGTCGTATCCTCGTTGCAGAGGCTATGCAAGCAGTTCCTGCATCTGGTTATGTAACTTCTGGCAAGGGTGCTGGTCTCTATGCATTCAACCCATCATTCACCACTGACTCTGTTGTTTACAAGGGTGGAAACGACTTTACACGTGTTTGGGCTTCTAACGGTTACCAACCATGGCGCGTTAAGATTTCTGAGGACGGACGTATCTTCGTTTCTTCTCTTGACTTGAACGGCGTAGTAGTTTGGGAAGTTTCTAAAGACCTCCAAAATTGGACTCCAGTTATCGCTGGTACCAACGATGCTACAGACCACAATATCTACGACGCAGACGGTAACTTCGTAGCAGGTCTCAACTGCTCTATGGACGTTACTGGTAAGGGTGAGGACCTCAAGCTCTTGCTCTACTCTACCAACAACAAGGGTATCGCATTCAACCAATCAGGTTATCGTCTTGACGAGTATGCTTTGGGTACCGCTACTACTTGGACCGGTACTCCAAAGAATATCATCAATGGTGGTAAATTTGGTGTTGTTCACACTAACGTAGAGTTTATCTACGACGGCGAAGGTGGTTATTGGTTCGGTGGTAGCCGTGCAGGTAATGCTGGCCAACCTAACTTGGTACACATCAACGCTGCTGGTGAGCAAGATTACTATACTGAGGATGCTAGCCTCTATGGTGGCGACGGTGTTCTCGTTCACAACGGCATGCTCTTCAAGGGTAAAGCTCGTACAAGCGGTACTGTAGGTAACTTCGGCGTTTGGACTATCGGTAAGGACGCTGATGGTAAGGTTACTTTGACTGAGAAATGGGCTGTTGTAGCTGACGGTATTGGCCGTAACCTCAACGAGTTCGCGGTTGACTACGCTGAGAACCTCTATGTAGTAGGTAACTCTGGCGAGAAGATCATCGCTTACGCTCTTCCTTACTCTGGTCAAATTGAGACTCCTGCTGCTGCTAAGTATGCATTCCAACTCCCAGAGCCTTTGAAGATGGCTGGTGTTGTTAAACGTGCAGTTCAAAACGGTGACGAAGTTATCGTTCTTACACACGAGGCTGACGGTACTGCTCACATCTACCAAGTTGTTGACGGTAAGGCTGTTGCTGAGGTTTCTCAAGAAGGCGTTATCGCTCGCGATCCTGAGAACGCAGGTGACCTCCTCGCTATCTCAGATATCGCTGCTACTGAGGATGGCAAGCTCGTTGCTGTTAACTATATGATTTGCCAATCTGACGAATCTTATGTAGACGAAGGTTACAAACGCGGTGAGAACCGTTTCTATATTTGGAATAGTTTAACAGAAAATCCAACTATATGGTTTACTTCTAATAAGTATAGCAACTGGTTCCGCGCTAAACAAGGATATTCTATCGCACTTAGAGGTACTTCTCAAAACGCAGAAATCCTATTGACTGGCCTCCACGCTACCAAATATTGGGCACGTTACACTTGCTACAAAGTGGTAGATGGTGCTTATACCGAAGACTATTGGTTCGAAGGTACATTGGCTGGCACTTTGGATGAGAATAATTGTGGCTCTGCTTACGAGTTGAACGCTTCTCCATTGAATACTGCCAACTGGATTATGGATGGCGAATTAGTTGATCCTATTGAGTATCTTAATGCTGAGGCAAACGCTGGCAAAATGGATTTCTATCCAGAATTGGTATCTCTATCAATTGACCTTGGTAAGAAATTCAATGGTGTTACTTACCTGACCATAGGCGCGCAAGCTATCATGGTAGCGCCTTATGCTGACGCAGAAGGCAAACTCGCAGGTGTGAAGGTGCTTGACATCACCGCAGGTCTTGATAAGGCTACTGAGCTCAAGGTAGCTAACTTAGATGCTCCTGTTGCTGCTACCGCTGCAGCTACTGCTGTGGCTGTTGCTGACAACGTGCTCACCATTACCCTCGTAGCTGATGCTGCTCTCCACGTACTTGAGGTAGAACTTGAGAAGGGCCCTGCTACCGCTCTTGACAACATCGCTATTGAGGGTAAAGCAATCAAGGTGATCAAGAACGGTCAATTGATCATCATCAAGAACGGCGTTCAATACAACGTTCAAGGTGCGGTTGTAAAATAATTGACTCTTAGTGAGCAATTCAATATTCAAGAGAGTGCCACACGGCACTCTCTTTTTTTTTGTCATTTTGGCAGTTGGGAGTATGTCGGCAGTATTTGAACCCCTTTTGCATAGTTTTTGTACAAGTATTTGAAACATAGAATGCTTATGAAGACAAAAGACCTTATCGCTAAGCGGTTGCGTCGCGAGAAAGCGATAGAACGCAAGAATAGAAACAAACAACAAGTTGCCCAACAACGCACAACTACGGAGACGCGTGATGTGGAATATATACTTCCTACAGGTTTCTCTGATGAGGTGCTCAACGAAGTGAAGCAACTACCTAATCAGTCCATCTCGCAAAACGAGGTGATGCGTCGTCGTGATATGCGCGATGTACTCACATTCACCATAGACCCCGATGAGGCAAAAGACTTTGATGATGCACTATCCTTCCAGATATTGGATACAGGTAATTATCAAGTAGGTATTCATATTGCTGATGTCACCCACTATGTGCAAGAGCAGACAGCATTGGACGATGAGGCATATCAGCGAGGCACGAGTGTGTATTTGGTTGATCGGGTGATCCCAATGTTACCTGAACGCTTGAGCAACGAGCTTTGTAGTCTGCGTCCCGATGAAGATAAACTCTGTATGTCGGTCATCGTAGAGATGGACCAACAAGCCAAAGTGATTCGCCATAAGATTTGCCGTACAGTGATTCGCTCCAACTACCGCTTGACCTATCGTCAAGCGCAAGAGTTGCTGGAGAATAGTTTACAGTTGACAGTTGACAGTGGACAGTTGAGAGAGGCATTGCAGGTGCTGAATGGATTGGCGAAGCAATTGCGTGCTAATCGTTTCCGCCAAGGGGCAATCAACTTCGAAACCCCAGAGGTGCATTTCCGTTTGGATGAGCACAATGAGCCCGTTGAGATATTCTTCCATAATTCGCTTGATACCAACCATCTGATAGAAGAGTTTATGTTGCTTGCCAATCGCATTGTGGCTACGGCAATAGGAAAAGTGAAAGGTGAAAACGGAAAAGTGAAAGCAGATAATGGCGAGGTTAAAAAGAGCGAAGAGGCTAAACCTATGGTATATCGTGTGCACGATAACCCCGATCCTGAGAAGATAGGTAAACTGAGTACGTTTATCAAGCGTTTTGGATTGAATCTCAAAGTGTCGTCTAATAGCAAGACGACCCACAAGCATATCAATGCCTTGTTGGACGATTGTCAAGGTATGCCTTGTCAAACATTGGTAGAGACCCTCACCATTCGCTCCATGGCGAAGGCAGTGTATTCAACGGATAATATTGGGCACTATGGTTTGGCGTTTCCATATTACACACATTTCACATCGCCTATCCGTCGGTATCCCGATATGATGGTGCATCGTTTGGTGTCACGCTATTTGCTGCAATCGAAAGCGAAATGTCGTGCCGACAAAGAGGAATTAGAGCAGGCATGTGTACATTGTTCGGAGTGTGAGTTGGCAGCGCAAATGGCCGAGCGTGATTCCATCAAAGAGATGCATGCACGTTGGATGAGTAGCCATCTGGGAGAGGAGTTTGATGCGATTATTAGCGGAGTGACCGAGTTTGGGTTGTTTGTGCAACTCACTGACACCATGACCGAAGGTCTGGTGCCTATCCGCACCATTGAGCCACATGATTATATGCAGTTTGATGAGGAGAACTATTGTCTGATTGCTGCTCGCAGTGGAAAGACCTATACACTATCTGATAAGGTACGCGTGCGCGTAACGAAGGTAGATATCGAACGCAAATTGATAGACTTTGTACTGGTAGAGCACGAAGAATATCGTTGAACTTTGATGCCCTAACAACTTTTTCTACTCAAAATTTGCACATACGCAAATTTTGTTGTACCTTTGTACCCAAATCGGGTATTTTGAAATCAATTAAAACGATATTACTGGCTATGCTCTTGCTGCTTTCGCCTATGCTATGGGCGGAAGTGGTGACTTTGCGTACGGGACAAACGGTCAAGGGAGAAGTGCTATTGCAAAACGAAGAGGTAGTGATTGTCCGCACCAAGAATGGTATGCGTTATCAATATCCAGCCAGCGAAGTGGTATCCATCAAGGCAGAAGATATGGCAGCAAAAGATGATGACTTAGCTGACAAGAAACGCAACGTACGCGCTGTCAATATGCGTTTTCAACTCCATAGTGGAGCGGTATATGTCCCTCAGATGGGGTGGGGCGGTCAGGTGGCTGCGGATTGGATGGTAGGTTCGCGTATGATTCAAGGTAAGCGGTTGTTTGTAGGCGGTGGTATCGGCTATCGAGCAAAAATAATGCCTACTACTCTTGCAGATACAACATCTTCCAACACAACATATTCTTTTATTCCGTTACAGGCAATGGTTTCCCTGCCATTGCTGGAGCATCAACATGCGCCAGTCATAGGGATTAGTGCAGGATATGGCTTTGCAGCCAATAAAGATACTCAAGGCGGCATATGCGTGGGAGTAGATTTGGGTTGGAATTATATCATCAATGAGCAATCCAGCTTGCAACTGAGCTTATATGCGGATTGGCAACAAGCCAGAGCGAATGTGAAGCAGGTCGTAGCGGATAAAGAATATATCAACCATATGGGATGTAACTTTATCTCAATGGGTCTGAAATTAGCCGTATTATTTTAATCACCATAAGATGAAAGCCGTAAAGAAGTTTCATAGCCAACCTGAGCGTCGCAAGCATCGTGTGAGTATCATGCTCAACGATAGTGAGAAGCGTGCGCTAGAGCGCTATTGCGATCAATATACGGTGAAGAATCGTTCGCGTTTGATACGTGAAACGCTGATGCGCAATATCTTAAAGCGCTTTGAGAAGGACTCTCCTACGTTGTTTGATTGACGACCCTTAGCCAATGGCCATCCTACGGGGAAAGTATTGGATGGTAACAGCATGGTAATGGAATGGTAACGGAGTGGTATCGAGAAGGATAGCGGAAATACCCAACTTTTGAATGAGGAATTTTGAATGATGAATTGCTGCTGATTGCACGTATCGGCAGAGATGTAGAATAAATGATTATATAACAAAATCGCCACTCAATCGAGTGGCGATTTTGATTACTATTGATTAGAATGATTATTTCTCAGCTTTCTTAGCTTTGCGACGAGCGATAGCCTCTTGGATATCGTAAGCAAGAGGAGAAGCTACGCAGAGTGAAGAATAGGTACCTACAACCACACCGATGAGCAATGCGAATACGAATCCGCGGATAGTCTCACCACCGAAGCAGAAGATAGCGATCAACACAACGAGAGTTGACATAGAGGTTGAGAATGTACGGCTCAAGGTGTGATTCAACGCATCGTTCATGTTTTGCTTGAGGTCGCGTTTTGGATAGAGACCTTTATACTCGCGCACGCGGTCGAATACAACCACAGTATCGTTGATAGAGTAACCGATTACGGTCAAGATAGCAGCGATAAATGATTGGTCAATCTCCATAGAGAATGGCATAATCTTCCAAAGGAGCGCATAAGCACCCAATACAATCAAGGTGTTGTGGGCCAAGCCAGTCAACGCACCTACAGAGAATGCGAAGTTGCGGAAGCGGAGCAATACGTACAAGAAGATTGCTACCAACGCAGCCAACACAGCCAACACAGCAGATTGCTTGATATCGTCAGCCACAGCAGGACCTACCTTTTGCGATTGCATGATACCCACCTCTGGGTTAATCTCGGTAGAGGTAAACTCATTGAGTGTAATATCCTCTGCCAAGAATGGCTTGCAACCCTCGTAGAGCAATGCCTCGATGGTCTCATCAACATTCTCAGAGTTGTCGTTGATAAGGTAGTTGGTAGAGATACGTACTTGGTTGTCAGCACCAATGGTAATCACATTGAGTGAGAATGACTCCTCGTCTGCCAATTCTGCCTTAGCAGCCATAAATACGTTATTCAAACTTGCATTTACTTCCTCTGTATTAACAGATTGAGCGAAGCGAACGATATAGTTGCGACCACCAGAGAAGTCAATACCGAGGTTGAGTTTACCCATGACATGTGGAGTCACACCAAGGATACCAACGAGTACCAATACACCTGAGAGGATATATGTTACCTTACGTGCACCGATGAAGTTAGCAGCGGTGTTTTGCAAGAAGTTTTGCATCAACTTGGTAGTGAAGTTCAGCTCCTTCGCATTCTCTTTCTTAGCATAAGCCTCGAGCAACAAACGGCATACGAATACAGCTGTCAAGAAAGAAGAAATAATACCAATCATATAAGTTACAGCAAAGCCCTTGATAGGACCTGTACCGAAGATAGCCAAGATAGCACCTGTCAAGAATGATGTTACGTTAGAGTCGATGATGGCAGAGATAGCGTTGCCGAAACCATCTTCGATAGCTTTGCGCAAGCCCTTACCTGCACGACGCTCCTCGCGGATACGCTCGTAGATAAGTACGTTAGCATCCACTGCCATACCCATGGTGAGTACGATACCGGCGATACCAGGCAAGGTCAACACAGCTGAGAAGGATGACAGGATACCTACCAACAAGAACACGTTGCAGAGCAATGCGAAGTCAGCAATCAAACCAGGGATCAAACCATAGTAGATAATCATGTAGAGGAGAATCAAAACGAAACCAATCACGAAGCTCCAAAGACCATCGTGAATAGCCTCTTGACCGAGTGATGGACCAACTACGTCCTCTTGGATAATGCGTGCAGGAGCAGGCATCTTACCAGAGTTCAAGGTGTTAGCCAAGTCTTTAGCCTCTTCTACGGTGAAGTTACCAGTGATTTGTGAGCTACCACCAGCGATTTCGTTTTGTACAGTTGGGAAGCTATATACGTAGCCATCGAGTACGATAGCGATAGATTTGCCAATATTGTCGCGTGTGATACGTTGCCAATCGCGTGCGCCCTCAGCGTTCATAGTCATGCTTACATTTGCATAAGCAGATGTTTGACCGAAGTCAGCGCGAGCGTCAGTGATTACATCACCCTCGAGTGAAGGACGACCGTTGGTTTGTGATTTCAACGCAACGAGTTGGTAGAATGATTCTGCCGCATCAATAGCCTTTACAGTCCAGCAGAGCTTCAACTCGCGTGGAAGAACTGATTTAGCTACTTGAGAGTTGAGCATAGCCATTACCTTAGCGGTATCGCTGTAGTGAACAGTACCTACCACTGGACCACGGTATGCTTGACCTGCTTGGTTGACAGAAGGATTGAGAACTGCGAAGAGAGGGTTGTTCTTTTTGTACTCCTCTACAGCAGCTTGTTGGTCAGCCTCCAATTGTGCAAGGCTATCAGCAGCGAGATCCTCAACGAGCGCATCTACGTCATCAGCCACTACTTCCTCTTCTACCACCTCAACTTCTGCTACCTCAGCTTGAGCAGCCTCAGTGCTTGCGTTTGCCTTAGCTACCTCATTGTTGATTTGAGCTAATTGTGGAAGAATCTCAGAGAGGTCATATGTCTCCCAGAACTCAAGGTTAGCAGAACCTTGGAGCAGTTTACGTACACGCTCAGGCTCTTTGATACCAGGCAACTCAATGAGAATACGACCTGTTTGGCTGAGCTTTTGGATATTAGGTTGTACCACACCAAAGCGGTCAATACGTGTGCGGAGCACGTTGAATGAGTTGTTGATAGCACCCTCAACCTCCTCGCGAACTACTTTCTCCACCTCAGCATTGGTAGAAGTCAAAGATACCTTATCTTTCAACTCAAAAGTAGAGAATACAGAGGCTAATTGCGCATTAGGGTCGAGCTCGTAGAATGACTCGAAGAACAATGTCAAATAGTCTGCACCAGAAGATTTTTGTTTTTCGTTAGCGAGTGCAATAGCATTGTTGAAGTTCTCGGTAGTATTGTGACCGCTGAGCGCACGGATAATGTCTGGTACAGACACTTCCATGGTTACGTTCATACCACCCTTGAGGTCAAGACCCAAGTTCAACTCTTTCTCACGGCACTCCTTCAATGTGTAGCCGAACCACACCTTCTCACCTGCAACTGAGTCCAAATATTGGTACTCTTTTGCAGCATCACCTTGTGCATACGCTGCTGCTTTTTTGTCGTAACTGCTTGTCACAAAAGAGAATGACAAGTAGAACGCACTTACCAAAGCAAGGCAGGCTGCCAATGTGATAACTAGTCCTTTGTTTTGCATAATGTTAATTTTATTTTGTTATTATTTATATTTCTACGGTGCCCTTTGCGCGTACGCATGCCTGTACAATATGGTACACGTGCGCAAAATAGCGTGCAAAGGTACAACTTTTTTTGCAAATGTGCAAATAAAAGTGTAAAAAAGTTATAAAACTCGGATATAGTGCAACTAAAACGCCCTTTTATGCCAATGCAGCGGTGCATTCATCAAGGCTCAGCAACTGCTGTTCGCCCGATTGCATATTCTTGAGCATCACCTTTCCAGCAGCCATCTCGTCGCCTCCCACAATGGCTACAAATGGTATATGCTTGGCATCGGCATAACCCATCTGCTTCTTCATCTTGGTAGGCTCGGGATAAACTTCTACGCGCAAACCTTTCTCGCGCAAAGCCTTTGCCCAGCGCAATGCGTAGAGCAATTCTTGTTCGCCGAAGGTTGCGAAGAGTAATTGGGTAGTCGATTGTAAGTTCTCGGGATAGAGGTTTAGTTCGGTCAGCACGTCATAGATGCGATCCGCACCAAACGATATACCTACCCCCGATACATTAGGCATGCCAAAGATACCAGTTAAGTTGTCGTAGCGACCGCCACCTGTGATACTACCCATCTGTACATCCAATGCTTTCACTTCGAAGATAGCACCAGTGTAGTAGTTCAGTCCACGAGCAAGGCATAAGTCAAGTTCTATTTGCAATGCATTAGGTTCGTAGGTGGCTAAATCGCCATCTTGTGAGCTTTCTGCATAGAGCGCAAAGATGGTGCGCAACTCCTCAATACCCTTAAGACCCGTTTCTGAAGCAGCAAGTACTTGCTCCAACTGGTCTAATTTCTCAGCATTGGTGCCATTGAGGTGCAGGATTGGTTGCAATGCTTCCACAGCTTCAGCGGGGATACCTTTCTCTAGCAACTCTTTGTTCACGTTTTCAATGCCAATCTTGTCCAATTTATCAATTGCCACAGTGATATCAATGATACGCTCTGGCTGACCAATAACTTCGGCTATACCAGCAAGAATCTTGCGGTTGTTGATATGCAAACTTACGCGAATACCCAAACGGCGATATACCTCTTCCACGATCTGAATAAGTTCCACCTCGCTAAGTAGCGAATTAGTACCTACCACGTCCACATCGCATTGATAAAACTCGCGATAGCGACCTTTTTGCGGACGATCAGCGCGCCATACTGGCTGAATCTGATAACGCTTGAATGGGAACTGAATCTCCTCGCGATGTTGTACCACAAAGCGAGCAAAAGGAACCGTCAGATCATAGCGCAAGCCTTTCTCGCTAACTTTGGTTGTCAATGCACCGATGGTGCTATTAGCCAACTGCTCGGCATCTATCGCGTTTTTCCAGTCGCCCGAATTGAGGATTTTGAAAAGCAGTTTATCGCCCTCCTCACCATATTTACCCATCAGCGTGCTTAGGTTTTCCATTGCAGGAGTTTCAATCTGCTGAAAACCATACAATGAAAACACCGATTTGATGGTATCAAAAATATAATTACGACGCGCCATCTCCAATGGAGAGAAATCGCGTGTGCCTTTTGGAATGCTTGGTTTTTGTGCCATATTGTTTGATGTTAAAGATTTCTACAATTTTAAAGGTTCAAATGTTTCAATATCTTGTTGGTCGCCCCAAGTTCGCTATTTACGTAATCCGTAGCAGCCTGTCCCATAACGTGTTGTGTTGCGAATGCAGTATCTAATGCATTTGCAAACTCGCGGTAGTTTCTTACCGTAATCGCGGCCCCCGCGTTGAGTAGTCCGTGTGCCTCACGGAACTTCTTCCACGTTGGACCAAACACCACAGGCATGCCATACACAGCCGCCTCCAAGGTGTTGTGAATGCTCACGCCAAACCCGCCACCGATATATGCCACTTGTCCGTAGCGATATATGGACGATAGTACCCCAATAGTATCCACCAGCAGCACACGACACTTGTCCAAACTCATAGGTTTGGCTTCGGTATAACGCACGTAACGTCCTTCAAAAAGCTGAAAAATGCGATGTAAGTGTTCCGCATCAATCTCATGAGGAACCAACACCAATTTCACATGCTCACGCTCGGATAGATAACGCGCAAAGAGTTGTTCGTCCTGTGGCCATGTACTACCTGCTACAATCACCTGTTCTGCCCCCGACACAAATCCTTCTACGATAGGCAAGTCTTTGGCCTGCTTACGCACTTCGGCCACACGGTCAAAACGCGTATCGCCAGCCACGCTAACTTGCTCTACACCATGCTGTTGCAGCAACTCTGCGGAGGCTTGGTCTTGTACAAAAATATGTTTGAATGCATGGAGCAATTGCAAGTATCCTTTGCCCCATGGCTTGAAAAATAACTGACTGGGACGGAAGATGGCAGAAATCAAATAGGTGGGAATATTCTTGGCTTTGAGTTCCTTTAGGTAGGCAGGCCAAAACTCATACTTCACCATGATAGCTGCCTCCAAAGGTAAGATTTCAAGCAGTTGTTTGGCATTTTTTCGTGTAGCAAATGGCAAGTATGTAACCTTGTCCACCATCGGATAGTTCTTGCGCAATTCGTAACCAGAAGGTGAAAAGAATGTCAGCAACACCTTGCGAAAGGGTAATTCAGAATGCAGACGTTCGATGATTGGACGTGCCTGCTCAAATTCGCCCACCGAAGCAGCATGAAACCACAGCACCTGACAACCGCACAGGGTCTTAGCCCATTCTTGCAGTTCATTCAAGGCGCATGCTTGTCCTTGTACCAATTTGCGCGCTTTCTTGTGTCCAAGCAGCGCCGCCAAACGCAATATCCAAAAATACAATCTCAACGTTCTTTTTTATATTTTGAGAGTACTACTCCAATTGTTTGCATAAAAAACGCGCAAAGTTACAATCTTTTTTTGACATATACAAATCTTTCATCATTTTTTCTCAATGCGCTACGCTGCTCTTTCCCTCGTCCTTCCTATATATCGTTTCCTATTTGCAATAACACGGTGGCTATAAATCTTAGGTGATTCATAGGTGATTCTTAGGTTATTTATAGGTTATTCATAGGTGATTTAGCACACATCACAATTAGATAAAAACGACTTATCCATGAAAATACTATTTTTAATTCCGCAACTTTTCTTCGAAAAATTTGTTAATACGTGTATTTTTTTGTACCTTTGCGCGCTAATTTTGTTTTGATATGAAAAAAGACCTACATATTGACACGCTGTGCGTGCAAGCTGGTTACAACCCAGGCAAGGGAGAACCTCGCCAAGTGCCAATCATTCAGAGCACTACATTCAAGTACGAGACCAGCGAACAGATGGGCCGTCTCTTCGACCTTGAAGAGAGTGGCTATTTCTACACACGTTTGCAAAACCCTACCAACGACACCACCGCAGCGCAGATTGCTGCTATGGAAGGTGGCGTAGCAGCTATGCTGACATCCTCTGGTCAAGCAGCAAACTTCTTCGCATGCTTTAATATCTGCCAGGCAGGCGATCACATGATCACGACCACCAGTATCTATGGCGGTACATACAACCTCTTTGGTGTGACCTTCCCTAAGATGGGCATTGAGATCACCTTCATCGACCAAGATGCTAGTGACGAGGAGTGGGCAGCAGCATTCCGTCCGAACACCAAACTTGTGTTTGGCGAGACACTCTCCAACCCCAACGTGCGTATCTTAGATATTGAGCGCATAGCAGGCATCGCCCACCAACATGGTGTGCCATTGATAGTGGATAACACGTTTCCTACGCCTGTGAACTGCCGCCCATTTGAGTTCGGTGCAGACATCGTCACCCATTCCACCACCAAGTATATGGACGGACATGGCGTGCAAGTAGGCGGTGTGATTGTGGATAGCGGCAACTTCGATTGGGAAGCTCAGCACGATAAGTTCACCTGCCTCACCGAACCAGATGCTTCGTACCACGGACTGCGCTATACAGAGGCATTCGGTAAACTGGCATATATCACCAAAGCGACCGCCCAACTCATGCGTGACTTGGGTTCTATCCAAAGTCCGCAAAACGCCTTCTACCTGCATCTAGGTTTGCAAAGTTTGCACGTGCGTATGCCTCGCCATTGCGAGAGTGCATTGAAGATTGCGCAATGGTTGGAGCAACATCCGGACGTTGCATGGATTCGCTATCCAGAACTAGAGAACGACCCAGAGCATGCACGCCAACTCAAATACTTACCCAATGGATCATGCGGTGTGATGGCTTTTGCCGTAAAGGGCGATCGTGCGTTTGCTAATCGATTTATGGATAGTCTCAAACTCGTCACGATCGAGACGCACGTGGCCGACTGCCATACATGTATCTTACACCCCGCTTCACATACCCATCGTCAACTGAGCGATGAGGCACTATTAGCGGCAGGTATTGACCCTAACCTCATGCGACTCAGCATCGGACTAGAAAATGCTGACGACCTTATTGCCGACTTAGACAATGCACTTACACAAGCTCACAACCTATAATTTCGCTTTTGAAGCCGGTGGTGTACTTGATCAACTCGAAATCATCTACCACACTTCGGATCGCGATTACCAAGCGGGGGATCGCGTGGTATGGCTATGTCATGCCCTCACAGCCAACTCTGACCCGCTCGATTGGTGGCCAGAGATGGTAGGCCCCAACTGCTGCGTCGATCCAGAAAAGGACTTCGTCATTTGCGTTAATATCTTCGGTTCGGCATACGGTACTACGGGTCCTCGTTCCATACCCAATCCGCTTAGTTTCCCACGCTTTACGGTGCGCGATACTGCCCGCCTTTTTAGCCTCGTGCGCGAACACATGGGCATAGAGCAAATTGACCTGCTAGTTGGCAGCTCTATTGGCGGATTCCATGCTCTCGAGTGGGCTATCATGGAGGGCGAACGTATTCGTCATGCGGCTTTCATAGCCACAGCGCCACGCGTATCAGCATGGCTCAGTGCATGGATGGAAGTACAACGTATGGCTATAGAAGCAGACCCTACTTTCCGTGCATGCGAAAATCTCGACGGAGGACGCAAGGGATTAGAGGCTGCACGAGCTATTTCGCTCATCTCTTATCGCAGTTTTGATGGCTACAACCTCACACAGTACGAAACCGATGACGATTGTCTCTTTGCTAGCCGTGCGGCCAGCTACGAACGATATCAAGGAGAGAAACTTGTTAAACGAGGATTCGACGCCTATTCATACTACTTCCTTCTCCATTGCGTGGATAGTCAAAACGTGGGACGCAATCGAGGTGGTGTGGCAAATGCTCTTGCACAAATCAAGGCCAAGAGCATTGTTATCGCTATT
>ERZ808048.118-NODE-118-length-16072-cov-7.320350_pt1 | contig 16072 bp, 13 predicted proteins | sample MGYA00380197_ERZ808048 | MGnify/ENA primary metagenome ERZ808048 (study PRJEB31490, sample SAMN06133377) | cow dung metagenome | isolation source: M1 | host: cow | place: China: Chengdu | collected 2015-05 ... | reverse complement strand
GGCGTGAGCGACATCGTGATCGGTCTTACCGTTGTGGCGTTCGGCACCAGTATGCCCGAGTTTGTAGTGAACATGGTGGCCGTAGGCCAGGGAAGTACGGAGATTGCTATCACCAATGTTCTTGGCAGCAATATCATCAATATCTTCGTGATATTGGGCTTTACTGCACTTATTTACCCCATTTCATCGCAAAAATCCACTCGCCGTTTTGACATACCATTCAGTCTTCTGGCAGCTCTTCTTGTATTGCTCTTTGCGGTATATAACAGCCCATCGTGGTTGCAAATCGAGCATATATTCAATATTAATATTGCCGCCCCAACCCTCAGCGACTTAGGTTCTATCCAAATGGGACAAGGAAATGGTGGTTTCATTTCAGGTGTAGGTGGTAGTATTCTGCTTATCTTCTTCTTGATTTTCCTTTGGCATAACTTCAAAGGTATTGGTAGTGCCCCACAAACGGAGAGCAACGAAGAATACAAACCCATGTCTGCTCGTCGCGCGCTTGCACTCATTGTCGGCGGTCTCGTAGGCTTGGTTGTAGGTGGAGAGTTGATAGTCAAGAGTGCCACCTCTATCGCCCAATCGCTTGGCGTAAGCGATGCAATTATCGGTCTCACCGTAGTGGCTTTGGGTACATCGCTCCCAGAATTGGCAACCTCTTGCATGGCAGCTTTCAAGAAGAACTGCGATATTGCCCTCGGCAATGTCATCGGTAGCAATCTCTTCAACATTTTCTTCATCCTTGGTACAAGCGCATGCGTCAAAGCACTGCCTGGTTACCACGGATTGGAGACAGATGCAATGATGGCTGCTTTGGGTAGTGTCATGGTAATGCTCTTTGTGTATCTGACCAAGAAGCACGAGATCAAGCGTTGGCACGGAGCACTCCTGCTATTATGCTATGCTGCCTACCTCACTTATCGTATCCTCAGCCTCTAACCACTAAACAGTAGCGAAGCGTTCACTAAACACTAAACAACATGCACCTCATACTAACCCTTCCCTTCCTCGGCACCGCCCTAGGCGCAGCCATGGTCTTCTTGCTACGAGGCAAGATGAGCGACCTGCTGCGTAAGTTGCTCTTGGGCTTTGCCTCGGGAGTGATGGTGGCGGCATCGGTATGGTCGCTGCTTATCCCTAGTCTAGAGATGAGTGCCGAAGCAGGGGGCACCACTTGGTTACCCGCAGCGGTAGGATTCGTGTTAGGCATACTCTTTCTATTATTGCTCGACACCCTTATCCCTCACTTGCATATCGGAGCAGATCAGCCCGAAGGATTAACCCGCAACTGCCAATGGAAGCGCACCACCATGCTTTCGGTAGCAGTCACCCTGCACAATATCCCTGAAGGTATGGCTGTGGGGGTAATACTCGCCAGTGCCATGGCAGAAGGAAGTATGATACCTATGTCCGCAGCATGGGCATTAGCGATAGGTATTGCTATACAGAACTTCCCCGAAGGTGCCATCCTCTCCATGCCTCTTCACTCAGAAGGTATGGGCAAGGGCAAAGCATTTGCAATAGGTGCATTATCTGGAATAGTCGAACCGATAGCGAGCATATTGACTATGCTACTTATCGGATTCATATCTCCCGCCCTACCTTACCTATTGGCTTTCGCTGCGGGAGCGATGATGTATGTAGTGATTGAGGAACTTATCCCTGAAGCGCAAGCCGAACCGCACAGCAATATCCCTACGCTAGGATTCACCGCAGGGTTTGTACTGATGATGGTGTTGGATTACGCGTTATGAATTCCAGACTCTACCTTCGTACGAAGATGCGCCATAGCTTCATTGATATCAGCGAATTGAGAAATATCAATCGGTTCACCTATATGTAAACGCACGCGCGCGCGAGGATTAACAAATGCTTGTCCACTTGGCATAGCATCGTAAAATCCTGTTAATGAAAGTGGAACTACTGGAAGGTTCAAATCCATTGCAATCTTAAACGCTCCCTGCTTAAAGCGCCCCATTTCACCATTCTTTGTACGAGTTCCCTCTGGGAAGATTACAGTAGATATACCATCTACTAATTCTTTTTTTACAAGTTCCACACTTTGTAATGCTGCACGTGGATTGCTACGATCTACAAAAATATGACCAGCCACTGCACAAGCAGTTCCTACAAATGGAACCTTGCGCAACTCTTTTTTCATCAACCACTTAAAGTTATTTGGCAGCCAACCATACACAGCAAACACGTCTAAAAATGATTGGTGATTAGCTACAAACACATACGATTGCTTGGGATTGACGTGCTCCTTACCTGTCACTGTGATAGGCACAAGCAAAAACCAAAGCACGCTACGCGACCACAATACCTGTACCATACGAGGCGCTTTACCATTCTTCCAAGGAAAGCAAATAATAGTAAAGATGGCAGTAAATAATGTAGCAATTATTACCAATGGAAAACCAATTAGATATTGGTAAAGGATGTAAAGGAATTTCATATAAAGTTGTATTATAAATTATAAAAGCGAATTTAAAATTTAAGTTTGTGCATAAATCCACGATAAAGGGCACATATGCGACGAATTTCATCCCATGTCTCATCGGGAAGTTTCGTACCTACGATCTCAACCACACGTCCTGCTGCAATTGTACCTATTTCACCGCAGCGACGCAAGTCAAAGCCATCGGATAAAGCGTGCAGAAAACCACCTGCATAAAGATCACCAGCACCTGTAGAATCAAGGCAATTAGATGTGATGGCACCAATATGATAGAGTTGCCCTCCCTGGCGTACATACGAACCACGTTTACCCACCTTTACAATCGCTATATCGCATTGCCCGGCAATATTTTCAACCGATTCTTCTGGGTTGAGATGCGTATAAGCGAACGATTCATCTTCGTTGGCAAAGACAATATCCACATATTTATATATAAGGTCTTTCAGAAATTGGTGGTTATCGTTTACTACATTGTAACTCGCAAGATCAAGCGAAACAGTGCAACCTTGCTCTTTAGCAGTTCGTAAAGCGGTTTCTATCAGTTCGTGATCCTGAACAAGATATCCCTCCACATGACAGATATCATATCCCACAAATGCTTCTTTTCGGATATCCTCTGCGTGGAGATCCGCAGCAGCTCCGAGGTAGGTACAGAAAGTTCGTTCGCCATCAGGAGTAATCAATACGATACAACATCCTGACATAAGAGAAGAAGTAAGGAGAAGTGGTTTAACATTGTTTTTAATCAAGTCTTCACGATAAAAACTACCAACTTCATCACAACCTATTTTGCCAATAAAAGCAGCTTTTCCTCCCAATTGGGCGATAGTAGCTACCGTATTAGAAGCACTACCTCCTGCTACAAGGTGCTTACGCACAGAAATAAATCGTTTTTGAATTTGTTCCAGTTGCTCAGCATTGATAAGATTCATGCTCCCTTTTGGGAAACCAATTTCGCGAAGATCTCCTTCTGATACTTGTAGAAGAATATCTGTCAAAGCATTTCCTAAACCTAAAACTCGTTTCATTTTGTATTTTTGGGTTAAAATTTGCTATTTTTAAGCCTAAACATGGCTATTTTTGAGTCAAAATCAAAATTTTCTGCAAAGATAGTAATTTTTTTTGAAAAAAACTTGCTCATATAAAAAAAAAGTAGTACTTTTGCACCCGATTTCGGAAATGAAACGATTTGCGAGGTCAAAAATACTGCTTCCTTAGCTCAGTCGGTTAGAGCATCTGACTGTTAATCAGGGGGTCCAAGGTTCAAGTCCTTGAGGGAGCGCGAGTGTGATAGTTCAAAAGACTATCACACTTTTTTTGTATCGTAAGATTTCAACCATTAACTCATAACAGGTAAATAGAACGTATTTTTCTTAATCGCAAAAAAAATGGCATATTTTTTGCAGTACCTATTATTGCAATGATAAAAACATACAACTCATTTATTATATTTTTAGGAGCTTGGTTTGGACTTAGCCCCCTACATTTGTATGCAAAACCTAAAAACAACACTCCTGACTCACTGCAAGTTCTTCGTATTAAAGTAGGTGAAGTGGCCTTTGACATGCAAAAAGTAGAGGGTGGTTTATTTATTATGGGTGGCACCCATGAGCAACATAACGAAGTGATTTCTACCGATTTACCTACTCATACTGTTTCCTTGCACACATACTATATTGGCACTACAGAAGTAACACAAGACCTATGGCAAGCTATCATGCCAGAGTGGTACATTAGCGATGAGTGGAATATCCCTAATCAACCTATTACAGATGTCAATTGGTATGATTGCCAAGAGTTTATACGTCGATTGAATAATATCACGGGCTTGCCTTTCCGTTTGCCGACAGAAGCAGAATGGGAATTTGCAGCACGCGGGGGAAATATTAGTCGGGGCTATCGTTTTGCGGGTGGAAACAAAATAGAAGATGTAAGTTGGGGATTGAGCAATGCTGGTTTTAGGAAACATAATGTGGGTGAAAGAAAGCCAAATGAACTAGGATTGTACGATATGACCGGCAATGTAAGTGAATGGTGTTCAGACTGGTATGGGATGTACCATCTCGGTACAGAGCCCAACCCACAAGGAGCAAAGGAAGGCGAACTGAAAGTAGTTCGGGGCGGAAGTTTTGATAATTGCAAAGATAATAGCTACCTCTCTCGCAGAGAATATTACAATCCAAACGAAGCCATGAACTATTGTGGTTTTCGATTGGCATTAACGTTACCAAATGAGCAATCTAAACAAGTAGCCAAAGAGCCAACAATTACGAAAAAACTGAAAATCAACAATTTGCGTATTCGTTTTCGTCTTGTTGCAGGAGAAATACCTTTTTATATTTCGGAAGAACCAATCAATCAGCGTGTTTGGCAAAAAGTTAACGGCTTGCCATTAGATGAAGCATGGTCGAAAGTTGTGGTAGATAAGACGAATAACGAATGGAATGAGTTTTTAGAACGATGCCGTAGAATGAGTGGCAATGAAGTTTGTTTTGCAAAAGAAGCAGAAGTGAATCAAGCAATAATGATGGGTGTGACACAGGAACCTAAATTGAACGCGAAAAGACAAAAGCGTTGGGAAAAAGATACTCGAAGCATTCAGCGTCACCGCCGAAGAGCAGAAAAAGCACAAAAATGGGCAGACTTGGTTGGAGTTAAGATAAAAACTATAGATGATCCAACACTACAAATCTATACCAATCAAGACAAAGATCCAAATCCTAGATGGCTAGTGATAAGGTAAGAAAATAAGACTATTCAAGTATTTTGTGAAAAATGGTAAAGAAAAACAAGTTTTTCTTGCATTTTCACATTTTTTTTTGTACCTTTGCACGATTTTGGAGGTTTTGAGCAAAAAGTTCGAAAATTATAACACCTAAATATATTAATAAAGAAACATGGGACTATTTTCGTTTACGCAAGAGATTGCTATCGATCTCGGAACAGCTAACACCATCATCATTTGTGATGACAAAGTGGTGGTAGATGAGCCATCTGTAGTAGCTATCAGCGCTGCTGATCGTAAGATGGTGGCAGTAGGTCGTAAGGCACAACAAATGATTGGTAAGGGTGGTACGCTGATTAATACCGTTCGCCCACTCCGTGATGGTGTGATTGCAGACTTCTATGCCTGCGAGATGATGATTCGCGGAATGATTAAGATGATTCCAAAGCAAAACAAGTTATTTACTCCTAACATTCGCATGGTAGTATGCATCCCTTCGGGTAGTACTGAAGTTGAAATTCGTGCGGTACGCGATAGTAGTGAACACGCAGGCGGACGCGATGTTTATATGATCTATGAGCCAATGGCAGCAGCAATCGGTATGGGTATTGATGTGGAAAGTCCAGAGGGTTGCATGGTCGTAGATATAGGTGGTGGTACCACTGAGATTGCTGTGATTTCACTCGGCGGAATCGTAGCAAACAAATCTATTAAGGTGGCTGGTGATGACTTAAATGCGGATATTGTGGAGTATATGGGGCGTATGCACAACTTGCGTATTGACGAGCCTACTGCAGAGCGCATCAAGATGAAAGTTGGTAGTGCTTTGCCTGAATTAGAGGACGCTCCAGAGGATTATATGGTAATTGGTCCAAATAAAGTGACTGCATTGCCAATGCAAGTGCCTGTAAGCTATCAAGAGATTGCACACTGCTTGGAGAAGAGCATCGCAAAGATAGAAAATGCTATTCTTCAAGCACTAGAAGCTACCCCACCAGAGTTATATGCTGATATCGTAAAACGCGGAATCTACTTGACTGGTGGTGGTGCACAGTTGCACGGACTGAGCAAGCGCTTGACAGATAAGATTACTATTCCTTTCCACGTTGCAGAGGATCCATTGCACGCTGTGGCTCGTGGAACAGGAGTGGCACTGAAGAATGTGAACAATTTTGGCTTCTTGATTCGATAAATGCGAAACTTGATACAGTTTTTACTACGCTATAGCAACTTCCTAATATTCTTGATATTGGAAGTTGTTGCGTTTATACTGATATGCACCTGTAATGAATATCAGCAGAGTGCTGCATGGTCAGGCGCAAATCGAATGGTGGCAGGAATAAACAATATCAAGACTAATGTAGCGGAGTATTTTGGTCTACGTGCTATTAATACAGAATTAGCAGAAGAGAATGCTCGTCTAAAAGCCGAGTTAATGTTGCTAGCTAATAATGTAGAGGTTGCAACCGAACGTGATAGTGGGTATGTGTATAGTCATCTAGACTGGGAATATATACCCGCCAAAGTAATTGGGACAAGCATAAACAAACAGCATAACTATTTGACAATCAACAAAGGATTGCGCGATAGCATAAAGGTAGATATGGGTGTAATAGGCGCTAATGGTGTAGTAGGAATAGTGAGTGCTGTAGGTGAAAAATATGCATTAGTAGTACCAGTTATCCACACAAAAATCAGCATTAGTAGTCGCTTAAAAAGCAATGGTCAGATAGGTGGAACAGCGTGGAATGGTCGGAATTACAGGTTTGTTAATTTGACCGAGATGGCGCGGCACGTGGTAGTGAATAAAGGAGATACAGTAGTAACAAGTGGCTTGACAACCGTCTTTCCAGAAGGCGTGATGGTAGGTATCGTCGCAGAAACAGAATTGGGTGCAGGAGATAATTACCACCAAACGACAGTAGAATTGAGTACCGATTACAAGGCTCTAAAATACGTACAAGTACTACGCAATAAAAACGATAATATGACCGATAAAATCGGAAAAAAGAATGGAATGGATTAAGCAAATAGTACAAACGTTGGTGATAGTGCTGCTGCAAGTACTATTGTTTGATCACCTACAGATTGCTGGCTGGGGATTTCCAATGGTATATGTATTGATACTGATGAATCTGCCCGTACAAATACCACGCTGGTTAGAAATGTTCATAGGTGCAGCCGTGGGCTTGATATTTGATATATGGAGCAGCTCATTAGGCGTGAATATGGCTGCATGTATAGCATTTAGCTTCTTACGCCCAATATTACTGGGATATGTGTTGCAGGATGTGGAACGGGTAAAAGGTGAAGTTTGCAGCTTAAGTATCGGCAGAATTGACTATGTAAAATGCTTGGTATTCCTAGTAGTGATACATCACCTAATGGTGTTTGCTTTAGAGGCATGGAGCTGGCATAACTGGTGGATAGTTCTACTACAAACGTTGCTTAGCAGCGTGCTGACTATTTTGATTATCATGGGATATGATATCTTTAAGCAATGATTAATGACCCTAATTATAATCGGCGGTATGTGATAGCGGGCATTGCAGTATTGGTGGTGCTCACATATATTGTACGATTATTTATTTTGCAGGTCATTGACCAATCTACTCAAGGAAAGGCCGAAACCAACGCGCAGTTGCGACAGACTATTTATCCTTCACGCGGACTTATCTACGACAGAAATGGCGAGTTGCTGGTGGCAAATCAGCCTATCTACGAGGTGACCATGATTGTCAGAGAGATGCAAAATAGCGCTTTTGATACGCTGAGTTTTTGCGAGAAGTTGAGAATTACCCCTATTGAGTTTGAAGAGCGCATGCAGAACATGATGAATTCTCGTAAGAATCGCGGATTCTCACGTTATTCTCCACAAGTCTTTATGGATCAGCTACGTCAAGAGGAAGTGGCTGCATTGCAACAAGAGTTGTATAAGTACGCAGGTGTAGATATACGTTGTAGGACTTTGCGCGATTATATGTATCCGATTGCTTCTCATGTACTGGGAAGTGTGGGAGAAGTGAACCAGCGGGATTTGGAAAGGGACTCCTATTATAGCGCAGGAGACTATTCAGGACGGGATGGAATCGAGCGAACGTATGAACAAGAACTTCGCGGAGAAAAAGGAGTGAAGATATTAATGCGTGACTCGCGCGGACGTATTCAGGGACCCTATCAGGAGGGGAAATTAGATAGAGATGCTGTGACTGGTAATGATTTGCATTTGGGTCTAGATATCCAAACGCAGTTGTTGGCAGAACGATTGATGCAGGGCAAAGTAGGTAGCGTAGTGGCTATAGAACCACAAACGGGCGAAGTGTTGGCGCTAGTGAGTTCTCCAAACTGGGATCCTCGCACATTGGTAGGTCAAGAGCGTTCGAAGAACTACCAAGCGCTATTGAGAGACGCACACAAACCGCTGATGAATAGAGCTACTCAAGCGCAATATGCGCCTGGTTCGACCTTTAAGATATTGCAAGCATTGGTGGGATTGCAGGAAGGGGTTATTACTACTAGAACGCAATATACATGCAATGGACAAACGTCATATCCTATCAAATGTACGCACGATCATGGGAGTCCTGTGGATTTGGAGGAAGGTATTGAGCAAAGTTGCAATCCTTATTTTTGGGCCATGTATAAAGACTTGCTTCAGCAAGATGGGTATAGTGATGATCATGCTGAATTTAAGGGGCATTATCAAACATGGCGTGATCATGTGATGAGTTTTGGACTAGGTAAAAAGTTTGATGATACCGATATCAGCGAACAAGCGAAGGGAGCTGTTCCATCGCTTGCGTTGTATGATAAATTGTATGGAAAGAAGGGGTGGAAAGCAATCACCATTCGCTCACTTTCGATTGGACAAGGAGAGATATTGGTGACACCGCTTCAATTAGCCAATCAGACGGCTGCTATAGCAAATAAGGGATACTATATTACTCCTCACTTGAACAGAAATGACTCGATGAAATTGAGGATTCATCACACTTCGATAGATGCGAAACATTTTGACGTAGTACATCGAGGTATGGCGCGTGTGATGACCGAAGGTACGGGTAAGTGGTATAACGTGCCAGAATTGCAGATTTGTGGAAAGACTGGTACGGTGCAGAACCCTCATGGAGAAGATCATGCATTGTTTATCGGTTTTGCGCCACAGGATAATCCGCAGATAGCGATAGCGGTTGCTGTAGAGAATGCAGGTTTTGGTTCCACGTGGGCATGCCCGATAGCTACACTGTTGATGGAACAGTATTTGACCGGTGAAATCAAGCGAAATTGGCTATATGACCGCATGGTAAATGCGAATTTGATAGATAAAGCAGATGAGGAATAACAGAAGTATCATATCGGGTATTGACTGGTGGACAATAGGATTGTTCCTCGTGATTGCGCTGTTTGGTTGGCTGAATATCTATGGTTCGAGTTATTCGTTTGACCAAACAAGTATTTGGGATTTCTCTAACCGTGCAGGTAAACAACTCGTATGGATTGCCACAGCGGTTGTGCTGGGAACTATCATTCTCATGATAGAAGAAAAAGCATACGATGTGTTAGGATACGTGTTCTATGGGGCAATGATTCTACTATTGATCATAACGCCTATTTTTGCACGAGATATCAAGGGTTCATTATCCTGGCTCACGATTGGTCCTATTAGCTTGCAACCTGCGGAGTTTGCCAAGTGTTTCACGGCTATTGCTATTGCCAAATTCATGGGACAATATGGATATAAAGTGCGAGATTTGCGAGATTTGATCATACCATTTGCCCTGATTGGAGTTCCAATACTTATCATTATGATCGCCCAACGAGAGACAGGTTCTGCGTTGGTATTTTTGTCCTTTCTGTTAGTGTTTTATCGTCAAGGAATGACAGGTTATGTATTGGGATGGGGCGTGGCAAGTATTGTGCTGTTTATATTGGTGATTCGATTTGGTGAAGTAGCCTTGCCGATAGGATTAGGCAATGTGGGTAGTCTTGTTAGTACATTGCTTATACATGCTACTGCCATAGGCGTATTAATTGCGAAAGAGAAAGATTTTCGCTCACTTGTTATCATTTCTCTAGGAGTTCTAGCATGCTATGGAATAGGACTACTTTTGAATATATGGATACAAATTAACTTTAGCTATATCGGTATAGCAAGTTTAGCGCTAACAGTTATCTACTTGCTCGTTCAAAGTATAAAAAACCGCAAATTATCCTATGGTTGGATAGCGGGATTTGTACTATTCTCTGCAGTTCTTTGCCAAGGATGTGACTACGCTTTTCATAACATCTTGCAACGCCACCAACGGGTGCGTATCGAAGTATTGCTTGGCATGAAAGATGATCCTCATGGAGCAGGTTATAACGTAAATCAATCCTTGATTGCTATTGGATCAGGGCAATTCGCTGGTAAGGGTTTTCTACAAGGCACACAGACAAAGTTGAAGTTCGTACCCGAACAAGATACCGATTTTATCTTCTGTACCGTAGGTGAAGAATGGGGATTTGTGGGTTCGGCTGGACTATTATTGCTTTATTTAATATTGATACTTCGAATTATTCATATAGCAGAACGCCAACGCGATGAATTCAGTCGAATCTTCGCATATTCTGTGGCGAGTATATTATTGTTCCATGTGACCATCAATATAGGTATGGTGCTGGGATTGCTGCCTGTGATTGGTATTCCGTTGCCATTCTTTAGTTATGGTGGTTCGTCGTTGTGGGGCTTTACGATATTGCTGGCGATTATGCTAAGACTGGACGCTGCGCGTGTGAATAAGATGCAAGGATAAAGATGGCAGAGCATAATATCATAGGACAAAAGGGCGAGGAGATTGCCTGTGAAACGATGCGCAAGAAGGGATTTCGTGTGGTGGATACCAACTGGAAGTTTGGGCATTTGGAGATGGATGTGATAGCTGTGAGCAAGAAGGAGATTGTTTTTGTGGAAGTAAAGACACGTACAAGTTCTTTTGGAAGTAAACGACCAGAGGAGTTTGTAGATGAATTGAAGCGGAGAAGGATGGCTGCAGCAGCGAATGCGTATATCAAGTTTCATCAGATAGAGTTGGTTCCGAGATTTGATATTATCGGTATTACGATGGATCCTAATACATATGAAGTGAAAGAATTGACGCATTTAGAGGATGCTTTTTTGCCTCCACTACGAACGATTGGGAAGAGTAGTTTTAGCGGACAAGGAAGATGGAAGCATAGAAATAGAGTAATTGGCAGATAAGTGATTGATTATATGGAATTTAAGTACGATATTATTGTAGTGGGTGCAGGGCATGCTGGCTGCGAAGCAGCTAGTGCAGCTGCGCGCATGGGTAGTAGGACATTGCTCATCACGATGGACATGAATAAAATTGGTCAGATGAGTTGTAATCCTGCCGTGGGAGGAATAGCTAAAGGTCAGATAGTCAGAGAGATAGATGCCATGGGAGGACAGATGGGTATTGTGACTGATAAGAGTGCTATTCAGTTCCGTATGCTCAATCGCAGCAAGGGCCCTGCGATGTGGAGTCCTCGTAGTCAGAGCGATAGAAAGTGTTTTATTGAGGAATGGGTGAAGATATTGACAACAACTCCGAACTTGGATATTTGGCAAGATACCGTGATGGAGTTGGTGGTAAAAGATAGTCAAGTATGCGGAGTGAAGACATTGTTGGGTGTGGAAATGCAAGCCAAGGCAGTTATTTTGACCAATGGTACATTCTTGAACGGTCTATTGCACTTTGGTAAGACACAGATTGAGGGTGGTCGTATATCCGAGCCAAGTAGTTTTGGTATTACTGAGCAGTTGCGCCAATTGGGTTTTGCTACGGATAGAATGAAGACGGGTACACCTGCTCGTGTGGATAAGAGAAGTATTGATTTTTCGCAATTGACAGAGCAGCTAGGAGATGAGGATAATCACCAATTCTCGTATTTGGATACAGTACAACGTCAGCTTAAGCAAATGAGTTGTTGGATTACATATACCAATGAGCAGACACATGAGGTATTGCGTAGTGGCTTGGCTGACTCGCCATTATACAATGGACAGATTCAGAGTATAGGTCCAAGATATTGTCCAAGTATTGAGACAAAGATTGTGACTTTTGCGGATAAGGATATGCACCAGTTGTTCTTGGAACCAGAGGGAGTGGATTCGAATGAGTATTATATTAACGGATTCTCCTCTTCCCTACCCTGGCAGATTCAGTGGCAAGCATTGAAGACTGTGAAGGGTTTAGAGAACATAGTTCTCTACCGTCCAGGATATGCGATAGAATACGACTTTTTCGACCCTACTCAGTTGCTGCACACATTAGAGACAAAGAAGGTGAAGAATCTCTTCTTTGCGGGCCAGATTAATGGTACTACTGGTTATGAAGAAGCTGCGGGTCAAGGATTGGTGGCTGGTATCAATGCGCATCAGAATATCACAGGCGGAGCGCCATTTACATTGGCAAGGGATGAAAGTTATATAGGTGTGTTGATTGACGATTTGGTAAATAAGGGTGTAGATGAGCCATACCGAATGTTTACCTCAAGAGCCGAATATCGTATCTTACTTCGCCAAGATAATGCCGATGCTCGCTTAACGGAGCGCAGTTATGAGTTGGGATTAGCAGATGATTATCGCTTATCTTTGCTCAAGAGCAAACAGGAGGGCGAGAAAGTATTGACAGAAATGATGCGTACCACTTCAGTAAAAGCCAAAGATATCAATGCTTATTTGAACCAAATGGGCTATGGTGATTTACAGCAAACCTGCAAACTGATAGATATTGTGGCTCGTCCTAATGTAACGATCATGGGATTGGCAGATGCTTTGCCTGAATTGAAAGAGAAGATAGAAACATTGGGCGCAAGACAAGAGGAGATTGTAGAGAGTACGGAAATCAATATCAAATACAAAGGATATATTGAGCGTGAGAAATTGGCAGCAGACAAACTGCGCAGATTGGATAATATCCGATTACCAAAGGATTTTGATTATAATAGCGTGCAGTCGCTCAGTACAGAAGCCAGACAAAAACTAATCCGTATTCAGCCCAATACGATTGGTGAGGCAAGCAGAATACCTGGAGTTAGCCCAAATGACGTGAGTGTGTTGCTGGTGCTGATGGGACGATAATGGTTTAGTGTTTAGAGTTTAGTGTTTAGTGAATTGTTTCACGTGGAACATAAGACATTTTTGCTAAATGTAGTAAGATAATTAATAATAAATAAAAGATATGAAACACGAAGAAGTGCTCGCGGCTATTCGCGATGTAAAGGATTTTCCTGTACCAGGAATTATTTTTAAGGACATTACTACCGTATTGAGTAATCCAGAGTATTTGAAATGGATGAAAGATGAGATTGTTAATCTGTATCGTGCATACGGTATTACCAAAGTAGTGGGTATTGAGTCAAGGGGATTTATATTGGGTCCCGCTGTGGCGATGGATCTGGGTGCTGGTTTTGTGCCTGTGCGCAAGCCTGGAAAGTTACCTGCAGAAACTATTGAGGTAAGCTATGCAAAGGAATATGGTGTAGATACCATTCAGATTCACGCAGATGCATTGTGCGATGATGATGTGGTGCTTTTGCATGATGATTTGTTAGCTACGGGTGGCTCAATGGCAGCTGCACTGGAGTTGGTGAGAAAGTTCAATGTAAAGAAGGTGTATATCAACTTTATTATTGAGTTGGACTTCTTGAATGGTCGCAAGGCTATTGGTGATGATGTAGAGATTAGTAGCTTGCTGAGCTGCTAAGCTTAGAATAAGGAGTAAAGAATAAGGAGCAAAGACAAGTTAGTGGTGAAAGATTAAGCACTATTAATTTGTAATTTGCTCCGATTTTATCGGAATATATGTCTAAAAATCCACATATACAAGAGATACTTCGACGGTTGCCTGAAAAACCCGGAGTGTACCAATACTTTAATGAAGTAGGGGATGTGATATATGTGGGTAAAGCAAAGAATCTGAAACGTAGGGTAAGTAGTTATTTTCATAAAGAGCAGGATCGCTACAAGACCAAATTACTGGTTAAAAGCATAGCTGATATTAAATATGTGGTGGTAAATAGTGAGCAGGATGCGTTTTTGCTCGAAAATAACCTTATTAAGCAATATCAGCCTCACTATAATATTCTGCTGAAAGACGGAAAGAGTTATCCTAGTATTTGTATTACGAGAGAGGAATATCCTAGGATATTTAAGACACGCAAGATTATCAAAGGTATTGGCGAGTATTTTGGTCCATACTGTTTTGGTTATACATTGGACTTGGTTTTGGAGCTAATACATAAGCTCTACCCTATTCGTACATGCGCTATGCAAATGAATAAAAGTAGCGTTGAAATGGGGAAATATCGCGTGTGCTTGAAGTATCATTTGGGTAATTGCTGCGGTGTATGTGAGGGGAAAGTTAGTCGGGAGAAGTATTTGGAATATATTGACGCAGCGAGAAAGATTATCCGAGGCGATGCGCAAGAGATTGCTAAGCAGATAGAGGCAGAGATGCTGCAAGCTGCTATGGAGATGCGGTATGAAGAGGCGGGGCGATTGAAAGAAAAGCTCGAATTGATCGAGAATTTCAAGAGTAAAACAGTTATAACCAACTCCCACGCGGGTGATGTAGATGTGTTTGGTTACGATGAAATGGGGCAAAACGTGTATATCAGTATGCTGCATGTGCATAGGGGAAGTATTGTGCAGGGACAGACGATTGAGTATAAGAAGCAGTTGGATGAAAGCCGAGAGGAAGTTTTGGCGATGGGTATTTACGAATTGCGAGAGCAATTGGGAAGTACAACAAAAGAGGTGATTGTTCCGTTTATTCCGGAGATAATTGATGAAAATCTGCATGTGAATATCGCTTTGGGAGGCGATAAAAAGAAACTGCTGGATTTGGCGATGCAAAATGTACAGCAGTATAAGAAAGACCGAATGAAACAAGAAGATAAACTGAATCCTGACCAACGGGCTGCTCGTATCTTGGGTGGATTGCAAAGTTTATTAGGTCTGCCTATCCTACCGATGTGGATAGATAGTTTTGATAACTCGAATACGCAAGGCAGTAATGCCGTGGCTGGTTGTGTGGTGTTTAAGAAAGGAAAAGCATGCAAGAGCGAGTATAAGAAGTTTGAGATCAAAACAGTGGAAGGTCCCGATGACTACGCGAGTATGAGGGAGGTGGTGAGAAGACGATATACAAGGTTGTTGGAAGAAGGTAGTCCCCTACCCGACTTGATTATTGCCGATGGAGGACTGGGACAGATGAGTGCTATTCGTGAGGTAGTGGAAGGTGAGTTGGGTTTGCAAATTCCAATAGCAGGACTGAAGAAAGATAACAAGCATAGGACGAATACCCTACTCTATGGCGAGCCCGTTCAGGAGTTTGGTATGAAAGTGACGGACGAGATCTTCCGACTGATGGTCGAAATACAGGATGAGGTGCATCGATTTGCTATCAGTTACCATAAAAAGAAGCGCAGCAAGGCACAAACAAAGAGCGAACTCGATGATATTCAGGGAGTTGGAGCGGTTACAAAGCAAAAGATACTGCAACGCTTCGGCTCTGTGGTGCGTGCTAGAAGCGCCAAATTGGAAGAATGGATTGATTTGCTCGGAAGTCGCTCTGGCACAAAGCTTTACGAGTATTTTAATGGCAAAATAACGCCATGAGAATTGAATATTTTTTAGGAGCGTGGAACAAGACACAGGCAAAATGATGTGTTTTGGAAGAAAAAATAACAGTCGTTTGTAATATTTTCTTTTTCTCATTTGTCTAATGGGTGTAGTCGCAGAGAAGCGACGGAGAACGATTTGTTAAACTTACTAAATTTTATTTTATGGGAGAATTTATGCATGGGTTAGTTCCTATTGTTGGGGTGTTGTTACT
>ERZ808048.117-NODE-117-length-16087-cov-4.114616_pt1 | contig 16087 bp, 15 predicted proteins | sample MGYA00380197_ERZ808048 | MGnify/ENA primary metagenome ERZ808048 (study PRJEB31490, sample SAMN06133377) | cow dung metagenome | isolation source: M1 | host: cow | place: China: Chengdu | collected 2015-05 ... | reverse complement strand
CAACTATAACTTCAATTACAGAGATGACATCAGCGATGGTTATACCAAGACTGAATATTTTGATGGAACTTATGACCCTATATTGGGCAATCACGACGATGCTTATATGATAACAGAACAATACACTTATCGCAACCGTCATAGACAAGGTCATAACCTTCGTGGTGGATTCGACTATTATTTCACAGATAACGACATCCTTACCTTCAGTGCGATGATGCGTCAGTCGGAAGGTCATAATACTCCTGCGGTCACTTATTACGACAGTTTCCCATTTGAAGGATTGAATCAGTATTCGAGACGTACCGAAGACTGGTACAACAGCAGACCGATGAGCGAGTTCACACTCTCCTACGACAAATATTTCGGAACAAAAGATAATTCACTCAAAGCATCTGTACGTTATTTCTCCAATACAGATTCAGAATGGTCAAACATCGTTGATGCTGAATTCTTGACAGAAGATGATTTGAATTCTAATAATCCATTTACAAAAATCCTTGCACCAAAGCCTCTATCACCTAAAAAGACCAATATCTGAGTAGAGAGAGGGGGCAGAAATAAGAAACTCTGCAAACCCCCTCTATCTTTTTTCTGCCCCTTCTTGGGAGCTATTACAATGGCAGACTTTACAAAAACTGCAATCAACCAGAACGCAAAAAGAGAGTACATCTCTCCTATCCCGTCCATTGATGCCTTCAATGAAGTAGTGAACGCATTCAAAAACGACACCACGATGGGATTCACCAAAAAAGAACTGACAGCCACCACCTTCAAGACAAAAATTGTTTACTTCAATGCCGCAGGAGATGAAAAGGCATATGTGAATGTCTATGCAGGAGACAAAACATCTTTTGACGATGGAACATCCCTCCTCAAAGGAACAGAAGCCTCTGAAACCTTTGCAGGTGTCGGAGGCTCCGGCTCTGTCGAAGACAAAGAAGACAACTGGACTGCCAAGTTCTCCTGCGTCAACAAAGTTGGCGACAAAGAAGACGCCTTCACCGTCACCATCGGCAAGGACTACATGACAGTCAGCAGCTTCTCCTACGACGAAACTATCGAAAAGATTGAGACATGGGCTGATACCCAGACCAATCTCGCATAACTCAGAAGGAAAATTCCTTCTGCTTTCTTTTTTCACTCTTCTATTACGCGATTCACCAAAATTCGTGATTCTCCTTTCCCAAATGAACCCAAAACAATTCTCAGAATTTTGTGTTCCAAAGCCTCTATAATCTCGTGAAATCAATTACTATATAGAGAGAGGGGGCAGAAATAAGCCCTTTACCCCCTCTTAATTTCCGGCTTTTTTCCGCCCCGTCTCGGGAATTATTACCATGGCAGACTTTACCGAAACCTCCATTTCCAGAAATGCGAAGAGAGTATTCTCTACTCCTATCGCAGATGTCGAAACCTTCAACGAGGTTGTCGAAGCATTCAAGAACGACGAGACTATGAACATCATCAAGAACGTCTCCTCTACTACCTACAAGTGCAGAATCGAGTACAAGGACGCCGCAGGAGAAGACGCAGGCTATATCCTCTTCTACGGTGCTTCCACTGATAACATGAACGACATGGCAAGCCTTCTCTCCGGCACTGAAGCCGCTGAGACTGCCGCAGGCACTGGCGGAAGTGCCGTTCTTGACGCAGAAGCATACCACTGGCTTGTCAAATTCACCTGTACCAAGAACATCAATATCGAAGGCAAAAATTACGAAGACACCTTCACCGTCACTATCGGACAGGACTACATGCTCATTTCGGGCTTCACCTATGACGCAACCAGAGATGTTATCGAGACTTGGGCAGATGCTCAGGCAGCTCTCGCATAAAGCCGCAGACTACATAGAGCGAATACTAAAAAAAATCCTGCCCCAAATCAAGAAAGAAACTATCAAGAGACTACTGGTTTGGGCAGGGTGGGTCTTAATGTTAATCGCGGAAACAGTGCTTGACTCCGTAGAATAATACCGCAAGGGAACGCCTCAGAGCCGGATGTTTTGTGAGTTCATCCGGCTAAACTCTTTTTTTTCTTCACAAAATACAATTTGCGAGCGCAGGGGCGCGAGCCGTAGCCCGCCGAGCGGCTGCGAGAGTAGCGAGCGAACGTAAGTGAGCGAGAGCGAGGAGCACGGGCTACATCAGTGTTGCATCTGTGCCCATCTGTGTTGATAAATTATGCAAAAGACCGGCTCGGGCTTCGGTACAAGTCGGCGCATCGCAAGCCACTTCGTGTCTTGCTCATGGCTCGAGTCTTGACCTTCGGTCAATCCTCTCGCCCTCCCAGAGGGAGCCCTCGCCGACCTTGAACCTTCGCCTATCGCCTATCTGTAAAACTCCGGCGGCAAGGCTCGGTAAAACCTCGCCTTCTCCGCCTTCGTGACCCTCGAAACATAAAGGGGCACAATTTACCAGAGACACAAGTCGCCCGACTCGGCAAATCGCAAAAGCGAATTTGCCTCCTCCGGCTGCCTGGGATGCTCGCCTACGGTCAATCCTCGAAACCTACGGAAAGCCTGCGGCTTCCCTTCGGCTTTCTCGGATTCACCTCCGGCTCGCCGCGCGCTTAGAATAACCAATAAAATGCCTGCCATCTTTCACACACCAAATACAAAATACAACCCTCGTCACGTCCCTGTTATTCAGAATAATGCTTGCCTCACGCGATACATTTATATCTTAATACTGCCTATTTATTTAAGCAGTTTCGCAACGAAACTCTCTCGGGCCATTAGATCAGTCAGGCAGATCGACGGACTTTTAATCCGCAGGTCGGGGGTTCAAATCCCTCATGGCCCGCTTCACACCCGGATTTTTGAAATAGCAACTCAAAAGAGAAGGCTATCTCATTTGTCTTGGGCGTGCTTTTTAAAACTCACTCCACCGGCGACCCGTTGGGTATCAAAAAAACGCCGAAGAAACGCACTTTTTATCGAACAAACAGCTACCAGAACAATCAGCAGCAAGACAAAAGTATCCAGAAACAAGGAATCTGATTAGGAGCTATATGACACGACTCAATGTATTACTTCATGAGATGGTCCCGGACCATCAGATCATGACCGGAGAAGAGGTAACAGAACTTCTGAAGACCTTCGACATCAGCGAAGACCAGCTTCCGAAGATTTACCACGACGACCCGGCTATCAAAGCCTGCGGCGGAAAACCCGGAAATGTCATTCGTATTATAAGAAAAAGCCAGACTGCAGGAGAGGCAACCTCTTACCGCCTTGTCGTCAGACGGCCGAAGAAATAACCACGGAAGAAAATCATGATCGACAGAAGCGTATTATCAGGCGCGTACTTCTCTCAGGAACACGTAGCCCGCCACCAGCTTGACTCGTACAACCACTTCATCGAGCACAACCTCCAGAAAGTGGTAAACGAACAGAGAATTGTGGAAACCGAAATCGTCAACCGCGGCAAAAACCAGGAGCCGGTCTGGGTCGAACTCGGAAACATCCGCGTAGAAAAACCAATCGTACGTGAAGCAGACGGATCCCAGAGCAAACTCTACCCGACCGAAGCACGTCTTAGAAACTTAACCTACGCAGCCCCGATGGTCCTCGAAATGACCCTCCACCAGGGAGACAAAGTATTCCCGGTACAGGAAACCACCATCGGACAGCTCCCGGTAATGATTGGTTCAAAGGTCTGTAACCTCTGCGGACTCTCCATCGACGAAAGAACCGAACAGGGTGAAGACCCGTGCGACCCGGGAGGATACTTCATTGTAAACGGAACCGAGCGTGTCTTAATGACCTTAGAGGACTTAGCATCCAACAAGATCATGACCGAGTACACCGAACGCTACAACGAACAGATTCACGTAGCAAAAGTCTTCTCCCAGTTCAGAGGATACCGTGCACTCGTTGTCGTCGAGAAAAACAAAAAGAACTTACTCGACGTCTCCTTCCCGTCTGTTGCAGGACACCTCAGATTCGCAGACTTAATGCGTGCATTAGGACTTGAATCTGATGAGGAAATCGTATCCGCTGTCTCCCTTGACGAAGACATCTTAACCTACATGATGCAGAACCTCGAAGAAAGCGAGTGCGCAACTGTAGAAGAAGGTGTCATGTACGTCGGAAAGAAACTCGCACCAAACCAGACCAAAGACTACCAGAGAAAGCGTGCAGAGTTTGTCTTAGACAGCTACCTCCTCCCGCACTTAAACTACTTAATCCCGGCAAACTTAAAACCGGGAGACGAAGGCTACGCAGAATACGCACGTGACGTCCGCGTCGCAAAAGCAGAATTCTTAGGCCGCATGGCAGAAGCCTGTTTCGACCTTGCATTAAGCAAGAGAAGAATCGACGACAAAGACCACTACTCCAACAAGCGTTTAAAACTCGCCGGTGACTTAATGGAAGATCTCTTCCGTATCTCCTTAAACAGACTCACCCGTGATGTCAAATACCAGCTCGAGCGTGCAAGCATGCGCCACAGAGAGCTCGCTATTGGAACCGTTGTCAGAGCAGACGTCTTAACCGAGCGTTTAATCCACCCGCTCGCAACCGGAAACTGGGTTGGAGGAAGAACCGGTGTCTCGCAGCTTATGGACAGAATTGATCACATGTCTGTCATCTCTCACCTGCGCCGTGTCATCTCCCCGCTTTCCCGTTCCCAGCCGCACTTCGAAGCCCGTGATCTTCACCCGACCCAGTGGGGAAGAATCTGCCCATCCGAAACACCGGAAGGACCGAACTGTGGTTTAGTAAAGAACTTCGCACAGCTTGTTGAAATCAGCAAAGGAACCGACGAAGACGAAATCCTTCGCGTAATCCAGGGTATGGATATCCAGCCAATCAGGAGTGAGTAAATATGGAGAAAAAAATGGCCCGTGTATTCGTTGACGGAGCATTAATCGGAAAAGTCGACGATGCAGAAGGATTCACCCGTCACTTCCGTCAGATGAGACGTTCAGGACAGGTTTCCACTGAAGTCAACATCTCATACAAAGACTACAGTAACGAAATCGTCATCAACACCGACAGAGGACGTGCACGCAGACCGTTAATCGTCGTCGAAAACGGAGTGCCGACTGTCACTCCGGAAGATGTCGAGAATGTCAGAAACGGCACATATGAATTCATGGACCTTATCAAGATGGGTAAGATTGAATTCATCGACGCAGAAGAAGAAGACGACTTATACATCGCAGTTCAGGAAGAAGACTTAAAGCCGGAACACACCCACCTGGAAATCGATCCGTCCTTAATCCTTGGTATCGGAGCAGCACACGTTCCATTCCCGGAGCACAATGCATCTCCGCGTGTTACCATGGGTGCAGGTATGATTAAGCAGGCACTTGGTTTTGCCCAGTCCAACATGAAACTCCGCCCGGACACCAGAGGACACATGCTTCACTATGCACAGGTCCCGATGGTTCACACCCAGGCAGCAGAATTAGTCGGATCTGACAAACGCCCGCAGGGACAGAACTTCTGTGTTGCAATCATTTCCTACGAAGGATACAACATTGAAGATGCACTTATCTTCAACAAGGCATCCGTCGAGCGTGGTGTTGGACGTTCCCACTTCTTCAGAACCTACGAAGGTGAAGAGCGCAGATACCCTGGAGGACAGGTTGACAGAATCGAAAAGCCGGATGACGACATCACCGGATCCCACGGACCTGGATCTTACGTAAACCTCGACGTTGACGGTATCATCAACCCTGAAACCATTGTCAAGGAAAAGGACGTCTTAATTGGAAAGACCTCCCCGCCGCGTTTCCTCGAAGAACCAACAGGAGAGCTCTTAGCTGTTGAGAAACGCCGTGACACTTCGATTACCATGAGAAGCAACGAAACCGGTATTGTCGATACCGTTATCGTTACCGAGTCCGAGAACTCCTCCCGCCTCGTCAAAGTCAGAACCCGTGACCTTCGTGTACCGGAAATCGGTGACAAGTTCGCATCCAGACACGGACAGAAGGGTGTCTGCGGTTTAATCACCATGCAGGAGAACATGCCGTTCACCGCAGAAGGTATCTCTCCTGACTTAGTCATCAACCCGCACGCAGTCCCGTCCCGTATGACCATCGGTCACATGCTTGAGATGATTGGAGGAAAAGCAGGATCTCTTGAAGGTTCCCGTGTCAACGCAACCTCCTTCCGTAAGACCTCTGTTGAGCAGATTTTCGACTCTCCGTTCGCACGCGAACGCCTCTTAAAGGACAAGGAAATCGGAAAGGACGTCAAGAACAACACCTTAACCCGAGAACAGGTTCTCCGCCACCAGTTAAACCAGGCAGGATTTGCACACACCGGCCGTGAAGTCATGTACGACGGTATCACCGGACGCAGATTCCACGCAGATATCTACATCGGTGTTATCTACTACCAGAAACTGTACCACATGGTATCCACCAAGATGCACGCAAGATCCAGAGGACCGGTCCAGGTTTTAACCCGCCAGCCGACCGAAGGACGTGCACGTGAAGGAGGTCTTCGTTTCGGAGAAATGGAGCGTGATGTCATGATCGGACACGGAGCAGCAATGGCTCTCAAGGAACGTCTCTTAGACGAGTCCGATGCAGTCAAGCAGTACGTCTGTGCACGCTGCGGTATGGTTGCAATGTACGATGCAAAGCAGAAGGCAACCAGATGCCTTGCCTGCGGTGCAGAGACTGACATCTACGAAGTTGAGATGAGTTACGCATTCAAGCTCCTGCTTGATGAAATGAAGAGTATGGGTATAGCCCCGAGACTGAAACTGGAGGATATGGTATGACCTCACCAAAGAGAATCGGAAAGATCGAGTTCGGTCTTCTCTCCCCGAAACAGATCCGTGACATGAGTGTCTGTAAGGTCATCTGGCCGGACACCTATGATGACGACGGATTCCCGTACCCGAAGGGATTAATGGACCCGAGCCTTGGTGTCATTGACCCGGGACTTCGCTGTAAGACCTGCGGTCAGAAGCAGGGCGACTGTCCGGGCCACTTCGGTCACATTGACCTTGCAAAGCCGGTTATCCACGTCGGATACACCCGTTTAATCAGAAAACTTCTCCGTATCACCTGCCGTGACTGTGGAAGACTTCTCCTCGACAAGGAAGAGATTGAAAAGTTCTCTGCATTAGAAGACGACCCGTACTCCGCTGAGACTATCGGTGAAAAGGACGTTAAGAAAGAGCGTGTCTGTCCGTACTGTGGAGAACAGCAGTACAAGATTAACTTCGAAAAGCCGACCTCCTTCGTTGAAGTCATCTCCGTTGTTGATGAGAACACCGGAAAGACCATCAAGACCGAGCAGAAGTTAACCTCCGCAGACATCCGTGAGCGTTTAGAGCGCATCACTGACGACGACCTCAGACTTCTTGGAATCGACCCGGATGTAGCAAGACCGGAGTGGGCAGTATTAACTGTACTTCCAGTACCTCCAGTAACTGTCCGCCCGTCCATTATCCTCGAAAACGGTCAGCGTTCTGAAGATGACTTAACCCACAAGCTTGTTGATATCATCAGAATCAACCAGCGCTTCAGAGAAAACCAGGATGCAGGTGCCCCGCAGCTCATTATTGAGGATTTATGGGAGTTACTGCAGTACCATGTAACAACCTACCTCGACAATGAAGTCGCAGGATGTCCGCCGGCAAGACACCGTTCCGGACGCCCGCTTAAGACCTTATCCCAGAGATTAAAGGGTAAGGACGGACGTTTCAGAGGATCTCTGTCCGGTAAGCGTGTCAACTTCTCTGCACGTACCGTTATCTCTCCGGACCCGAACCTTTCCGTTGGTGAGGTCGGTGTCCCGCTCGCTATCGCAAACGAGATGTCTGTCCCGGTCAGAGTTACCAAACAGAACATCGAAGATATCCGTGCAATGATCAGAATTGGTCCGCACAGACCAACTCTTCGTGACCCGTGCGGTGCAAACTATGTAAACAGACCTGACGGCAGAAGAATCAGACTTATTGCAGGTCCGGAAGGAAACTGTGACACTGTTGCAGAAATGATTGAGCCTGGATGGAAGATTGACAGACAGCTCCGCGACGGAGATATTGTTCTGTTCAACCGTCAGCCGTCTCTGCACAGAATGTCTATCATGTCTCACAGAATCAAGGTCATGAACGGCAGAACATTCCGCTTAAACCCGGCAGTATGTCCTCCGTATAACGCAGACTTTGATGGTGATGAAATGAACTTACACGTTCCGCAGACTGAAGAAGCACGTGCAGAAGCAGAGCTTCTCGTTGCGGTTCAGGAGAACATTTTATCTCCGAGATTCGGTGCACCGATTATCGGCGGTCTTCACGACCACATCTCAGGTATCTTCATCTTAACCAACCAGACAAAGTGGTACACCAAGTCTGAGTTCCTGTACCTCTTAAAGTACACCAAGATGGACAAGATGCCGGAGCCGGGCAAGATTGTCGACGGTGTTCCATACTGGAGCAACAAGCAGGCATTCTCCGTGATTCTGCCAAAAGATGTCAGCATGTTCTACAAGGCAACCTGTTGCCAGAACTGTACTCCATGTACCAAGGACTCTGAAGCAGGCTGTCCAAACGATGCATTCGTCAGAATTGTCGACGGTGAGCTCTTATGCGGAACCATTGACAAGAAGTCTGTCGGAGCAATGGATGGAGCAATCTTAAACAGAATTATCCGTCTGCACGGTACCCGCAGAGCACGTGAGTACATTGACGACTTAACCAAGCTGTCTATTCGTGCAATCATGATTAACGGTTTCAGTTACGGTATCAATGATACTGACCTCGGTAAGAATGAACACAAGCAGATTCGCGATGTCTTAGATCAGGCAGAGTCCGATGCAGCACAGAAGATTTCTATCTTCGAACAGGGACACTTAGAGCCGATGCCGGGAAGAACTCCGGAAGAAACTTTAGAGTTACAGCTCATGAGTCAGCTTGGTAAAGCTCGTGACCGTACTGGTGACATTGCATCCAGACACTTAGGTTTCGAGAACTCCTCTGTGGTTATGGCTGTATCCGGTGCCCGTGGTTCTATGCTTAACATGGCACAGATGGCAGGTTGTATTGGTCAGCAGGCAGTTCGTGGTGAGCGTCTGTCCAGAGGTTACGAGGACAGAACCCTTCCGCACTTCAAGCGCGGAGACAAGGGAGCTGGAGCACACGGTTTCGTTAGAAACTCCTACAAGTCCGGTCTTACTCCGACTGAGTTCTTCTTCCACGCAATTGGAGGTCGAGAAGGTCTTGTCGATACTGCAGTCCGTACTTCCCAGTCCGGTTACCTGCAGCGTCGTATGATTAACGCACTTCAGGATTTAAAGGTCGCATACGACGGAACTGTTAGAAGTACCGGCGGTAAGATTATCCAGTTCGTCTATGGTGAAGACGGTACTGATCCGGCAAAGTCCGCATCCGGTCAGCCGGTTGATGTTAAGGGTATTGCCGAGTCTGTCTTAAAGGAGGAGATCTAAGATGGCAGAGAAGTCTTTAGAGGAAAAAGTCAACGCAGCACTCGAAGAGGCTGTTGTTGAAGAGCCGGTTGTTGAGGAGGTCGCAGAGAAGAAGACCCGTTCCAAGAAGGCAAAGAAGGAGGAAGAAGAGGTTCTTTCTCCGGTTGCACAGGAGATTCTTTCCTGGAACCTTCCAAAAACCCTCTTTGAGCTTGTCAGAAAGTGGGCAGAGTCAAAGACCGAAGAAGAGCTCGAGGAGCTTAACTTAGAGCATCTCCACGCAAGAATCCAGCGTTTAATCGATGAGAAGATGCCGGTTTCGACCACTACTGACCTCGTCAAGATTTTAATTTCCAAGCAGGACGCAGGAAAGACTGTAACAGACGAGCAGTTCGAGGAGATTATCACCCGTATTAAGCGCGAGTTCCAGATGACCCGTGTTCAGCCGTGCGAGGCAGTCGGTATTAACGCAGCCCACTCGATTGGTGAACCGGGTACTCAGATGACCATGCGTACTTTCCACTTCGCGGGTGTCGCTGAAATTAACGTTACTCTCGGTTTACCGCGTCTTATCGAGATTATGGACGCAAGAAAGGAGCCGTCCACTCCGACTATGACTATCTTCCTTGATGAGGATTACCGCGAGAGCCGTGATAAGGCTCGTGAGGTTTCCTGGAAGATTGAGGCAGCACCGCTTCACGAGTTCGGAGATATCGAGACTGATATCGCTGAGATGTGTGTTCTTGTTCAGGTCAACAAGGATGTCTGTAAGAAGAGAAAGATTGCATTATCCGAGGTTCTTGCAAAGGCTCCGCAGAAGATCCGCGACAAGCGTCACTACCGCGAGTTCGAGGTCGAGACTGATGAGGTCGAGGGTATCTTAAAGTTCATCCCGAAGAACGAGGATTCTTACCAGAATCTGTTCCAGCTCGCTGAGCATGTCAGACAGGTTATCGTTCAGGGTATTGATGATATCCGCCGTGTTGTGGTCAGAAAGGAGAACGATGAGTATATTCTCCACACTGAGGGTTCCAACTTAAAGGATGTCTTCGAAATCGAGGGTGTTGACTGTAAGAGAACCAAGACCAATAACATTGCAGAGATTACTTCTACCTTAGGTATCGAGGCCGCACGTGCTGCAACCATTGATGAAGCATATGCAACCTTAAAGGAACAGGGTATCAGTGTAGACCGCAGACACATTATGTTAGTTGCTGACATTATGTGTATGGACGGTGAAGTTAAGCAGATTGGTCGTCACGGTATTGCAGGCGAGAAAGAATCTGTTCTTTCCCGTGCAAGTTTCGAAGTTACCGTCAACCACTTACTCGATGCAGCAATCGCACACGAGTTTGATGAGCTCTCCGGTGTTACCGAGAACGTTATCGTCGGTCAGCCGATTCAGCTCGGTACCGGTGACGTTAAGCTGATGGTCAGAAGAGTTCCTCCGCAGGAGTAACTCCCTCCACTTTAACTCTTTTTTTTAATATTCCAATTACCTTATAACGTATTGGGTAGAATATTCAGTTATGAAAAAAATCGTCCCAATAATTCTGATAGTTCTTCTCTGCTGTCTTGGGTTTGCGATTTTTGCAGGCGCAAACGGTTTCTGGCAGACGCCGGATGTTCCAGACACTGATGAAGATGAGTATCCGTATCCAATATCTTTTCTGAAAATAGATGCTGTAGATAATCCTGACAGCTCCTTTGAGGTTATTCAATTAACAAAAGCCGACCGCGGGAAGTATCCGGTTTTAATTGGAGCTCTTGAAAACGGAGATACTTATCTCAACATCCATCCAAGCGGTGAGATGACGCCTGAGGAGTATTATTCCATTTCGGGCTTTGATTGGGAGACTTACTTTTCGTTTGACGGAAAGCTGTACCATGTTGCTTTAGGTCCTATCGGTCTGGCACCTCCAATGCCTTAACTCCCTCTTTTTTCCACCTTTACAAACCTTCTCTCCCCTATCCTTAATACTGACCGAAACCAACATAATAGTACTATTCATTTCATGAAGGGGAAACACAAATGAAATATGTCGTAGTTACAGGAGGAGTAATGAGCGGACTTGGAAAAGGCATCACCGCCGCATCCATAGGACGCATCCTCATCAACAGAGGATACCACGTAACGAGCGTAAAAATTGACCCGTACCTCAACATCGATGCAGGACTCATGAACCCTGCACAGCATGGTGAAGTATTCGTCTTAAAAGACGGCGGCGAGTCCGACCTTGATCTTGGAAACTACGAGCGTTTCTTAGACATCGAACTCACCTCCGACCACAACTTAACGACTGGAAAAATCTACCAGTCCGTAATCACCAAAGAACGCCACGGAGATTACCTTGGCGCAACTGTCCAGATTATCCCGCACATCACCGACGAAATCAAGGACAGAATCAAAAAAGCTGCCGAGACATGGACTGACAAAGAAGGAAACCACGCAGAGATTTGTATCGTCGAAGTTGGAGGAACTGTGGGCGATATCGAAAGCATGCCGTTCTTAGAAGCAGTCCGCCAGATGCGCTGGGAGTATGGAAAAGGCGACTTCGCACTTGTCCACGTCACTCTCCTTCCGGCAGACACCATGGGAGACTTAAAGACCAAGCCGACTCAGCACTCGGTCAAAGCCCTTCGCGAGTTAGGTCTCGAAGCAGACGTCATTGTCGGCAGAAGCTCCTACCCAATTTCCCCTTCCACCAAGAGAAAGATTGCATCCTTCTGTGATGTTGATACCAACTCTGTAATAAGCGCCAGAACTGCACCTGACACTTACCTTGTCCCGCTCGAACTCGAAAAGGACGGAATGGCAGATGTTCTCTTAAAACTCCTGCGCTTAGAGCCAGGAGAGGCAGACAACAGCTGGTACTCGGTTGTTTCCCGCGAGTACACAAGCCGTATCTCTGTTGGTATCATCACCAAGTACGGTGTAGAGGATGTCTATATCTCAATCAAAGAGGCATTAAAGCACGCAGGCCGCAAACTTTCGACCGAAGTCGATATTCACTGGCTTGATGCAGAGCAGTACACCGAGGAAGACCTCAGAGACCTTGACGGAATTTTAATTCCGGGAGGATTTGGAAACCGCGGTGTCGAAGGCATGATTGAAGCAATCCGTTTCGCACGCGAAAACAAGAAGCCGCTCTTTGGTATCTGCCTTGGATTCCAGCTTTGTGTTATCGAGTTCATGAGAAACGTCGTTGGATACAAAGACGCAACAAGCGAAGAGATGGGAGACGGAACTCATGCAATCGCTCTCCTTCCGGAACAGGAAGGTGTAGAGGACTTAGGAGGTACCATGCGCCTTGGAGACTTCAAGGTCTCAATCGCAGAAGGTTCCCGCCTTGCAGAACTCTATGGAGCAACTGAGGTTACCGAGCGTCACCGTCACAGATATGAAGTAAACCCAGCCTACATCGATGAGATTGAAGCAAAGGGTATGAAGTTTGTTGGAAGAAACGGACGCAGAATGGAAGCATTAGAGCTCGACGACCACCCGTACTTTGTTGCAACCCAGTTCCACCCGGAGTTCCGCTCCAGACCAACCAGAACATCCGCACCGTTTGTCGGATTCGTCGCAGCATGCCGCGACAGCCAGAGGAAAGAGTAAGATGGAGTCAATTCTCGTTCTTGATTTCGGCGGTCAGTACAATCAGTTAATTGCCCGTCGCGTCCGCGAAGCTAATGTCTTCTGCGAAGTAAAGCCGTGTACCGTATCTCTTGATGAGATTAAGGCAGGAAACTACTCCGGTATTATCTTTACCGGCGGTCCTGCAAGTGTTTATGCTGAAAATGCTCCGCGTGTAGATGCAGGTGTTTTTGAACTTGGCATCCCGGTTCTTGGAATCTGTTACGGAGCTCAGCTCACTGCATACACTCTTGGCGGAACTGTTACCTCTGCAGATACCAGAGAGTACGGCAGAACCGAGATTTCTGTCAAGCCGTCCATGATTTTCGAAGGTGTTCCGGAAAACACTACCTGCTGGATGAGCCACACCGACAGAATCACTGAAGTTCCGGCAGGTTTCTCCATCATTGCAGAAAGCCCGGTATGTCCTGTTGCTGCAATGCACAACCCTGAGCGCGGAATCTATTGTGTTCAGTTCCACCCGGAAGTTATGCACACTCCGGAAGGAACAAAGATGATTTCCAACTTCCTCTATAATGTGTGCGGATGTAAAGGCGAGTGGAAGATGTCTTCCTTCGTCAACGACACAATTGCAGAACTTAAGGAAAAGATTGGCGACAAGAAGGTTCTCTGTGCTTTATCAGGCGGCGTTGATTCTTCTGTTGCCGCCGTACTTGTCCACAAGGCAGTTGGAAAACAGCTTACCTGTATCTTTGTCGACCACGGTCTTTTAAGAAAGAACGAGGGTGATGAGGTCGAGGAAGTTTTCAGAAAGCAGTTCGATATCAATTTAATTCGTGTTGATGCGGAGGAGCGTTTCTTATCCAAACTCGCAGGCGTTACCGACCCGGAGCGTAAGAGAAAGATTATCGGTGAAGAGTTTATCCGTGTTTTCGAGGAGGAGGCAAAGAAGATTGGCGCAGTCGATTTCCTTGTTCAGGGAACTATTTATCCTGATGTAATCGAGTCCGGACCTGGAAATGCTGCTGTCATTAAGAGCCACCACAATGTTGGAGGTCTTCCGGATCACGTTGACTTTAAGGAGCTTGTTGAGCCGCTTAGAATTCTCTTCAAGGATGAAGTCAGAAGGGCAGGAACCGAGCTTGGTATCCCTGACTATCTTGTCTGGCGTCAGCCGTTCCCGGGACCGGGACTTGCTATCCGTGTGATTGGCGACTTAACCAAGGAGAAGCTCGACATTCTCCGCGATGCTGATGCAATCTTCCGTGAGGAGGTCGCAAACGCAGGTCTCGACCGTGCAATCAACCAGTACTTCGCAGCCTTAACCAATATGAGAAGCGTTGGTGTCATGGGTGATGAGAGAACCTACGATTACGCAGTGGCTCTGCGTGCAGTGGAAACTACTGATTTCATGACCGCAGACTGGGCACAGATTCCGTTCCCGGTTCTCGAGAAGATTTCAAGCCGTATTATCAATGAGGTCAAACACGTAAACCGTGTTCTCTATGATATTACAAGCAAGCCGCCGGCAACTATTGAGTATGAGTGAGGTGATTACGGGTGCCCGTAATCACTCTTGAAGTCTGTAACATGACAAAGGAACAGAAGGCAGAGACTGCCCGTGTATTCACGGAGGAGCTCTCCCGTATCACTGGTCTTCCAAAGGAGGCTATTGTGGTTCTGTTCCATGAACTTCCATATGAGGATGTGGCATCCGGGGGCGTTTTGCTCTCGGATAGGAAATAAATCTGAGATTTCCTCAGAACTTTTTTTTAATGGATTTTAGATTCAGCAGATTTACTCCTGTAAAATAGCTTCAATCTGTTTTTGCAGAATAGGAATAGTCTCTGTTGCAAGTTCCCAGAGATAGTGAGTATCTATCGAAAAGTAACTGTGAATCAGTTTATCACGAAAACCAGCCATTCCACGCCATGAAATCTCTGGATGAAGTTCGCGGAACTCCTGCGGAACATGTTTTGCGGCTTCTCCAATAATCTCAAAACTGCGTGACATGGCATTTAAGAAAATCGCATTTTCTGCTAATGATTCATATGTGGTCTGCGCAGTAATTTCCTGTATGACCTTTGTCTGTTCCAGAATGTGTGTGAGAAAAATGGATATGTCTTTCATGCCTTTACCGGTGTACAGAGAATACTGTCTGATGCAATGAACGGTTTTAACTTCGGGTGAATGCTTCTTTCGGTCAGAAGGTCTACATTTCTTCCGAAGAGTTCCTCTAAGAAATCGCTCAGATTCAGGAAATTCATATATTTGTCATATTCTGGAGAAAACGAAACTGCAAAATCAATGTCGCTTTCTGCAGTATCTTCACCGCGGGCAACCGAGCCGAATAAACAGATTCTTTCCACGCCGAACCGCTCTTCAAGTTCCGGCATCCGCTCATTAAGCGTCATCAGAACTTCAGATTTGATACTCGTGTACCCGGACATGTCGTTATAATCTAATGGGTGCTAAATGATATTAGTGTTTTGGCATGGTGACAGTCAATTCATTTTCCCCAAACTTTTTCCATCTTGCAGTCTCACTATAATTCTATGTTCCGCCCAATGCGCAGGATAAAACAGCAGCTTACAGAATCCGAAACAATATCCATTCTCGAAAAAGGCACATCAGGCGTTCTTGCTCTTTTAGGAGACGAAGGCTACCCGTATGCTCTTCCAATGAGTTATGCCTTTGACGGCTCGAGGCTTATCTTCCACAGTGCTTTATCTGGTCACAAAATCGATGCCATAAAAAATAACAATAAAGCATCATTCTGCATTGTCGAAAAGGATGAAGTAATCCCTGATGAGTACACCACATACTTTAGAAGCGTAATCGCTTTTGGAAAAATCAGAATACTTTCGCGCGACGAAGCACGTGATGCAGCAAAAATACTTGGTGCAAAATACCGTCCGGGATTTGAAGAAGAGCTCGCTGCAACGGTTGAGAGAAATCTCGATAAGATGTGTGTCTTTGTACTTGAAATCGAACACATGACAGGAAAGGAAGCTATCGAACTCGTCCGCGCAAAGAAACAGTAAATGGAATTATCAAACCTTTTCATCCGCGAATTTAAATCCGATTGGGATAA
>ERZ808048.116-NODE-116-length-16104-cov-5.721096_pt1 | contig 16104 bp, 11 predicted proteins | sample MGYA00380197_ERZ808048 | MGnify/ENA primary metagenome ERZ808048 (study PRJEB31490, sample SAMN06133377) | cow dung metagenome | isolation source: M1 | host: cow | place: China: Chengdu | collected 2015-05 ... | reverse complement strand
AAAAATAAAAGGGAAAATAAAATGCTTTCTTTATCATCCCAACAAAAAAATCGCGCAACCATCTTCGATTACGCGATTTTTTGATTTGAATTTTATGATTGTTGTTTGACCTTTTCTTTTGAAGTCAACAGACTACGGACAACTGTCAATAGTCTGTGTCAGTGTCTGAGTTCAGTGTTCTCACTTTACCTCTTCAAAATCATAATAGATAAGCAAACCCTCGTCCTTTTTGATTACAGATCCCTTAGGAAAGATTAACTTATTAGGTAAACTGTCCAATTCGTTTTTCAATTCATAAACATACCTATCTTCTACATCAATTGCAATGGGCAAATCACTCACAACATCTAAACCTTGATAGAAAGAAACACTTAGACTTTTGCCTGTTACTTCTGCCGATAGATTCAAAATGTAATCACCGTCGGCGTAAACCACAGTTGGTACCCCGCGCATACTAACATTAAGTGTTTTTTGTCCATTCTCTTCAATATAATCAGTAGAGATAACCTCATACACTATATCATTTAGAATATTGGGGTTTCGATACATCATTTTATCTCCTTTTTCATATGGGAAATAACTTTTGAGAACACTTTTTGATATAACCTCTTCTGGTGCATTCTGATTTTCTTCATTACATGCTACCAAAAACATTGTAACGAAACATATAAACAAAGTTTGCTTAATAGTTGAAAAAATAAAAAAACGATTCATAACGATAATATTTTATGTTTATTTAAAAATTTTGTATTTGTAATCCAAGTCTTCACCCCGCACGTTTATAATATACAAGCCTTGGGGCAATTTATTGTACAATGATAAATAATCTAATTTCAACTTCTTCTGCACGAAGAGCACATGGCATTGTAAGAAGCATGCCCAACACCCAAGCAAAAATTTTTGTTCTCATACAACGTGACTTTATTAAAATGTTATAATTCCGCAAATCCTATTGGACTTGCGCATGCAAAATTACAACAAAAAATCATGAGAATAAAAAAAATGATTGGGAAATTCAAAAACATAAAGCACTGATTATCTATCAGTTATATTTTTGCGCATTGGGAAATTTACTATTAGGCATGTGCTAACTTAATAAATCAAGCAAAAAATCACGCATATTAGAGGTCTGTGTCCCTAATTTTTTAGCAGTAGTATATTTGAATTTTCCAAGTCCACTATGAGAATAAGGAATTAATTCTACCATTTGTTTTGTATCAGCATTTAGCACAATCAATATACATAATCGTATTTCCTTTTCAGATAAACCAAAGGGAATCAAATGATCAACGATTCCATACAACCGCTGATTGGCAATATTACACATCTGAGTATAATTGTGCCATTGGAATAGGGTTAGTATAGCATCACTTTCATGAATAAGTGAGCATACTTTTTCCACGTCACATCGCATCTGAACACGTTGTTCCTCTCTACGGATAGATAAATCATCTATCGTTTGGGTCAGTCGTTCTTGCATTTGTTCTTTCTCTTCCAAATCAGTAAGAAGCAAATGATGTTTCCTTCGTCTGTACAATAGATAACCCAGAACACCACTTGTTAGTACAAAAGATATTGCGATATACAGCCATCCGAAATCAGGTTGACGCTCAAGTTCTTGCTCCAGTAGTTGAATGGCTCGAGACAAATCACCATGCGAATAGCCCCACGCTTTTTGTGCATCTGCACGAGCTGATGTTATTGTCAAAATGCTATCGGAAGCTAAAGATGGGTCATCATGTGACAAAATATAATATGCTGCTATTAAATATGCATTATCTGGATACGTATCTACTACTTGTTGGGCATAATAAATAGCAGAATCGGTTTGACCTACATGACTAAAAGCTCGTGCTTTCATCATCAAACCAATGACGTCAGAATAACCATCTGCATATAAGGTATTCATCAAAACAAGAACAGAATCGTATTTTTTTAATGCTTGATACAATATGGCTTCTGTCTCTATTGTTTTTCTTTTTAAATGGTAATTATCATAAGTTCTTATACGATCTAACAACCCACATGTTTCTGCCCTCTTTTCTTGCCAAGCTAATTCGCCTGCCATATTATTCAAACCATAATAATATAGCAAAGAGTCACCTTTTTGAAGGAAGTGATTGGTACTAATCTCGAACATATCGTATGCCAACGGAAAACTGCCTTCTAAATGTGCCAGTTCCGCCATATTGCTATACACACGACCTAATATATGATGGTCACGCGTTCGCGAGCGTGTAGCATTGATAAACACCTTCATAGCTCCCACATAGTCATCTTTGGAGCGAAGCAAACGCCCATAATGATAACATGCGTGTGCATAATCGTCAGCATAGAACCATTGCCAACGATCTAAAACATGATAAGCTTGTGCTAAAAGAAGACTATCATCATACTCATTTTGTGCTACCAGATGCACTTCACGAAGACTATCTGCATGAACGACAATAGCCTTTGCATCACGAATAGTACGTGGAGAACACGCACAAAAAAGTGATAGGAGTATAGGTAAAAGTAATGATGCTATGACATGCTGCTTTTCAAACATGTTGCAAAGGTAGCAAAAATTGTTGAAAACACAATAGATTGTGGCAAAAATAACGATATGTGGCTTAATTTGGTTTCAAAAAGTCTAATCGCTATATGTATGTGCAGCAACGTTTTGCTTTTGTTAGGCAAACGCTACGAAAGTATTTATAATAACTACTCTTGACTACAAGGTGTTTTCATAGCGAGGCGCTCTTCTTTTCTTTTGTTGAATTTCTTCACCTTGTATCCATTTCGCTCTTTGTACTTGTTTGGTATATCAATGTATTCGGGTTTATTGCCCCCTAAGTCTTCTATTCGAAGGCTATCTGCGTGGTGAATAAGTTTGATTTCATCGTACAAAAAACCTTCGTTCATCTCATACGTGCGCATGTGCAAGGTGTCTGCGGTTATATCTACCAACAGATAGTGTTGGAACCCTGCGCCTACTCGCGTCATGTCAGCATGCAACTTGTGCAAGTAAAATTTGCGTGCACTACTGATTCCTACAAAGGGTAGTCTGCGTGCATAGTTATGATCATGTCCAGAAACAACCAAATCGGCTTTAGCTAAAGTGTGCTTCAAAAAACAAGCTATTCCTACATTGCTTCTTCCCATAGAGCAAGAATAGACGGGATGATGCATCATGACAATGGTGTAACGCTCTTGAGCCTCGGAAATGACCTTATGAAGCCATGTGTTAAGGATAGTATAATCGGACAATCTCAATAGTGGATTGGTGTCAATGACAATATACCGTGCATATTCGAAATCAACGTAATAGGTAGTACCCAAGAAGCGCTTAGGACCATTCGCCGGACAAGGAAACAGTTCCAGCCACAACGGAGTGGGGTGCTTGATGATCCCTTTTATATATTCATGATTACCGATGCACGCTATCAATGGCAGGTTGGCAAAAGGTGAGTTCTGGAGCGAGTGGGACAGCAATTGGCTATAGTAGAACTGACTACGTTCCATGAAGTCCCCGCACTGTGCATAGAAGTCAATCTGTCCATGACGTGCTCCTACTGTTTCCCATTGTGCGGAATCCACTTGGTTGTGTACATCTCCAAAAACAATAAAACGCAAATGTGCCTCATCAATGGTGTCCTGCCATATTCCTTGATGTTGCACAAAACCAGGGATGTGCTCTCGCCCAAACGTATTGAAATGACATGGTATTGTATCCCCTGTATAGGCGGGTGGTTCGGGGGTTACAAACCAAACATTCCAACGGGCGACACACAAGGTAGTGCCGCCCGTTATAATGCATAAGATAGCGACTATGATTCCAATATGAATCCGACGCATAGGCTATATCGTTATATTAGAATGGTAAATCACCACTATCATCATTGGATGGCATTGCATCAAATGGTGTGACATTAGGTGCTGCGGCTACGGTATGGGCCTCTTGTGCTGCTGGTGCAGTTGGTGCTGCAGTTGCTTCACCAACGATGCCTTTTTGCACTTTCCATGCACGAATACTGGTGTACCATTTGCCATTGAACTCACGACTTTCAATATCAAAAGAGACTGTAACCAACTCGTCCATTTCGCAAGCATTGTTCTTGATACGATCTTCGCCAAAAATTTCAAAATGCACCTTACGTGGGTATTGTTCTTGAGTCTCCAAAACGTATGCCTGTAGTTGCCAAGGGTTACCAGAGGTCTTGCTTATTCCTGATTGAAGTGGCAATACTTGTATGATCTTTCCTGAAACTTCCATAATATTACTTATTGTTTATTATTTGATTTATAGTGCTATGTGCAATTCAATAGTTTAGAGCATTTTTGAGGCGCTCTAAACTATTGAACTCTAAACGTTTACTATATATAGGATAGTTGTTTTTTATCCCTTGATAGCAGCTACACCAGGAAGTACTTTACCTTCGATAGCCTCCAATAGCGCACCACCACCAGTTGAGATATAGCTTACGCGGTCAGCCATGCCAAACTTGTTAACACAAGCCACGCTATCACCACCACCAATCAAGCTATAAGCGCCATTGTCAGTAGCTTCTGCAATAGCCTCAGCAATAGCCTTGGAACCTGCACTGAATGTGTCAAACTCAAACACGCCAGCAGGACCATTCCATAGGATAGTCTTAGCACCACGGATAGCCTCAGCAAATGCTTTGCGGCTTTCAGGTCCAGCATCCATACCTTCCCAACCTGCAGGGATATCTTTCGCAGGGAAGATTTGGGTATTAGCATCGTTAGAGAAGGAGTCACCAGCCACACAATCGGTTGCCAAAACCAAGTTCACGCCTTTAGCTTTAGCTTGGGCCATGATCTCCAAAGCCAAATCCAACTTATCATTTTCACAGATAGACTCACCTATTTGTCCTCCTTGTGCTTTCATGAAGGTATAGGTCATACCACCGCAAAGAATCAAGTTGTCCACTTTGTCCATGAGGTTCTCAATGATACCAATCTTGGTACTAACTTTCGAGCCACCCATAATGGCTGTGAAAGGACGTTTGATGTTGCTCAAAATATTATCAACAGCTTGTACCTCTTTCTCCATCAAGAAGCCCAACATCTTGTTGTCAGCATCAAAATAGTCAGCGATAACAGCGGTAGAAGCATGTTTGCGGTGAGCAGTACCGAAAGCGTCATTTACGTAGCAGTCTGCATAGCTTGCCAAAGTCTTAGCAAATTCTTTTTGACTTGCTTTCATCGCTTTTTTAGCTTCTTCGTATGCAGGATCTTCTTTGTCAATGCCAACAGGTTTACCCTCTTCTTCTGCATAGAAACGTAGGTTCTCAAGCAACAATACTTCTCCAGCATTCAATGCTGCAGCTTGTTCTGATGCTTTGGCGCAGTCTTCTGCGAATTTAACAGGTGTACCCAATGCTTGGCTAACTGCCTCTACGATTTGTGAGAGGCTATATTTAGCTACTACTTTTCCCTTAGGCTTACCCATGTGACTCATAATAATCAATGCGCCACCAGCCTCTAAAATATGTTTGAGAGTAGGAAGGGCACCGCGAATACGGGTGTCGTCAGTGATTTTACCATTTTCATCGAGTGGCACATTAAAGTCCACGCGAACAATTGCTTTCTTGCCAGCAAAATTGTAGTTGTTAATCGTCATCATCGTGTCTTATAGTTATAAAGTGTTAATATGTACAAAAGGAATGGTTTTCGTCTGCAAAAATAGTGATTTATTCTAAAATATGCAAATTATCTCTCCATATTTTATTTTTCAAGTTCTATGCATTTCAAATTGCCATCCAAACCATACAATACCGATTGGTGAATAAGTGCTTGTTGATCAATGCACATAGTCGAATCGATACGTTTGTGTTCTATTCCTCCTAAACTCAACATGCTATGGAATAGTGTCATGGTAGATATTCGTTTGTTCCGGTTGTTCTCAAGAGCAGACAACTTATCAGGATAGCGTTGTTTGTATTCTTCCGAAGTCCACACAATCAAGGGAACATGATATTCCCATCGACTGGTTCTATACCCTCCATGCAACATCATTTTTCGTTGGTCGTCCAATAGGTTTTCTCCGTGGTCTGAAACATACACCACTACCGCAGGACGATGGGTTTGCTCCACCATGGTGATGACGTTATCTATAAACCAGTCGGTATATAGCAAGGCATTGTCGTACGAGTTGATGAGTGATTCCTTTAGTTTGGAAAAGATAGTATCGGGCAAATTAGAGATGGGTTTGCGTGATTGGATATATTCTTTTAGGTCGTATGAGTCAGCATTCATATCGGGTAAGAAGTGTGCAAAATGAGCAGGATAGCGGGATGAATACTTGTAGTGGCATCCCAATGTATGCAGTAGGATAAACTGTTTTTGTGTCGGTTGATGTGTTTGGTCAAAATGCTTCAGTTCTCCTTCCAGTGGTTTGAGCAAGCAACTATCCATAAAGGATACCTCATGTTTCGATGTAGGCTGGTAGTGGGTAAAATCACAATCGTGTGCTACTCGCAACAAGTAGGTATTTCCAAAACTTTGGTCTGCTATCCATGCTGTTCTATAGCCTACTTCTTGAAATGCATCCACAAATGTTTTGTCGGTATATATCTCGCTACCGCTACGAGGATGCGAGTGGGATAAGATGTAAGGAACACTCACTGTGGTTAGGTTGGCAATGCTATAGCAACTATCAAAACTCACCCATTGTCCCTGTCGAGCATCTAAATGTGGTGTAGTTGGTCGCTGATATCCGTGTATTCCCATGTGGTCATAACGAATCGTCTCTCCTAAAATCAACACGACCAAAGCATCTGCAGGAGCGGAGGTGCACGTAGAGTCCATGCCGAAACTAAAATCTCTTACCAGTTTTTTATGTTGCTCCATTTCTGCATACAGATTTATCACATGGTAGGATGCCAAGGCAATATTAAAGGGATTGGCTTTTTCTATGCCAACGAAGGCTTCTGTTCTCAGGTCCTCATGATTGATAGGTAACCAACGATTGACTATTTTACTATTGGTGATAGCTAAACCTATGCCACATACTACATAAAAAGCGATAAAAACCAACATTACGCGTCTGCGATAATGGCGAGGGAAGATATATTCATTCTTGATGTATCGATGCACGGCATAGAGATACCCACCTCCAATGGCCAATACGATGAGGATGAGGAACCAAAAAGAAGAGACGAGTTCCCAAAATTCTCCTGGTTCGGACAATGTCAGTGTATATACAAACAGAATAGAGGTTGTCGCATGGTGCATCACCAAATGAATGATGTCTATAATTCGTGCAAAAAACAGTCCGAATGAGAGGTATAAGAATGAACGTTTGCGTAGCAAGGTTAGTGGAATGACATACACTCCTAACCCAGCAAAAAAATATATCACATGCATTCCCCATCCCTGCAGGTCTTTGGCCAAAAACGTACCAAGCAAGGTGGGAAACAAAAGGTATAAAAACAAAATAGCAAAAACGATGTGCTCTTTTCTTTTTTCTGTCAAAACATGCGATAGCTTCACGATTCTAAATAATTATAATCGGATGTGATATATTACTTTTCTTGTTCTGCCTTTCGAATCTGTACGGGTAATTCGATGAGTTTTTGTTGTATATCGAGGAGTCGGCTTTCCAATGCAATGATTTGTTTAGCAATTGGTTTGCGTTCTTCTGGTGACAAGTCAATATATGTTTCTCGTAAACTTGCCAATTGTGTAGTAACTTGTTCGTAATCGGATTGTATTTGTTCGTACTGAGCGAAGAGTTCCAATGCTTTGGGCGTTTGAAAATCTTCATCAGAAGTGTAAACAACAGAGTCATTGATGATGAAATAGATATCTTCATGCTCTATGGTTTTTTGCGCTTTGATAGAATCTGTTTTGGTATCTTTACGTGGTACAGCTCTATCGTAATACTTGAGTTGGGCATAACAAACCAAAGAGTCTTGTGATACGTTCTTGTGATAGGTCTTATACTCGGGTATGGCGAAGGTGTAAACACATACCGAGTCGTTGGATGTAAAACGGTCGGTTGCAAAATATCCGATTGATCGCAACTCGTCTATAGCATACATATAATCGTTGGCTGGCGAGTTGTATGGAAAGCCTAAATTTTCAGATGTAGCAAAGGTTTGATTGGCCGTGTTGTAGCGGGTTATATAGATATCATATCCTCCGAATCCATCGGGATTATTTGAAGAAAAATATATCGTCAGTCCATCACTTAATCCAAAGGGGTAATTTTGTAAGGTACCACTATTCACATTCTTTGGTAACAGCTCCGCTTTTTCCCATGTATCCAACAATCGATATTGCATACACAAAGCGATGGTAGAATCTTGTTTTTGTGCAAACAATCGTCTGTCGTTTCGTTGGTTGGTGTAAGTAACCAAGTGATTGGTATCCATAGCCAACGTTCCCGCTTCCACGCTCAACTGATATGCATTTAAGAAATCGTTATATGGCATCAATACCGAGTCCAGAATGGTTATTTTTTCTACTCGTTTGAGGTAGCGACTTATTTTTTGTGCTTGCAATAGTTGTGCTTGTATATAATCGTATCGTTCATCCTCTTTGTTAAGTTCCAAAAACTTTTGATATGATTGCATTGCCAATTCTGGATACCATAGAGCCATGTAAACTTCAGCCAAATAAAAATGCTTGAGAGGATATCTATCTCCAGCCTTTTCAAAATAAATAGCAGCTGTCTGCAAATCTCCTGTTTCTTGTGCGCAGCGTGCATATCGATAGAGGTAAAGCGTGTTGTTTGGGGATGCTTTGAGTAGAAGTTGGTATTCTTGTTTGGCAGCCGAATAATTCTTATCTTGAGTAAAGAGCATTTCTGCTTTTTTGGCAGACTGTGCACTAAGACATGCTATGCTTGCAAAAGCACAAAATATGACAACAAAAAATTTACGCATAATTCTCAATATACAAAAAATCGCTGCAAAGATACGCATTTTTTTTTATAAATGATAATTATGAAGCACGAATTATTAATTTTTGGTTTGATACGCCTTATTTGTAATCAAGAATTTTTATCCCATATCCGCTCTAATAATTAGGAGGGTTAATCCTTAATTCTCAACATCAAAAATTCATCATTCATAATTCATCATTCATAATTCAAAATTACCATAAGGGTATAGCAGGGGTATAGCAAGGGTATACGTGACCGTCGGTAAGGATAGGAAATAAAACAACAATCATGCGCCCTGTATTTTGTGTGTCTAAATCACATTTTTTGAGGGTATCAAATCCTCATGCAAAACATGGTCTGTTATGAACCATATTGCCCAATAATTAGATAGCCATTTTGGGTGTTTAGGATGTTTGATTGCCTTTGTTGAGGTTCATCCCATTGGAGCGCAATGTATGCTTTGAGAATCAAAATAATTGTAAAATTGTCAAATAGATTTGCAGCGTTGCAAAAAAATCAGTATCTTTGCACGCAAATTTTATATACATATAAAACACCTCATTTATGAAAAAAAGTGTATTATTCTTCATTTTACTTGTATTTATGGCTTGCCAAAATTCCAATCCATTGTTAACAGAGCAACAAACACCTTTTGGTGTTCCTGCTTTTGATCAAATCAAAGTTGAACACTATATGCCAGCCTTTGAAGCGGCTATTCAAGCCAATCAGGCAGAGATAGACGCGATTATCAATAACCCAGCGGCTCCTACTTTTGAGAATACCGTAGAAGCACTTGACCGAACGGGTGAGTTGCTTGATAAGGTTGTTGGTGTTTTCTTCAACGTGTTGGAAGCTGATGGCAACGACGAGATGAATAAGATTGCAGAGCAAGTGACCCCTATGCTATCTGCTCTTTCGGACGGTATTATCTTGAACGATAAACTTTTCCAACGAGTTAAGACTGTTTATGAGCAAAAAGATGACTTGAATCTCAATCCAGAGCAAATGCGTCTTTTGACCGAGACATACAAACAGTTTGCGCAAAATGGTGCTAATTTGCCTGAAGATCAGAAAAAACGCCTCATGGAGATTAACCAAGAGTTGGGCTTGTTGTCCTTGCAATTTGGTAACAATGTAGTAGCAGAGACCAATGCATATCAACTGTTCATTACCGATGAGAATGAATTGAAAGGTTTGCCAGAGTCAGCCAAGGCGGCAGCCAAAGAAGAGGCAACAGCTGCTGGACGTCCAGATGCTTGGCTCTTTACTCCTAAGCGTACCAGTTTTACTCCTGTATTGCAATATTGCGAGAACAGAGAATTACGCAAAGAGCTATTGATGGCCTACACCACTCGTGGTAATCATGATAATGAGTTTGACAACAAGGATATCATCGTGAAGACGATGCAACTACGTGTGGAAAAAGCTCGCTTGTTTGGTTATAGCAATCCTGCAGACTATATTTTGGCAGACTGTATGGCTCACGATGCAAAGACAGTAGATGAGTTTTTGCAATCGGTTTGGGAACCCAGTTTAGAGGCTGCGAAGAAAGAGGCAGCAGAGTTGCAAAAACTATTGGACAAAGATTTGCCAGGTGAGAAACTTCAACCATGGGATTGGTGGTACTACACAGAGAAACTTCGTGTGGAGAAATATAATCTCAACGAAGAAGAGCTCAAACCATATTTCGAATTGAGCAATGTGAGAAAAGGTGCATTCCAATTGGCTACCAGTTTGTTTGGATTGCAATTTGAGCAACTCACAGACATGCCGGTTTACAATCCAGAGGTTGAGGTGTTCAAGGTAACGAATGCCGATGGTAGTCTTGTTGGTATTCTCTATACAGACTATTTCCCAAGAGCAGGCAAGAGACCTGGTGCTTGGATGAACAATATTTGCAATCAGTTTGTAGATGCTCAAGGAGTGGATCATCGCCCTGTTATCATCAATGTGGGTAACTTCAACAAACCTACTCAGGGCAATCCTTCTTTGTTGTCTATGGATGATGTTGAGACATTGTTCCATGAGTTTGGACATGCGTTGCATGGTCTTATGTCCAAGGCGACATACAAGTCTTTGGCAGGAACGAATACCCCAAGAGATTTTGTAGAGCTTCCTTCTCAGTTCATGGAGAACTATTGCTATCATCCACAAATCATGAAGACGTATGCTTTTCATTATCAAACGAACGAGGTGATGCCCGATGAGTTGATTGAGAAAATCAATCGCTCCAACACGTTCAATCAAGGATTTGTGATGACAGAATTGCTTTCAGCATCTATTCTTGATATGGATTATCACAAGATGACTACCACCGAAGCGTTTGATGTGAATGCGTTTGAGGCACAGTCTATGGAGCAAATGAATATGATACCTCAAATCATTACTCGTTACCGTTCCACTTTCTACAACCATATCTTCACAACGGGGTATGCTGCAGGATATTATAGTTACACTTGGTCTGCTGTGTTGGATGCAGATGCTTTTGCTGCATTTGTGGAGACAGGGGATATTTTGAATCCAGAGGTTGCCAAGAAGTATCGCAGACTATTGGAACAAGGTGGTACTCGAGATGCAGCGGAGTTGTATCAAGAGTTTAGAGGTAAAAATCCCGACCCTAAGCATCTGCTCCTCAGAAATGGATTTATATCGGAATAAGTACTACAACCCTCTAATACCACGAAACACTTTTTATCCCATATAACCCGATGGCAATTGCCAACAACTATTCTCGCAATGGTTGGTGTCGTAGCCATGTGGATTCCTGACTTTCTTCGTGTAGAAGAAGGGTTATGTGACTTAATAATAACACTATCGGTAGCTATCATCAATTCGCTATTGGTAGTGTTGTTGCTACATAGAGGCGGGGTGATACGCACCATGTCAGGCTTTCCTGCATTTTTGTACCTTTTACTTGTGGGTACCTTTCCTCAAGTACACATGTCGTGGACGGGACAATTGGTCGTTTTGTTGATACTATTAGTATTGTTGCGCATGCAACGAACCTCCCAATCGGTAGTGGTACAAGAACACGCTTTTCTATCAGGAGTCTTGTTGGGCGTGGCCACTTTGTTGCAACAAGAAATGATTTTAGGGGTACTTGTTGTGTGGTTGTTTTTGTTTTTTGAGAGACAGTTTACTTTTAAGTCTTTCTTTGCACCTATATTGGGATGGGGTGTTGTTGTGTTTTTGTATGCAGTAGCAGGATATCTGGGATGGATAGAGTTGGGAGAGTTTCCAACAATCAGGTTGCATTGGATAGGCGAACATACCGATACCCCAGAGTTGATTATGGTTGGTTTTCTTGTTGTAATGATGGTAGTGACTGGCGTGATGGCTTTTGCCAACGTTACACGTGAGGGACTTCGAGTAAGGGCGATGCTTAATGCTATTGCGTTGTGGGCAATCTTGTCTTTGGTGTTCGTTCTGCTATTTGGACAGATGGTTTTGCTAACGATGTTTCTGGCCATGTGTGCAATTGTGCTAACGTTATATGCTTACATCAACCAAACACCACTACATGGCGGGATAATGTTGTTTACGATTTTATCCCTTTTGTCCATTTATGTTGTTAATAATTTTGTATTACTGATAAATATTTGATTTATGCGAAACCATTTTTTACTAGTTTTAGCATTTTTTGTTTCTTGCAATGTATTAGCCCAATCTCCCAAGTATGAGTTTAGAGCAGCATGGTTGGCCACTGTACAAAATATTGATTGGCCAAATATAAAGCACACTGCCGCAGAACAACAACAAGCATTGACTGCTATTTTTGATAAGTATGCTGCAGGAAATATGCATGCATGTTGTCTTCAAGTTCGTTCCTTGAGTGATGCGATGTACAACTCGTCCTATGAACCTTGGTCGGAGAGTTTAACAGGTACAAGAGGCAAGGATCCTGGTTACGACCCATTGGCTTTTGCAATAGAGGAAGCCCACAAGAGAGGTTTGGAATTGCACATATGGGTCAATCCTTTTCGTGTTACCTCTTCAGGAAGTATATCTACTTCGGATAAGGTGTATAAAAATGCCGGACAATGGATTATTAAGTATGATAATGGAAGTTTCAAGGGTCAAATCATTGATCCGGGATATCCAGAGGCCCGTGCTTATGTGTTGAAGGTGTTGATGGAGATTATCAACAACTATGACGTGGATGGCATCATCATGGACGACTATTTCTATCCATACGGAGGTACCACCACAGAAGATGCTGGTTCCAAAAACTTACACAAGCCCAATAATGTGGTGGATGTAAATCAAAATGGTAAGACAGATGATGACTGGCGAAGAACCAATGTGGACCAAGCCATCAAAATGATTTATGATAGCATTCAGGCAGTTAAGCCTTGGGTTCGTTTTGGTATGGGACCATTTGGTATTTGGTCCACTCAAAAGAAAGCGGCCCAAGCTTATGGTTTGACCTTGCCATCGGGTATCTCTGGCTTGGACGATTATGATGTACAAGCGTGCAATACCGTTGAGTGGGTTAAGGGAGGTTTTGTAGATTACATTGCCCCTCAATTGTATTGGTCTACACAATTGGCAGCGCAAGATTATGACGTATTGGCAGAGTGGTGGGCAAAGGATGTTTGTGAAAACTTTTCGAACAAACTGCCCAATGGAAAGAAAGTACATTTCTTCTCCAGCCAAGCCGCATACCATGCGTATGATGGTTACAGGGGATATGACGATGGTGTATTAGAGGTTAAGCGTCAAATAGAAAGCAATCGTGCCAACCTTTCCTCAGGATATACAGGTAGTGTGTTTTACAACACGACTGCTTATGTAAAGATGTATAGCGAATTAGCATCATCCCATTTTCCTTACAAAGCTCTGCCACCAGCCATGGACTGGAAAGCGGCTGAGACGTTGTCCAAGCCAACTAACTTAACGTTGACAGGCACTATCTTGTCTTGGGAGCACAGCAAAGCAGAACGATTCACTGTTTATGTATTCCCGCAAGGAGTGAATGTGAATAGTGCCATTGACAACCCTGCATACTTGCAAGGAATAGTATGGCAAAAATCATTTGATTTATCACATATTCAAAACCTCAATAGTCAAAACATTGCCGTATGTGCTTACGATAGATATGGTAACGAATATGAACCTGCGCTCTATACGGTAGGAGAAGTGTCAACGGATATAGAATGGGTGCTCAATGGTGGATATGTGCATCCCGAAGTGCCTACGAATGATTCGTTATGGAATGCTTTCAAGCCTTATTACATAACTTATTATGGCGAGGAGCGTTCGGATCAGCCCAAAGAAAATGCTGCTACTTTTGCCTACAAGTATATGCAAGACATCATGACCAACACCAAGTCTGCATACAAATGGTTGGGTGACTATGTGTTAGGAGTTGCTGCGCAACAGTCCTATAGCTTGGAAACAGAATCTGCATGGAGATGGCATGTAAGAGCATTCTTCAATGCTTCTGATGGTACGGTAGCTGGTTTGCAGAAGGTGGCAACGGCAGACTATTCTACTGCGGGACTACCAAGCCAATGGGGAAGTGCTTACCAAATCGCTAATCCATTCGTCTTTCCTACTTCCGTATCGGTTAGTTATACTTTGCCTATCCCTATGAAAGCGAATGATACGTTCTTAGGGTGGTATGATAATGCAAGTTTTAGTGGAACTCCGATTACTTCTATTCCCGCAGGGTGGAGTGGAACTTTGTATGCACGATGGACATCCACTATTTCCAACCTTCAAACGATTCAAGGTGATACACCCCTATATATATACGATATCATGGGACGATTGGTGGGCAATCGTATAGACGATTTGCCACATCAGGGTATTTACATCGTGGTATCTGGAAATAATATGTACAAAATATACAAGTAACAATAACTATTTAACTAAAACAAACTCAACATGAAAAAACATTTACCTTTAATTCTTGTTCTCCTATTAATAGGTGGCATGACAGGTGTATTTGCTAAGAACTTAGCAGGAGTAAAAATTTATTTGAACGCTGGACACGGCGGTTGGAATGGTGCTAACGATAGACACATTCCTACCATTCCATTTCCTGAGTTTACAGACCAAGCATCTCAATATAGAGATACGTTAGGTTTCTGGGAGTCCAGTAGCAACTTGAAGGTTGCTGAAGATTTGGAAACCATGTTGCTCAATGCAGGTGCGACCGTTTATATGTCTCGTCGTACCAATCAATCAGGTACACGTGATAACGGTGCTTATGACTGGGATGGTCTCAAGATTGGTGTAGACAAGGACTCTATTCTTGACCCTATGGTAGGTGACCGTAATTTGCAACAAATAGCAGCAGAAGCTTCTGCACTCAACGTTGATGCGTTCATTTCTATCCACTCCAATGCTATTGCTATAGGTAAAGCAACCAACTATGTAGTACTTATGTTGCCAGCATCAGCATCAGCTCCTGCAGGTTGGGATTTTACCAACTACGCTAAACCACAAGACGTTGCTATGGCAACCGCTATGTGGCCATACGTATTGGATAACCCATTGGATGTTTATTCTTCAGACTCTGATCCTGCCAAACCAAACATCCCTTGTGTTTCTGACTACACTTTGCTTAAGGACAACAACTTGACAGTTCCAGGTTTTATCTATGAGGCAAGTTTCCATACCTATATGCCAAACACTCACCGTTTCTTGAATAGAGATTATCAATACATGGAAGCTCTCCGCTTGCATTATTTCTATTGTGATTTCTTTGGTGCAGAGCGTCCTACAACAGCGTGTCTCTGTGGTGATGTACGTTCAGGTGACTATAGAGCAAAAATCAAAGGATATACCGATTATATCTCTGGTTCCAAAGACCAATGGACTCCACTTAACGGTGCTAAAGTTACTTTGCTCCAAGGAACAACCGTTCTCAAAACCTACACAGTAGATAACTACTACAATGGTATGTATTGCTTCCGTGAGTTGCAACCAGGCAATTATACTTTGCGTTTTGAATACGCAGATTATACCACTCAAGAAGTAGCAGTCGTAGCTGAGGCTGGTAAGATAACCACCACCAATGTGCTATTGTCCGACCCTAACTTCGTTCCAATCACTCACGCATCTTTCCCAGATTTCCCTGTTTACGCTCCTGAGAAATCATGGAATGCTACAGCCACATTGGCACTTTCATCTACTCCAAGTAGCAATGTATTGGATGGTGTGAATATCCGTCGTGCTATTGTACGTGGTGAGAAAACCTACGT
>ERZ808048.115-NODE-115-length-16127-cov-5.211215_pt1 | contig 16127 bp, 12 predicted proteins | sample MGYA00380197_ERZ808048 | MGnify/ENA primary metagenome ERZ808048 (study PRJEB31490, sample SAMN06133377) | cow dung metagenome | isolation source: M1 | host: cow | place: China: Chengdu | collected 2015-05 ... | reverse complement strand
CTTTGGCATTGTATCAAACTTTTGGTAGAATCATTAAATTTTAGTACTTTTGCCAATCATTAATTTAAGGTAAGATAAGCGTATGAAAAGGATTGATAAAATATACATAATAGTATTGGTGTTTCTATTTTTTACAACAACTCTCGTAAAGGCAAATACCCACCTCAGTGGAGATTATATTTCACTGCATCCATTAGATACCGCTAACTTACCAACTATAACTGAAAAATACCCTAAAAACAGTACATTAAAGAGGATACTAAACCGACCTTCTATGTGGAAACACATTAAACATTACCTCAATCGTAATCACTTCTCTGACAAGTCAATAAACAAATTATTTAAACTACTGGAACGCAACACAAAAAAACAAATTATCAAGATTCGCTGCACGTATCCAACACTGAACAATAATAAGGATACGCTATGGGTTTCGGGTAAGATTATTTTACCTATCAATCGTAGTTTAAAAGGCATCATTTTAGCAAATCATTACACCATCACATCCAACCAAGAAGCACCCACCAACACCACTAATTTTGAAGAGGTTTTTGCGCTGAAAGGATATGCAGTATTGATGCCTGATTATATTGGCTATGGCATTAGCTCATCGCTCCCACATCCATACTTACATTGGCAAAGTTCTGCCCAAACAACAGTTGACCTAATGACATATACCACTCAACTTCTTGATTATTACCACTATCAATATCAAAACAACCTTATCATTTTTGGCTACTCTCAAGGAGCTGCAGTAGCGTTAGGGGTAACCAAATTGCTTGAACAAGATTCATTACCATACACCATCAATCAATTGTACGCTGGCGCTGGTCCTTATGACATTGCAGGTACTTATGATTATAGCGTTCAGGTAGATAGCATCGGCATACCCACAGCTATTCCTATGATCGTAACGGGCCTGAGTGAAGCTTATGACTTAGGATTGAAAAAACAGGACTTTTTCCAAGAGCCTCTCCTTAGCAATTATGACAATTGGATACACTCTAAATCGTACACACTCAACGAGATACAATCATTTTTTTCAACGAATAGACTATCTCAATTGATGACCTCACAAGGTTTGGATAAGACACATCCTGAAACAGCCAAATTGTACCAAGCTATGCAAAATAGTTCTCTAATTGACTACACCCCTCAATGTCCCTCGTATTTCTTTCATAGTTTGGATGACGACATGGTTCCAATCATCAATACCATTCATTTGCAACAACACATCCACGCCACAACGGACAGTACAACTATATTTTCCGAGCAACAAAAAATTGAATTTCACACCCCATCCGCGGGCTCTCATATGTCTGCATGCATAGATTTTGTTTCACAAGTCTATATCGAACTCTAAAATAAAAAAATATCAGCTCTTGCATATATACAAAAAATATACTACCTTTGCAGGCTGAAATTAGTTTATGGAAACGAGTATCTTTACACCGGCAGAAGAGATGATGATAGAGCGTGAGTTTCAAGCGCTCTTGGACGACTACGCAAACACCGTTCATCGTCAAAAAATAGAAATCATCACGAAAGCTTTTCAATTTGCAAATCAAGCACACAAAGGCGTTAGACGGCTTAGTGGAGAGCCGTATATCATGCACCCATTGGCAGTTGCCAGGATTGTGGTGAAAGAGATTGGTTTGGGAAGCACAAGCATTTGTGCTGCATTGTTGCACGATGTGGTGGAAGATACAGACTATTCGGTAGAGGATATTGCTCATCAGTTCAATCCTAAGATAGCACAAATAGTAGAAGGGTTGACTAAGATTAGCGGAGGAGTATTTGGCAACAAAGCGAGTAAGCAGGCGGAGAATTTCCGCAAGTTGTTGCTGACAATGTCGGAGGATATCCGCGTGATACTCATCAAGATTGCAGACAGACTGCACAACATGAGAACACTCTCTGCTCAATCTGCCGAGAAACAACGAAAAATAGCAAACGAGACGCAATACATCTACGCACCTTTGGCTAACCGGTTGGGACTTTTCCCTATCAAATCGGAGTTAGAGGACTTGAGTTTCAAATATGAGTTCCCCGAAAAGTACAAGGAGATAGAGACCAAACTGGCAGAAGTTAAAGAGCGCGAATTAGCCAATTTTGATCAGTTTGTGATACCGATTCAGATGAAGATGCGCGAGTTAGGTTATCGTTTTACCATTACTGCGCGTTTGAAATCGGTATATTCTATTTGGCGTAAGATGCAAGCCAAGCATATTCCATTTGAAGATGTATATGATTTGCAAGCGGTGCGTATTATTTTTCATCCGAATGATGCTACATCTGAGAAGGATCAATGTTGGACTATCTATTGTGCTATAACAGAGATTTATAGTCCTCACCCTGAGCGTATTCGTGATTGGATCAGTACACCAAAGATGAATGGATATGAAGCCTTGCATGTGACTGTGATGGGGCAACGTGGACAATGGGTTGAAGTACAGATTCGCACCGAACGTATGCATGAATTGGCTGAGCATGGTTTAGCTGCGCATTGGAAATACAAATCGGGTGTAGATGATGATACGGAGTTGGACAAATGGTTGAGAGGTATCAAAGAGATTTTAGCACATCCCGAACCTGATGCTATGGCTTTTTTGGACACCTTCAAACTAAATCTCTTTGCACACGAAGTCTTTGTATTTACCCCAGCTGGTGATATCAAGATTATGCCGATGGGAGCTACTGTGTTAGACTTTGCCTATTCGTTGCACTCAGAATTAGGGCCTAAATGCATTGGAGCTAAAGTAAACCATAAGATGATGCCTATCAGTTATGTTTTACAATCGGGTGACCAAATTGAGATACTCACTTCCAATTCACAAAAACCGGAACATGAGTGGTTGAATATGGTGATTACAGCCAAAGCGCAGACGGCTATCAAACGTTATTTCCATAAGTTGTCACCCGATCAAGACATCAAAGACTCCACCAAACCATTCTTGGTGAATTTGGATGTTAGGGGAGAAGATAAATTTGGAATCGTTATGAAGATACTGAGCATTATCACTGAACAACTGCATTTGAATATGAAAGATATGCATGTTACTTCAAATGAAGGTTGGTTTGATTGCTCTATCATCGTTCAAGTATACAAAGAAACTATCGCAGAGAAGATGTGCAGCGAATTGAGAAGTATTCCTGGCATCACCTCTGTAAATCGTACTGATACAAAATAAAATAAAAATAAGCGTATGAAAAAGAGTCTTTTATTGTTGGTAAGTATGTTTATAGCACTTGCTACATTTGCGCAAAAGCCCGTAATTACCTTTACAAAAACAACACACGATTTCGGTCAAATCAACGAGGTTGATGGCAGAGTAACTACAGTTTTTGAATTTAAGAACGAAGGTATGATTCCATTGATTCTCAATAGTGTTCGCGCAAGTTGCGGATGTACCACTCCTAAATGGACCAAAGAACCAATAGAACCAGGAGCAACTGGACAAATCACAGTAACATACAACCCTAATGGTCGTCCTGGTCGTTTTCAAAAAACAATCACCGTCAATAGCAACGCGCCTGTAGTAAAACTAACTATTCGTGGCGAAGTGATTCCAAGAAATGCTAAGCCTGTTGACAACTATCCTATAGCTATGGGCAACCTTAGCCTAAAAAGCAAAACACTTGATTTAGGAACGATTACCAAAGGTAAAATGGTACAAAAATCGTTGGCATATACCAACAAGACACCTAACAATGTGCATGTTGAAATAGTAGGCCAAAATGCTACCGCATACATGGCGGCAATGCCATCATTAACCGATGTAGCAAACAAACAAGTAGGTGAATTCCAAGTAGTATTTGATTCAGAGAAATGCCCTCTCTATGGTCCAATAGAAATGCCTATCTCCTTTGTGGTGGATCCTTCAAAGGAAAATAACACACAATATTCATTCTTGCTCAAAGCAAATGTAGTGGAGGACTTCAGTGGACTCACTCCAGAACAAATAGCACAAGCACCTATAGTAGAAATAGCACATCAAATCGACTTAGGTGAGATACCTGCAAATAAGAAAGTAAAAAAACTTTTGCAAATCAAGAATGTTGGTTCCAACCCTCTCGCTATTAGACGCGTTTATACAGTAGCCAAAGATTTAAAAACAACTGCTCCCAAACAACTCAAAGGAGGTAAAAAAGGAAGCATTTCCATGGAAATCAACACCACTCAACTCAACCCAGGACAATACAAACGAATTATCAAACTTATAACCAATGACCCTAAAGCTCCTGTTCAAGACATTATGGTCATTTGGGTGGTTAAATAACATACTTTTTGAGTATTAACCATGAAGCATCCAGAAAACGATAAAGCATATAAAGGTCTGGTCGTTAATAACGGAGTGGAGAACTTGCCACAAGTTAACCCATTTGCTACGTTTAGAAGAAAGAAAGTATTGCTACCAGCAGAAGAATATGTGGATGGTATCTTGAAAGGAGATATCACAAAACTGAGTCAAGCTGTAACATTGGTAGAAAGCAACCTCCCTTCGGACCAAGTCGTAGCACAAAAAGTAATCGAACTTTGTCTTCCCTATGCAGGCAACTCCGTTCGATTGGGTATCACAGGTGTCCCAGGAGCTGGTAAATCTACTTTTATTGAAGCTTTAGGCACCGAATTGTGTCACGCCAACAAAAAATTGGCAGTATTGGCTATTGACCCCAGTTCCGAAAGAAGTAAAGGAAGTATATTGGGAGACAAAACGCGTATGAATGAGCTATCAACAGCACAAAATGCATTCATACGCCCTAGCCCATCAGCAGGAAGTTTAGGTGGCGTTGCACGTAAAACTAGAGAAACTATTATATTGTGCGAAGCAGCTGGATATGACACTATCATCGTTGAGACTGTGGGTGTTGGACAAAGCGAAACAGCAGCACATTCCATGGTAGATTTCTTTCTCCTACTTCAAGTGACGGGAACAGGTGATGAACTACAAGGCATCAAACGTGGCATTATGGAAATGGCTGACGGTATTGCAATAAACAAATGTGATGGTAGCAATATTGAAAAAGCGCAAGCTGCCAAAGTAAGTTTTAAGAATGCATTGTCACTATTCCCTCCAACAGAAAGCGGATGGAAACCTTATGCGGAAACTTGTTCTGCCAAAGACAAAACAGGAATACTCAATGTATGGAAAATGGTAGAAGACTACATCGCATTTACTAAAGAGAATGGTTTCTTTGACTACAGAAGACACCAACAAGCCAAGTATTGGATGTATGAAACGATCAATTCATCTTTGTTGAATGGATTCTATCAAAGTCCAGAAATGGAACAATTGATCCAGACTTACGAACAACAAGTATTAAACAATAAAATCAGCAGTTTTATAGCTGCACATCAATTAATAGATGCCTATACAAAAAACATCAAATAGAAAAAAAACAGGAACCATTTCACTTGAAAGTTCCAATCTCGGCAAATTGCCTCCTCAAGCTATTGAACTTGAGGAAGCAGTGTTGGGTGCCTTGCTGATTGAAAAAGATGCGTTTACCAACGTATCCAATCTATTATCCGTAGACACATTCTACAAGGAACAACACAAATATATCTACCAAGCCATCATGGAACTTGCAACTAAAGAACTGCCTATAGATGTTCTATCTGTTGCGGAGAAACTAAAACAACATGGCAATTTGGAAAAAGTGGGTGGAGTGTTATATCTTAGTGCGTTGACTCAGAAAGTAATATCGTCCGCTCATCTCAATTATCATGCTCAGATCATTCATCAAAAAGCGATGGCAAGGGAGATAATCAAAGTATCTTCCAATTTGATAGAGTTGGCATACGATGAAACGCAAGATGTACAAGACATCATTGATCATGCCGAATCAGAAGTATTTCAAATCAGTCAACGGAGTCAAAAAAGAGAGGTTACACAAATCGATCCTGTAATCAAAGAAGCCTTGGATCGCATGAAGATTGCTGCCACTACAACAGGAAACATCAGTGGTGTACCATCTGGATTTACGGAATTGGACAAAATAACCAGTGGATGGCAAAAATCAGACTTGATTATCATTGCAGCACGTCCCGCTATGGGTAAAACAGCCTTTGTACTTTCAATGGCCAAAAATATAGCTGTAAACTACAAGAAACCTGTTGCACTCTTTACCCTTGAGATGAGTAACGTACAGTTGGTGAATCGTCTCATAATGAATGTGTGCGAATTGGAAGGTGAAAAAATCAAAACAGGTAAATTGTCAAAAGAAGAATGGAACCAATTTGACCAAAAGATTCCTGAACTGATGGGAGCAAAGATTTTTATTGACGACACCCCATCCCTATCTGTATATGAATTGAAATCCAAAGCAAGAAAATTGGTTCAAGAACATAAAGTAGAACTGATTATCATTGACTACTTGCAACTGATGAATGCACAAGGAATGAGTTTCGGTAGTCGTGAACAAGAAGTAAGTATTATCAGTCGCAATTTGAAAGTCTTAGCCAAAGACTTGGATATACCTATCATAGCGTTGTCACAGCTTAACCGTGGTGTAGAATCACGCTCTGGAATAGAAGGCAAGACTCCTCAACTGAGTGACCTTCGTGAATCGGGAGCTATTGAACAAGATGCGGATATGGTATGCTTTATCCATAGACCAGAATATTATCGTATATACAATGACGAGAAAACCAATAAAGATCTTAGAGGATTGGGACAAATCATTGTAGCTAAACATCGTAATGGACGAACTGATTCGGTGTGGTTGAGATTTAGAGGTATGTATGCTAAGTTCGAAGATGATGTTGTGAATGATGACGACGTAACAACAACAGTAGGCAATTACGTACAACGCCAATCAAGCATGAACCAAATGGCAAGCAATGACAGCGACCCATTTGCAAACGGAGCAAGATTGGATGACGAATATGGAGGAATATAAAAAGAATAAATAAATATGTTACAAAGAACTGTTATTATTGATGCTCTTAAGAGTACAGAACTCAACCAACCCATCAATGTGAAAGGATGGGTCAGAAGTAAGCGAGGAAACAAAGCCATTTCGTTCATCGCATTAAATGATGGTAGTACAATCAAAAATATCCAAATAGTAGTTGACCATAACACCTTCCCTGAAGAGAAACTCAAACAAGTGACAACGGGCGCATGTATCAGCGCAACGGGTATCTTGGTAGCAAGTCAAGGAAGTGGACAAGCTGTAGAAATACAACTAACAGACTTGGAAGTATATGGACCTGCAGATCCAGAAAAATATCCATTACAAAAGAAGGGATTGAGTATGGAATACCTCAGAACCATAGCCCATCTGAGACCTCGTACCAATACGTTTGGTGCTGTCTTCAGAATAAGACACAATATGGCGATGGCTATTCATACTTATTTTCACCAACATGGCTACTTCTATTTCCATACACCTCTTATCACTGCAAGTGACTGCGAAGGAGCTGGCCAAATGTTTCAAGTAACCACAAAGAATCTATACAACCTAAAGAAAGATGAAGATGGCAAAATAGACTACTCCGATGATTTCTTTGGCAAGCAGACCAGTTTGACAGTGAGTGGCCAATTGGAAGGTGAGTTGGCCGCTATGGCATTAGGAAAAATATACACCTTTGGTCCTACCTTCAGAGCAGAAAACTCAAACACGCCACGTCACTTAGCAGAGTTCTGGATGATCGAACCAGAAGTAGCATTCATCCAACAAAAAGAGTTGATGGACTTGGAAGAAGATTTTATTAAGTTCTGTGTAAAATGGGCTTTGGATAATTGCATGGATGATCTACAATTCTTGAATCAATTTGTAGACAAAGGTCTTATCGAGCGCCTTCAATCCGTCATTACAACAGACTTTGTACGCCTTACCTACACAGAAGGTATTGATATATTGCAACAAGCTATCAAAAACGGAAAGAAATTTGAATTCCCATGCACATGGGGAGATGATTTATCTTCGGAACACGAACGCTATTTGGTAGAAGAACACTTCAAAAAACCTGTCATCATGACCGATTATCCTAAAGAAATCAAAGCTTTCTACATGAAGATCAATGATGACAACAAGACCGTCAAAGGTACAGATGTCCTATTCCCACAAATAGGCGAAATCATTGGTGGTAGTGTACGTGAAGAAAATTTAGACAAGTTGCAAAGTGAAATTCAACGTCGAAATATTCCTGATAAAGATATGTGGTGGTACCTTGATACCAGACGCTTTGGAGCAGCACCCCATGCTGGATTTGGTTTAGGATTTGAAAGACTGATGCTCTTTGTGACAGGTATGCAAAATATACGTGATGTCATTCCTTTCCCACGTACACCAAAAACAGCAGAATTTTAATAATCGCTAACACTATAACACGATTACATGATGAAACACTTATGTCGTATCTTTGCTCTTGGATGGTTCTCAATCTTCATGATGAGTACTCTCCCTACCCTTGCGCAAGAGCAGACCAATCTTACAACTGATTCTCAGCAGGCATTGGCAACTTTGCCATCGGCTCAGACATCACTCATTGGTACCCTCCTAGAACAAGGCACCAACAAACCTATTGTTGGAGCATCAATCACGTTAGTAAACCAAAATATAGTAACGGAGACAAATGAAGAAGGTAATTTTCAATTGTCATACCTTGAAGCAGGAGATGAAGAAATTATCATTGAGGCAGATGGGTATATCTCAACAGTAGAGTTGACCACTATCAATCTCAACACACAAAACGATTGTGGCACAATCTACCTTCAAGTGGACATGGCAAATGATGTCCGTAACGAGATATTACTCAATCTAGCAGAACAAGATCTAAATGATGATGAAGGACGTACACAAGAACAAGCTTCTGCTGCAAGTAGTTCTACGGATGTGTTTAACAATGTGACCTCTTTTGCATGGTCAACCATGAGGTATCGCAATCGTGGTTACGAACAAATCTATGAACAAAACTATATTGAAGGTATCTCTTTCAATTCTGCAGAACGCGGACAATTCAATTTCTCTGCTATGGGAGGATTGAACGATGCAAGCAGATACAAAGAAACAACCAATGCAATCGAAGCCAACAATTTTGCTTTTGGTGGTATAGGCAATGCAACCAACTACCTAATGGCTGCATCCAACTATGCACAAGGTTGGAAGGCAAGTGTAGCAGGTACCAATCGTAACTACAAAGCTGCAGTGAGAGCATCTTACAACTCGGGACCACTAAACAACGGTTGGACTTTCATGGGACAAGTTGCTTTTCGTTTCTCTCCTTATATAGATAATAAAGGAATCATCGGCGAAGGTATCAAATATTATTCCTTAGGATACTTCTTCTCAGCAGAAAAAGTATGGAATAGACAACATAAATTGAAACTCATCACATTTGGTGCTCCAACCTTGCGCGGACAGTCTGCAGCTGTTACGCAAGAAACATATGATTTGACCAACCAATACAACAAAACGACTTGGGGATGGAACAATTACAATCCATATTGGGGCTACCAAGATGGAGAAGTGCGCAACTCAAGATTGGTCAAAACCTACGATCCTACTGTGATCGTTGGATATGAGTACGAAATTGATGAAACATCATCGTTACATATTGGCTTGGGTTATCACTATTCAATGTATTCTAACTCAGCGCTATCTTTTTACAATGCACCAGATCCTCGACCTGATTACTATAGAAATCTCCCCTCATTCTTATGGGACGGACAACTCACCGAACGTGGTACATTCATAACCAAGGACTTGAACGATTATGAATTGGGACGCATGAATGAAGAAGGAGCCCTCTTGTTCAACCAATCCTACAATGGTACTCCAATAGGCCACTCCATAGACTTGAATGCATACAAAGCATTACACGATTTGTGGACCAGCCGAGATGATCGTACCACACAAATTGATTGGGATGCACTCTATAGAGCAAACTATGCTAACAACTATGCTAATCCTAATGGTTCTGCCAAATACATTCAAGAACGTCGCCACAATGATATCCAAGAAGGAATGTTATCCCTCAACTATGCCAATAGCAAGTTTGAGCACCTCAAAATAACAGCAGGACTTGAGGCTAAACAATCCGAAGGTATTCACTTCAAAACTATCGATGATCTATTGGGGGGTAAACAATGGTTGGATGTTGACCCTTTTGCAGAACGTGACATCGCTGAATTGGCTACGAACATTGGTCTTACTCAAGCACAAATAGCTTACGTAATGCAAAATGACATCAAGTATTATCTTGACAATAACAGTCCAAAAGCCATTACCACAGGCGGCAGATTTGCGTACGACTATCGTATTAATATGACCAATATCAATCTATGGGCACAAAATGAATGGAGTTGGAATAGTGTTGATTTGTACTACGCATTGAAACTAAGTTATTCGAACATGCAACGTACTACTGATATGTTTAACGGACGTGCTTACTATTTGACAGCTATCAATCCTACTTTGATTTCATACTACTTGGGTGATCGTTATTCTTCATTGGATAATTTGGTTAATGATATTCCTAATCGTTTGCATGGAACGATGCACCATTTCTTCGACCCTTCCTTCAAATTGGGTTTAAAATACAAGATTAATGGACGCAATCATATCAAAATCAATGCTTTGGCAGAGACAAAAGCACCATTGGCTCGTGATGCTTATATTTCACCACGTGTACACGATCGTGCTATCGGAACCATCTATCAACACGATCAAGCTCAATCACTCTCCGATTTCTATGCTGCAAGTCAAAAAATAGTAAGTGGAGACATCACCTATGAGTTCAACTACCCTATCGTTAGAGGACGTGTAACAGGATTCTATACACAATTTTGGAATGCAAGTGAATTGAATGGCTACTATGATGACGAAGCGCGTACCTTTGTAAATCAAGCGATGTATGGCATCAATCGTCGTCATATGGGATTGGAAGCAGCTATTGCTGTGAAGTTGGGTACCTATTTCACGTTGTCAGGAGTTGTGGCTGCCGGTGACTATTCATATATCGGCAACGCATACTGCATCACTTCTGCAGAAAATGGAATGGCTTTGGGAGAGAAAACCAACCTTACAACAGGAGTTATTGAGCCTATTTATGAATTGAAAGACTCTGTACTGGTCAATGGACTCAAAGTGAGCAATGGACCTCAACTCAATGCTAGTTTAAAACTCAGTTTCTTCCATCCTAAGATGTGGTTTGCTGATATTACCGTTAGTTACTTCGACCGCAATTGGTTAGATTTTGCACCAGCAAGACGTATGAAAGGTCTATTCTATGGAACAAGAACTGATGGCACTGTAGTCAATGGTGGATTCAACCAATTGTATATTGACAACACCACTTCTACTGACGTTAGACAACATAACGCTGATGGTAGCATCGCATTAGACCAATATGGTATTCCATTATTGGAAAAACCATACAACTATCTGGTAGAACAAGAATCGATGGTACATTCCAATCCGTGGCATCGCTTCTTAATTGACTTGAGTATAGGTAAACTGATTTACTTAGAAAATCGTCAATCACTCTCCATCAACCTTAGCGTTAGCAACGTAACGAATAACGTGTATATGAAAACCGGTGGTTATCAACAAGCTCGCTTGCCACGTGCTACAAGACAAGGCGTTCTGGAAAGTGAAGGCAATTCGACCATCACAAGTAATATCTGGAAATTCCCAAGCAAATACTACTATGCATGGGGAACCAACTTCTATATGACCATAACATACAAATTCTAAGCATATGAGAAAGACTATCAATATATTGTTTACCCTATTCTTAGGACTTATCATGTTTGCATCTTGTGAACCAAATGCAATAAATGAAGAAAAATTGTTTCTCAACGAGCAACAAGTGCAAGACCTCATACAAGATGGCAAATTATACACCTTGCATGAGTTTGTTGATTCGTTCATGACCGAAAAAGGTAACTATCTGAGCGATACCACCCTCTATAGAACAAGAGGAAACAATGAATCTGTAAACCCAGGAATACATCTATTCGCTATAGATACGCTTCCTTCTTATGGAGAAGGTATATACATCCGCGGTCGTGTAACAACAGACGATTTTGGAGGTAATTTTTACAAGTCCTTGTGCATCCAACAAATCGTTGATGGCAAACAACAAGCATTGCGCCTATCCATTGACGCAGGTTCTGCTTCTGGTATGTATCCCTTAGGTCAAGAGATTATCATCCGTTGTAATGGTTTTGCTATTGGACGTTATGCAAATCAAATACAGTTATGTGTACCTAGTTACAACAACAATAAATATGCACAAAATGCGGGACAAAAAATAGGTTGGGCTCCAGGACGTATTCCTTTTGCACGATTCAGAATAGCTACTCAATTGGTTGGCACCCCTGACAAGTCCAAACTACATTGCGACACCCTCACTATTGGACAAATCATTTCTTCATACAAGGTGAAAGAGGCTCGTCGAGAAGATGGAAAACTCATTTGTATCAAAGATATTTATTACACTGGAGAGTATGAAAGTACTTCTGGACTACAAATGTGTACAACAGGAGATCCAGAGATAGATGAATATGCAAACGTATTTGCACCTACTACCAAGAACGTTGGTTATCCACAAAGCCGCGTTATTAGTGATGGTAGTGACAAAACATTGGTTTCAATGTCCGAATATGCTAAACAAGCGAACTTCTATATCCCTGGTGCCGATTCACTTGGCGTAACCCATTGTCCAGAATACGTAGGCAGTGTTACTGGTATTTTGAGTTATTATATGGACAATGCCAGTTATGCACCAGACCAATGGAATTGGGCTATTAGTATCCGTGATTTGAACGATTTATCGTTATTCAAAACTGATGCTGAAGGCAACAAAATGCCATGGGTTCCTACTGAATATACCAAACAATAATCCGATATGACTTGGTTAGATATATTAATACTCATACCTTTGACATACGGACTCATTGTTGGTCTTTTCCGTGGATTGATAAAGGAAATACTCGCTATTGCATCGGTTATATTGGGCTTTATAGGAGCAAAAATGTTTGGTATTACCTTTAGTCTTTGGTTACACCAAGAGTTTCTGTGGGTTCAATCCGTTTGTGAAGTATTGGCATATGCACTGATATTCATCGGTATTGTAATAACACTCAACCTCATTGCCTTGCTTTTGGGCAAATTAGCCAAGGCTATCCACTTGAGTTGGTTAAATCGTTTATTAGGAGGGATGTTTGGAATACTCAAATGGGGGGTGATTGTACTGCTTATTGTTTTTTGTATCAACACAACAGACAAAACATTTAATTACATCAATCCAGATTTAAAAAACGATTCTCCCGTATATTCAACCACCTGTGAATGGGCAGATGCACTATGGAATAACAATGACAAAAATATCAATATTTTTATAAATTAACTCTATTAATTAACAATCAATTATTATGAAAAAGAAAAAGTTTCTGTTTTTGACAATGGCATTAGCCATAACATTTGCTTCTTGCGATGAGAAAAACAATCCAGACAAACCAACGTTTGACACTACTTACGTTGACAAAGTGGATACTGTTTTTTCTGAAAAATTGGTATTGGATACCATTAAAGTGGACACCATCCTAACATTAGATACCATTGATCTGGATAACGACCGTGTTATCATTGGTTACGTGGCATCCTATTCAAAAAACTTACCTGACCCATTTTTGAATACTCACCTCTGCTATGCATTTGCTAAGCTCAACATGTCTGCAGATAGTGTATATTTAGGTTTTGAAGTAGAGAACTATAATCGCTTTAGATCGGTTGTTAAACTCAAAGAGAAGAATCCTAATCTTAAGATCCAACTTTCTTTCAACAACTCTGCCCCTGGAGGTGGATTCAGTCGAATGACATCAGTTCCTGAATACCGAAAGAAATTCGCACAAGATTGCTTGGATTTCATTAAGAAAGAAGGTATTGATGGTATCGACCTTGACTGGGAGTTCCCAGGTATGGCTTTCCAACCTACATACCTTTATGATGTTTACAATGATGTTGACAACTATACAAAACTATTTAAAGAAATACGTGAAACTATCGGTTGGGATTACTTGCTTACCTATGCAGCAGCTCCACGTCAAGAGCAAAAGTACGATACAGGCGGTTCACGCTATGTTGATAACAAAGCTGTTGAGCCATATGTAAACTGGATCAACCTTATGACCTATGACTTCTGCTCCACTCCTCAACCCCACAACGCTATGATATGTACTGGTTATTGGGATATCCAACGTACTTTCCGCTCCTATTATACTGCTAAATATCCATTACACAAATGCGTATTGGGTATTCCTTTCTATGGACGCCATGAGTTTGAGAACGATAAAGAATGGTACTACAAAGAGATTGAAGACGTACTTATCAGATCTTTCCCAACTATTTATCAAAAGAAATATGACGATACATGGAAAGTTCCATACCTTGTTAAAAATGGCGAGATGTGGTGTTCATATGACGATCCATCATCCATTGCATACAAAGGTAAATGGTTACTTGAAAAAGGCATGAAGGGTCTTATGTATTGGGAAATTGAAGGTGACAACTCAAAGAAAGACTTGCAACGCGCATGCTGGAGAGCCATGAAAGAAGAGATTGTAAATGACACTGTTTACAACTACCATATTGATTCTGTTATGGTTATGGATACCATTTATGTTCCTGTAAAAGATACAGTGATTACCCAAAATAATCAATAATCTTATACAACATACAATAATAAACGGACGCACTCTAAGTGCGTCCGTTTACGATAAAATACATCATTGAGATCAACCCTATTTCACCTCAAGCCATTGCAAGGACTATACACCAAGCCTTTGACTGATAAGGAGGAGTTATGTTGTATGGAAAATTTATTTACCAATACAACATGACTTCACGATATACAATAGTATAACACTATAAAAAAAGACATCCAAAAGGATGTCTCGAGGGTGGATAGTGGGGCTCGCATATTGCTTGAGCAATAATCGACAGAACGAAGTGGCGGAGAACCTCTGGGTGAGAGCCGGTTCGCAAAAAAAGAGACCATTGAGGTCTCTTTTTTACTGAAAGTTGCCGAACCAGGACTCGAACCCAGACAAACAGAACCAGAATCTGCGGTGCTACCATTACACAATAGGGCAATTTCGGTGTGTCATAACGCTCAAATTGCTGCGTTGTTTTCAATATTAAGTCTCAGTCATGTACTTTAGTACACTCCTTTCGCCTTAAATTTTAACGCCTTGCACTTCAAGCGTTCTATCACACCTAAAAGAGATTGAGTCAAAATTCGCATTTTGACTCAATCTCATATATTAAGCTATTATCCAAGCATGCTGAGGAGGATACCAGCTGCAACAGCAGAACCGATAACACCTGCTACGTTTGGACCCATAGCGTGCATCAACAAGTAGTTTGTTGGATTTTCTTCTTGACCAACTTTTTGAGAAACGCGTGCTGCCATCGGCACTGCAGAAACCCCCGCAGAGGCTCCTGCTATCAACGTGGAATACAATACTGTTTTGAAAGTTCCCATATCATTTACTACTAGAAAACTATTTATTGTTACTGAACTTAAAAAAGCCTGTGCAAATGTCTTGCAGGCTCTAATAAATACATCTTTAACTTTCTCTTGGTTTAGTTTTTTCAAGGCTCTCACTCCTTTGCAATAAAAAATAGCCTAGTGGCTATCGCATTATGTTAATCCTTTACTCATTAAGTAAGTTACTACTCCACCTACTATAGCGCTTAATGCATATCCGACAACTTTGCGCCACATCTCTCCATCACGATTTTCTAAACTTGCTAATCTGACACCTTGGGATTGCTGTTCTGTGAGCATATGGTGCATGTTACAAGCTAACTCTTTGACGGATATTGATAAGTTGCGTATCTCTGCAACTGTTTCTTCTAAAATAGATACACGTTTGTTAATTCGTTCGTGCTCCTCTTCCATTCGTTTACAAAACTCTTCATGTTCATGTCTATCAATGTATTCGCTCATCAGTTTATTCCTTTCTTAAGTTAGTAAATTCCTTAGACCTATAAAAATTATATAAGCTCATATTGTTCTCCTATGAGATTATTCTAAAAATAGTATATAGCCACTTAAACGTATTTGGTGTGAACTAACACCTGGATTGAATACAACATGCGATAATAAA
>ERZ808048.114-NODE-114-length-16163-cov-5.309151_pt1 | contig 16163 bp, 8 predicted proteins | sample MGYA00380197_ERZ808048 | MGnify/ENA primary metagenome ERZ808048 (study PRJEB31490, sample SAMN06133377) | cow dung metagenome | isolation source: M1 | host: cow | place: China: Chengdu | collected 2015-05 ... | reverse complement strand
CTATGTATATATGCTAAGATTAATAACCTTGGATTCATTGAGACTCCATATCGCAAAGCCGAAAATGGTGTCGTAGATTTGGATAACGATCATATCGTATACATGACTGCTGAGGATGAAGAGAATGCAACAGTGGCACAAGGTAATGCTCCATTGGATGAGAATGGTGCATTCATACGTACAAAAGTAAAATCTCGTTATGAAGCGGATTTCCCTGTTGTAGCTCCTTCAGAGGTTGACTTGATGGACGTTTCACCTTCACAAATCGCATCCATCGCTGCAGCTTTGATTCCATTCTTGGAGCATGACGATGCTAACCGTGCTTTGATGGGTTCAAACATGATGCGTCAAGCTGTTCCATTGGTACGTAGCGAAGCTCCTATCGTGGGAACGGGTATTGAAGGACAATTGATCCAAGATAGCCGTACACAAATAGTAGCTGAAGGCTCTGGCGAGGTAACATACGTTGATGCAGATTATATTCGTGTCAAGTATGATAGAACAGAAGAAGAAGAGTTTATCTCATTCGAATCTTCAGAGAAAGAATATCGCCTACCTAAGTTCCAAAAAACAAACCAAAATACTACCATTGACTTGCGTCCTATCGTAAGAAAAGGAGATCGCGTAGAGCAAGGACAAATCTTGACAGAAGGCTATGCAACTGAAAATGGTGAATTAGCTCTTGGAAAGAACTTGAAAGTAGCTTATATTCCTTGGAAAGGTTACAACTACGAGGATGCTATCGTTTTGAGCGAAAGAATTGTTCGTGAGGACATGTTTACTTCTGTACACGTGGTAGAACAATTGTTGGAAGTACGTGAGACCAAACGAGGAATGGAAGAGTTCACTGCGGACATTCCTAATGTAAGCGAAGAAGCAACAAAAGATTTGGACGAGAATGGTATCATTCGCATAGGTGCACACATCAATCCAGGTGATATTATCATCGGTAAGATCACTCCAAAAGGTGAGTCTGACCCATCTCCAGAAGAGAAACTATTGAAAGCTATCTTCGGTGATATGGCTGGAGACGTTAAGGATGCTTCTTTGAAAGCAAGTCCTTCATTGTCAGGTGTTGTGATTGACAAGAAACTTTACGCTCGTGCTCAAAAAGAACGCAAGCAAAAGTTGGAGGACAAAGAGAAAATTGCACGTTTGGATGCTGAGTTTAAGCAAAAAGCTGAAGACTTGCGTCACTTGTTGATTGATAAGTTGGCTACATTGCTCAAGAATCGTCAATCTCAAGGTGTATTTGATTTGGTTGGCACAGAGTTTATACCTAAAGGTGTGGTATTTACCAAGGAGCGCTTGAACCAAATTGATTTCCAAACCGTAATGTTGAAAGATTGGACTATAGATGCTCATCGCAATGAAATGGTACAACAATGTATCATGAAGTATATGGAACTCTACAAAGAGTTGGATGCTAAATTGAAGCGTGAGAAGTTCAATATGACTATCGGTGATGAACTACCAAATGGTATCATCAAAGTAGCAAAAGTTTATGTTGCTAAGAGTCGCAAGATTCGCGTTGGTGATAAGATGGCAGGTCGTCACGGTAACAAGGGTATTGTAAGTAAAATCGTTCGCGTTGAAGATATGCCATTCTTAGCAGATGGTACTCCAGTTGATATCGTATTGAATCCATTAGGTGTGCCTTCTCGTATGAATATTGGTCAGATCTTTGAGGCTGTATTAGGTTGGGCCGGTAAAGAAATGGGTGTTAAGTTTGCAACTCCAATCTTTGACGGTTGTACCTTAGACTCATTGAATGAGTGGACCGACAAGGCTGGTTTACCACGTGCTGGTAAGACACAGTTGTACGATGGAGGAACAGGTGAAGCATTCGACCAAATGGCTACTGTAGGTGTAACATACTTTATGAAGTTAGGCCACATGGTCGATGACAAAATGCACGCTCGTTCAATAGGTCCTTACAGCTTGATTACTCAACAACCATTAGGTGGTAAGGCTCAATTCGGTGGTCAACGTTTTGGTGAGATGGAGGTTTGGGCTCTTGAAGCTCACGGTGCAGCTCACATACTACAAGAGATCCTTACAGTTAAGTCTGATGATGTTACGGGTAGAGCTCGTACATATGAAGCGATTGTTAAGGGCGAACCTATGCCAACTCCTGGTTTACCAGAGTCTTTGAACGTCTTGATACACGAGTTGCAAGGTTTGGCACTATCAATTACAATGGAATAATCCTATAGTCAATTAGAACAATTAGACAACAACGATTATGGCTTATAAACAAGATAATAAGAAAACCGGTTTTTCTAAAATATCAATAGGATTGGCATCACCAGACGAGATTATGTCTTTGTCAAGTGGAGAAGTCCTAAAACCGGAAACAATTAACTACCGCACCTACAAACCAGAACGTGATGGTTTGTTCTGTGAGCATATCTTTGGTCCTACACGTGACTATGAGTGCCATTGTGGTAAATACAAGCGTATCCGTTACAAAGGAATCGTTTGTGAGCGTTGCGGTGTTGAAGTAACTGAGAAGAAAGTCCGCCGTGAGCGTATGGGACATATCAAATTGGTAGTTCCTGTTGCTCATATTTGGTACCTCCGTTCTTTGCCAAGCAAAATGGCCGCTTTGTTAGGTGTACCAACCAAGAAAATGGATTCTGTAGTGTACTATGAGAAGTACATTGTGATTCAAGCAGGTATTCTTAATGGAGCTGAGATAGGTGATGAGATAGTAGAGGATAAAATGCTTTTGGATGAGGAGCAATACGAAGAGTTGATGGCTCGTTTGCCAGAAGATAATCAAATGTTGGAAGATAGCGACCCAGACAAGTTCATCGCGAAGATGGGTGCTGAAGCTATCTATGACATGTTGAGCGCTATCGATTTGGATAAACTTTCCTTCGAATTGCGTGACCGTGCCAACAAAGATTCTTCTATGCAACGTAAGACTGAAGCTTTGAAACGTTTGCAAATCGTAGAGTCTTTCCGTGCTAGCAAAGGTAAGAATCGTCCAGAATGGATGATACTACAAGTGATTCCAGTTACTCCTCCTGAGTTACGTCCATTGGTACCATTGGATGGTGGTCGTTTCGCAACATCGGACTTGAATGATTTGTATAGACGTGTGATTATACGTAACAATCGTCTAAAACGTTTGATGGAAATCAAGGCGCCAGATGTGATTTTGCGTAACGAAAAACGTATGTTGCAAGAGGCTGTTGACTCATTGTTTGACAACTCACGCAAAACAACTGCTATCAAGTCAGAAGCTAATCGCCCATTGAAATCACTTTCAGATTCATTGAAAGGTAAACAAGGACGTTTCCGTCAAAACCTATTGGGTAAACGTGTTGACTATTCTGCACGTTCAGTAATTGTGGTAGGTCCAGAGTTGAAGATGCATGAGTGCGGTCTTCCTAAGGATATGGCGGCTGAGCTATACAAACCATTTGTTATTCGTAAGTTGATCGAACGCGGTGTAGTGAAAACCGTTAAGTCAGCTAAGAAGATTATCGATAGAAAAGAAACCATCATTTGGGAGATTCTTGAGCACGTGATGGAAGGACACCCAGTATTGTTGAACCGTGCTCCTACATTGCACCGTCACGGTATCTTGGCATTCCAACCAAAAATGATTGAGGGTAAAGCTATACAATTGCACCCATTGGCATGTGCTGGTTTCAACGCCGACTTCGACGGTGACCAAATGGCAGTGCACCTCCCATTGGGTAATGAGGCTATACTTGAGGCACAATTGCTCATGTTAGGTTCACACAATATTTTGGACCCTGCAAATGGTAACCCAATCACGGTACCTTCACAAGATATGATTTTGGGATTGTATTATATCACCAAAGAACGTGAAGGCGTCAAGGGAGAAGGATTGGCATTCTACTCTCCAGAAGAATGTGAAATCGCTTTGAACGAAGGTAAGGTGGATATCCATGCGAAAGTAAAGGTTCGTATTCAAGATCCTATCACTGGCAAAGCATCTTTGGTAGAGACCACTCCAGGTCGTGTATTGGTAAATTATTATGTACCAGAAGAGGTGGGATATCAAAACGTAACTTTGAACAAAGGTGCGGTTAGAAAAATCATCTCAAACGTTATCAAGACTTGTGGAGTAGCTCGTACAGCGAAGTTCTTGGATGATATCAAGGACTTAGGTTATAAGATGGCTTTCAAGGGCGGCTTGTCATTTAATTTGAATGATATTCTCGTACCAGAAGAGAAGGCTGAACTCGTAGCGAAAGGTAATGCTGAAGTAGAGCAAATCACTGAGTTGTACAACTATGGTGAGATGGGTGACGACGAACGTTATAACAACGTTATTCAAGCATGGAATAAGATAGACAACGCAGTTACCACTGTGCTGATGAAACGCATGAAAGAGGCAGACCAAGGTTTCAACTCTGTTTACATGATGATGGATTCTGGTGCCCGTGGTTCACAATTGCAGATCAAACAGTTAGCAGGTATGCGTGGTTTGATGGCTAAACCTCAAAAAGCAGGTTCTACTGAAGGTCGTCAAACCATTGAAAACCCAATTCTTTCGAACTTTAAAGAAGGTCTATCAGTGCTTGAGTACTTCATCTCTACGCACGGTGCTCGTAAAGGTTTGGCCGATACCGCTTTGAAAACTGCCGATGCGGGTTATTTGACTCGTCGTCTCGTGGACGTTTCTCATGATGTTATTATCAATGATGAGGACTGTGGTACATTGCGTGGTTTGACAGCACGTGCTATCAAGCAAAATGACCATGAAGTAGCTTCATTGACACAACGCATCTTAGGTCGTGTAAGTGTACATGATATCTATGATGTTGAAGGTAAACTGATCGTAGCTGCTGGTGATGAGATTCGCGAAAATCACTGCGAAGCAATCAAGGAAGCTGGTATAGAAGAAGTTGAAATACGTTCAGTACTCACTTGCGAGAGCAAGCGTGGTGTATGTGCGAAATGTTATGGTCGCAACTTGGCAACACGTCAAATGGTTCAACGTGGTGAGGCTGTGGGTGTGATTGCTGCACAAGCTATTGGTGAGCCTGGTACACAGTTGACACTTCGTACCTTCCACACCGGTGGTGTCGCTGGCAATGCTACCACACAAAACACCTATGCGTTACCAAGAAATGGTCGTGTTGAAATAGATGACCTACGTACTATTACAACGGATGCCGGTGAGGTAATTGTTGTTAGCCGTTTGAATGAACTCCGTTTGGTGGACCCAACGACAGGTGTTGTTTTGACAACCTTCAATATTCCATATGCTTCTAAACTCTTTGTTACACCAGGTGAGATGTACGAAAAGGGTAAAGTGGTTTGTGAATGGGATCCTTACAAGGCTTCATTGGTTATCGAACAAAGCGGTACACTCCAATATGAAGACGTGATAGAAGGTTTGACTTCCAAGACCGAGACAGATGAACAAACAGGTAAGAACGAAGTTTATATTACTGACTCAAAGGATAAAACGAAATTCCCAACAGCTCATATCTTGGATGCATCTGGCAATATCGTTCGCACATACAACTTGCCTGTGAAAGCAATGCTTGTACATAATGATAAATCCGAGGTTAAAGCAGGTGACTTGTTGTTTACCATTACTCGCTCATTCGGTACAGCAGGCGATATCACGGGTGGTCTTCCACGTGTTACTGAGTTGTTTGAGGCACGTAATCCTTCCAATCCTGCTATCGTTGCAGAGATTGATGGTGAGGTTTCCTTCGGTAAGATCAAACGTGGTAACCGCGAGTTGACTATTACCAGCAAGTTGGGAGAGGTGAAGTCATATTTGATTCCATTGTCAAAACAAATCTTGGTTCAAGAAGGCGACTATGTACGTGCAGGTGTGGCATTGTCTGATGGTGCGATTACACCTAATGACATCTTGGCTATCCAAGGTCCAACAGCAGTACAAGACTATATCGTAAACGAAGCACAATCTGTATATCGTTTGCAAGGTGTAGAAATCAACGACAAGCACTTTGAGATTATCGTGCGTCAAATGATGCGTAAGGTAGAGATTCAAGAGGCAGGTGATACTCGTTACTTGGAGAACCAAATCGTTGATAAACTTGACTTCTTGGAGGAGAACGACCGTATATGGGGTAAGAAAGTTGTCGTTGATGCTGGTGATAGTGAAGTACTACACGAAGGTCAAATCGTAACAGCTCAACGCCTACACAACGAGAACTCATCCCTACGTCGCCGTGATAAGAAATTGGTTGTAGCAAGAGATGCTATGTGCGCAACAGCATGCCAAATCTTACAAGGTATTACACGTGCTGCTTTAGGTACCAAGTCCTTCATGTCTTCTGCATCATTCCAAGAGACTACCAAAGTACTCAACGAGGCAGCTATACAAGGCCGCGTAGATTACTTGGAAGGAATGAAAGAAAACGTTATCTGTGGTAACCTCATTCCTGCAGGTACTGGTTTGCGTGAGTTCCAAAAATTGTCTGTGCACAATGCAGAGGAATATGCACAAATACAAGCAGCCCGCGCAGCAGCAGAAGCTCGTTTGAACGAAGAATAATCGAAAGATAGTAACGATAACAAAAACAGCGTGACCAATAAGGTTACGCTGTTTTGTTTTGTTTTTCTATTCTATGGCTCTACTTATGCATAGAAACGCAAGTGGGAGAAAATACTCCTATGAATACAGCATAAGACATGTACGAAATAAACGATGTAAGAGTGTGTTTATGTGTCTATATGCGCATGTTCGTGCGTGCGTCTGTGTATGCGCGTGTATCAGTTTTTGTATGTACCTAACGATTTTTGCTGTTCAAAAGGTTTCTCTAACTCTCTATGGCTTGTAGGCGATTTTCCATAGCAAACATCTCATCTCTAAGTTTGGCAGCTTGTTTGAAGTCCATGTCTTTAGCCGCTTGAAACATCTCTCTGCGCTTGTTATCAATCGCTTTTTTCAGTTTCTTAGGCTCCATTGTTTGCCAATCTGCGTCTTTCCAACCTTTGCTTATGGATTCTTGTAGTTGTTTTTGTTTTTCTTCAGCATCGTGGTATAGCAAAGTCAATGGACTATTGTCAGAGGATTTGCGTACAGGAGTAGGTGTGATGTTATGTTCTTGGTTGTATAGTATTTGTTTTTCTCTTCTTCGCAGTGTTTCCTCAATGGTTAGTCGCATAGATTTGGTGATGTGGTCACCATACATGATTACTTTGCCCTCTACGTGCCTTGCTGCTCGTCCAGCTGTCTGTGTTAAGGAACGGTGGTCTCGCAAGAAACCTTCTTTGTCAGCATCGATGATAGCGACCAAACTAACTTCTGGTAAGTCTAATCCCTCGCGAAGCAAGTTCACACCCACCAATACATCATAGACACCTTTTCTGAGGTCTTCCATTATCTTGACCCGTTCAATGGTATCTATATCGGAATGGATATAGGCAGACTTAACGCCATATTCGCGTAGATAGGAGTCCAACTCTTCTGCCATGTTCTTGGTAAGGGTGGTGACTAATACACGTTGTTGCTTTTCTACTCGTAATTGTATTTCTTCCATCAAGTCGTCCACTTGATATTGTGTTGGACGTACTTCTATCTCTGGGTCCAAAAGTCCAGTGGGGCGAATCAGTTGTTCTACAACGATGCCGTCCGATTTGTCCAATTCATAATCATTAGGAGTTGCGCTTACGTAGACAGTCTGCCCCGTTTTTTGTTCCCATTCATCGAATGTGAGAGGTCTATTATCTCGTGCTGCGGGAAGCCTAAATCCATACTGAATCAGGTTGTCTTTTCGCGCTTTATCTCCCCCATACATCGCCCTTATTTGTGGAATGGTAACGTGGCTTTCATCTACTATCACAAGCATGTCAGAAGGGAAGTAATCCAACAAACAATAAGGGGGCGTCCCAGGTTCTCTGCCATCAAAATAACGACTATAGTTTTCAATGCCAGAGCAATAACCAATCTCTTGTATCATTTCCAAATCATACTTGACGCGTTCCTCCAATCTTTTGGCATAGAGACTCTCGCCTAATTCTTCAAAATGGAGTACTTGTTTTTCTGTATCAACCTTTATTTGTTGGAATGCTGCTTGCATTCGTTCTTGGGATGTGCAGAAGATGGTTGCTGGGTAGATGTTGATATGCTGAAAAGAGATCGTTTTTTCTATAGTTTCTTGGGTATTGATATCTTGTCCAATAGTAGCTATCGTAGAACTGATATGGTCTATTTCATTTCCCCAAAATTCAATGCGTATTACTTGTTCAGCGTATGCAAGATAGATGTCCACGGTATCTCCTTTGACGCGAAAACATCCCCTTTTGAGCTCGATATCATTTCTAAGGTATTGTGCTTCCACCAATTTATGTAGCAGGTCGTCCATCGGCATGATGTCGCCTTGCTGGAGTGAGATACAGTTTTGTGAGAAATCTTGTGGACTTCCAATGCCGTATAGGCAACTGACCGAACTGACTACGATAACATCTTTTCTACCCGATAGGAGTGCGGCGGTTGCACTCAAGCGCAAGCGATCGATTTCTTCGTTGATGCTTAGGTCTTTTTCTATATAGGTATCGGTAGAAGGGATGTAGGCCTCTGGCTGGTAGTAGTCGTAGTAACTGACGAAATACTCTACAGCATTGTTGGGAAAGAAACTTTTCATTTCCGAGAACAACTGAGCGGCCAACGTCTTGTTATGACTAAGGATAAGGGTAGGCCGATTCACTTGCGCAATGACATTCGCCATTGTGAAGGTTTTTCCACTACCGGTTACTCCTAACAATGTTTGGGCGGGAGCTCCCATCCGAATGCCTTCTACAAGTTTTTGTATGGCTTGAGGTTGGTCTCCTGTAGGTTGGTATTGGGATGATATGGTGAATCTATCATTCATTAGAAACGAGACAATTGTCCAATAGTTCTTCTATTTGTTTTTTGTCCATATGTTGTCCTATGAATACAATTTTCTGCATTCTATCTCCGCAAGTGTCGTCCCAATCGCGTTGCAGTTGTTTATCATAGGCAAGTTGTTGCATTAGTTCCTCTTGTGGCATGGTTGCAAACCAAGCTCCTGCCTCTTTGATTTGGAATTGCTTACCGGCTTGTTCAAAAAGAAAACACATATCGTTTTGCGTGCTAAACCAACACATTCCTTTGGCGCGAATGACTTGTTTGGGCCATTGTCTTGCAACAAACTCATCGAAACGATTGATATCCATTGGTTTTCTTCTGTAGTAAACAAAAGTAGTTATGCCATATTCGTCCGCTTCTCCATGATGTTCGTGGCAGTGTTCATGACAATGTCCATGGTGATGATGCCCATGCCCGTGCTCATGTTCATGGTGTTCATGTTCATGCTCATGCTCATGATGATGATGTTCATGTTCATGCTCTTCTTCACTTTCCTCTAATTGTTGAATCCAAGTAGCCGATGTGGCTACTTCGTCGAAGTGGAAACTATGGGTGTGTAAGATGAGGTCCAAGTCTATGTCGCAATAGTTGCATTCGATGATACGTGCCTTGGGTTGGATAGCTTTGATGATGTGTTTGATTTGCTCTGCTTCTTGTTCGCTTACTTCATCGATTTTGTTTAGTAGTATGGTGTTACAAAATTCTATTTGTTCTATCACCAACGATGCGAGGTCTTCTTCTGGATTGGGATTGTGAACCAGTTCGTGTCCGTTGGAGAATTCGTCCCTTATTCTCAGTGCATCCACTACTGTGACTACAGCATCCAATGCAGGTACACCGTCTTTTATCAATTGAGGCGCCATGGTGGGCATGGAGCAGATCGTTTGTGCTATAGGGGCGGGTTCGCAAATACCGCTTGCTTCGATGACAATATAGTCGAACATGTTGCTTGCTACCAGTTCATGCAGTTGCTCTATGAGGTCTGTTTGGAGTGTACAACAAATACAACCATTTTGTAGTGCAACAAGACTATCTTCTTGTTGATTAACAACGCCTCCTTTTTGGATAAGTTCAGCATCTATGTTTACCTCGCCCAAGTCGTTGACGATGACAGCAAATCGAATGCCTTGTTTGTTGGTCAAAATGCGATTGAGTAAGGTTGTTTTACCGCTTCCAAGGTATCCTGTGAGCAAGAGTACAGGCACTTGGTTTATTGTAGAAGTTGTGTGATTCATATAGGTTCTATTGATAGTTGTTATCTTATGCAATGATGACCATCGTTGCGCCAAATCCGTATTGGGCAAATGATGCATCGTGGTATTGGCAAGTAGGGTAGGCTTTGTCCAATTCTTTATTGATAGCTGCTTTGAGAATTCCTTCTCCTTTGCCGTGTATAAAGACTATCTTTTGTCCACGATTCTTTATATTGTTGCGCATGGTCTTATGGAAGGTAGATAATTGGAGTTCCAGTATCTCTCCTCGTTGCATGTTTTGCCAATGGTCAACCAATTGTGCAATATGCAAATCAACCTCAAGGATGTTATCTTTTTTAGCCTCTTTCTTACCTTTGGCAGCTGTATGTGCTATGTGTGCAGTACCTTCTTCTTTGCTCTTCTTATCCCCTTCGCTTGGTAGGGTAGTTTCTCTTTCATGTTGGATAGGTGTGGCGGCGATTACAACAATCTGTTGTGCTGGCATAGGGATATCAAAACCATCTTCATCTTGTACATATACAAGGTTTTGTTTTGTATCTATTTTTACTACAATGCCTTCTCCCACCGAATCCAAGAAGCGTACTTTGTCCTGGATGTGTATATCAGTTATTTTAGCCATTTGATTGATTGTATTTGTCTGGATTCAAAGGAAACACTCGATAGACTATTCTGAATGAGTCTTGATTCCAACTGGTACTTGTTATTTTGAATTCTCCTATTTCAGCTGTTGAAGCAACGTGTTGTCCTATACATAAACAGGTGTCATAGTCTCCGATACGAACCAATCGAAGGCATTCGCTTGCTTGCTGTGGAAGTCGCTCAATGGGAACATCGGCGGGCACTTCCTCTCGTTTAATATACTGGAAGCTAACAGGTAAATCGGCTTGTATCAGTAGATTGATGGTTTGTTCTATTTGTTCTATTTGTTCTGTCGTTGGACAATGCGTAAGAGCAAAGTTAATCTTGCTTTTCTTTCGTTCAATATGGGTATTGTTGCTACGTTTGCATCCAAACATCCTACACATGGTTTGATTGAGTAGGTGTTCCGCCGTGTGTGCAGGTGGAAATTCCGATTTGTTGTGCGTATTAAATACTAACTCGTCCATAGCCTATCATTATTAGATGCAAAGATACAACATTTCACGTATATTTACAACAAAAAAGAGACCCGCGGGTCTCTTTTTTGGTATGTATTAGGAAATGGATTATTTTACCATTTGTCCTTGTACGTTGTACATTGCGTTGTTGCGAATGATGTAGAGGTTACCATTGATGATAACTTTCTTCACGTCATTAGCGTTGTTGAGGAGGGTTTCCAAGTTGGTTGTTTGCTCTGGAATCTCTGGAAGGTCGATAAGTTCGATGGTGAGATCACGAGCCAACAATACTTTCTTTGCACCTTCAATCTCAACTACAGTAGCATACATGCAAGCAGCTTCAGTAACAGCAGCAGTTGCTACGAGGTCTTGTACTTCAGTTGCAGTAGCAATACCAGCGGTAACGTTCAACACTTTCACGCCTGTGAGTGAAGGGATAGTCATGATGGTTTGCTCGTCAACGGTAGCAAAGGTGAAACCCTTAGCGCCCATATAGGTGTCAGCCATTGTAGCTGCGGCTGCAGAAATAATTTGTAGTCCAGGGAGAACAGTTACCCATTCTGTAGGTGCGCAAGTTGCACCACTCCAAATGAAGTTGTCAGTAGCAGTAGGAGCTGCAGTTAGGTACACACCTTCGGTAGCGGTCCAAACAGGAAGATCTCTGTTGTAACCTGTGTTTGCCTTAGTAGCAACAGTATCAGTAATTTGCATAACGCCCATACGACTTCTGTTGCCAGAGCCTTGAGTGTAAGCACGTGTTACAAGTTTACCAGATGCAAGTGTACCGTTGTAAGCAAGCATATCTACAGTAGCATTACCAAAGTTACCAGCAGCAAAGTTTTCGTTGCCACCTACCAAGTCATCTGTGTCAATCCAGATTGCACCTGTACCATCAGCATTCCATTTGTAGATGAGAGGTTGTTGGTCTTCTGTCTTGGTTGTTGTTACGTGCTCACTATTGATACCGAGAAGAACACCATCTCCTGTAAGTGCAATGTCTGCAAGAGGCATTACAACTCCCTTAGAACCTACAGCTTTGCAGAAATCGGTGTTGTAGATCGTTTGTACTTGACCTGCAAAGTCTGCTTTTACGAGAGTAGGAACGAGGTTAGTATCGGTTGCCAATACATAGATACCCTCGTTGTTAGCAAGTACACGGCGAACGTTGAGTCCAGCCATGAGTTCTGTCATATCTTTGCTAATCCACTTAGCATACAACGTTACGTTTTGTTCTGGGAACATTTGTGTTACAGGTTTTCCTGTGAACGCTGCGTTGTCATACCAACCGCCGAAGAAGTAACCCTCTTTGTAAGGAGCAACCAAGTCGGTTGTATCTTCTACTGAAGCAGGGTTGCCGAAGGTGTAACCCCAAGCTTGAGCAAAGGCAGCAGGAGTACCAGCTACTGTATAGTCTGCAGATGCAGGCCATTTGGTGTGTTTAGGTGATTGGAGGAAGAATGCACAAAGCTCTTTACGTGCAATACCATCCGTAGTAGCGTCTGAAATGGTAGCGCTCATGCCTTGAGCTACGCGAACATCGGTCACATATTTGGTCAACCAACCCCATTCAAAAGTAGAGTCATTGATCCATGTGTTGAGAATGAAATTAGTAGAATAAGTAGCACCTTGAATAAATGGTTCTTGATAAGCGCAAGCGCCTAATGCAGCAAATTCGTCCACCCATGTGCCAACTGTACCTTTGCCATCTGCAGGAGCAGCTGTCATGTCAACGTGATATTTGATAACGCCACCTTCAAGTTTAACCCATTCAGATGTTTTGTTGGTATAAGCGTTCCAATCTTGTTGGAAAGCCAAGCACATTTCACCTTGTGTTGCCCAACCTTTAGGGTTGAATAAACCACCGTTCAACTCATATTTGTAAGTAGGAGCAGGACCAAATTTACCTTCAAGTGAGATGTTGGTTCCGTCGAATGTAACGGTAACGTCTGACAATTTTTGTACTTCAAATACAATGTTGCCATCGTTTGAACCTTTAACATTTTCTACTGCAGGTTTGAGGTTAGCAAATCCCCAACTGTGATCCCAATTACCTGTGGTGACTTTCATTTGATACTCCTCACCAGCTTGCAAGCCAACGAAAGTATGTGAATAAGTCTTAGTTGAATCATCGTAGGTCATCTTAATCTCTTTTGCAGACCATCCACCACCGCCTACCAAGTTGCCTGTACCAGTCAAGTAGTAATCTGGGATTGTAGTAGGAGGAGTGTAAGTTGACCAAGTAACATTAGCATTGTTCCATTGTCCATCATTGATAGCACAGCAGTTTTCTGCTTTACCTTTAACAGTTAAATCAACTGTTTGATCCCATCTGCTATCCCAAGACAATGCACTTTTTGCAGGGTTCATGCGGCAGAAAATAACGGTAGGATACTTGTCACCAATCTCAGCGGTGTAAACACCTGGATCGTTGGCAACTGCAGTCATTTTTACCCAGCCATTTTGACTTGTGCTATTGTCAAAATAATACGCAGCAAACCAAGCGTTTCCTTGAGTCCAATTGGAATTGGGCTTGAGATAGAAAGTCTTTGCACTCATAGAAAGAACACAGAAGAGTGCAAACAAAATAGTAGAAATTTTTCTCATGATAATAAAAGTTAAATAAAATAAATTGGGTTAATTTTTATAACGTTGTTTTGTAGTTATCAAAAACAAGTAATGTTCACTTGAACGTGCAAAGATAATGTTTTTTTTTAATTGTTGCAAAAAAAAGTTTGTTTTTTAAAATAAGGAGACCATACTAAACTGTTTTTTTATGTAACGAACCCAGTGATAGATGATAATTAAAACTTATGGATTCGCATAAATTATAATTCTTATCTCCCATTCGGCTTGAACGTTTAATCAGAGCGAATTTTCTTAATTCATAACCCTTAATTCATAATTCATAACTCATAGTTCATAATTATTCTTATGGTATAGCAAGGGTATAGCAAGGGTATACGTGACCGTCGGTAATGGGTCAATGAATTGAGGAAGTGTGTGCGTTGATTTTATGTTTCCATGGCGGGCGGAATGAGTTGTCATGTGTGATTGGTAATGGGTAAGTTACGATTTCTCCAAACACTGTTTCCGTTTTATAAATTTGCATATCCACTAAAATACTCGTATCTTTGCAAAGTAATTTAAACTTAAGGGAGTTCATATGTTTTCAGGAATAGTAGAGAAAATGGCCCAAGTGGTCAAAATACAAGAGGAGCAAACGAATAAACATTTCACATTGCGCACACCGTTTGCCGAGGCGCTAACGATAGACCAGTCCATTGCGCATAATGGTGTTTGTTTGACCGTGGTTGAGATGCAGGGAGATGAATATGTGGTGACAGCTATGCAAGAGACGCTCAATCGCTCCAACTTGGGTGTGTTGCGTGTAGGTGATTGGGTGAATGTAGAGCGTTCAATGCGTTTGGATGGACGTTTGGATGGTCATATTGTGCAAGGACATGTGGATCAAGTGGCGAAGTGCATTGAGAAAAAAGAAACAGATGGTAGTTGGTACTATCGTTTCGAATATGCTACCAGTCCAGAAATGATAAGCCGCGGTTACTTCTGTGTAGATAAAGGTTCTGTGACTATCAATGGTGTGAGCCTGACGGTATGTGAACCTGATGTAGTAGGGGATATGGGATATGTAAGTGTCTGCATCATTCCTTATACGCATGAAGAAACCAACTTCAAATACATTGAAGTGGGTAGTGTGGTGAATCTTGAATTTGATATCATAGGTAAGTATATTTCTCGAATGCATCAGCTGCTCAAATAATATATTTGGTATTTTGAAATATTTTACGTACCTTTGTCGGCAATTTGCGAATAGTGAATATTAACAAAAAGATTGAATAATGGATAAGATTAGTTATGCTATTGGCCTTAGTATGGGTCACAATTTGATGGGAAGTGGAGTGACTTCTCTCAGTTATGCTGATTTGGCAGCAGGAATACAAGATGTATTGGAGAAAAATCAACCAAAGGTTTCGTATCAAGAGGCACAAGTTCTTTTGAATAAATTCTTTACAGAACTTGAGGAGAAGATAGCTGGTGAACAAAAGTCTGCTGGTGAGGCATTTTTGGCTGAGAATGCCAAGCGAGCTGAAGTAAAGACCACAGAGAGTGGTTTGCAATACGAAGTATTGGAGGCTACCATCGGTCAAAAACCTAAAGCAACAGACAAAGTGCGCGTACACTATGAAGGTACATTGATCGACGGAACCGTATTTGACAGCAGCTACAAGCGTGGCGAAAGCATCACTTTTGGTTTGAACCAAGTAATCAAAGGTTGGACCGAAGGATTGCAACTGATGTCTATAGGCAGTAAATACAAACTCTACTTGCCATATCAATTGGCTTATGGTGAGCGTGGCGCAGGTGCAAACATTCCTCCTTACGCTACATTGATTTTCACCGTAGAGCTACTCGGAATTGAATAAAAAACAATGTAACAACAAAGATTAATAACAATGAAAAAATTAGCTATTATCATCATTGCTTCAATGGCAATGATCTCATGTGGAAACACCTATACTGGTAAGACAGTAGAACTCACAAACCAAAATGATAGTATGAACTATGCATTGGGGTTGGTGAATGGTGCACAAATGAAGATGTATCAACTCCGCAATGATTCTTCTTTGGAGACTATTACCGAGTTCATCGACGCGCTCCAACGTGGTTATGACGGTAAAATAGAAGAGTTGAGCGAAGCTGGTAGTATCGGTCGTAATATCGGTCAAGCTATTAAGAACGCTGAGAAAACAGGTTTGGCAGACAACCCTGCATGGGCGATCAACCAAAAGATTTTCTTCCAAGGCTTAGTAAATGGTTTGCGCCATGATACTACTGTGATGAAAGCAGAAGATGCGCGCAATTATTTCCAAGCTCAATATCAAGCTTCTTCTTCCCTCAACGATAGCGTTGCACCTGGCAAAGTAGTAAAAGGTAAGTGCATTAACAAAGTACAAACCATCGCATTAAAGAACC
>ERZ808048.113-NODE-113-length-16213-cov-3.948686_pt1 | contig 16213 bp, 16 predicted proteins | sample MGYA00380197_ERZ808048 | MGnify/ENA primary metagenome ERZ808048 (study PRJEB31490, sample SAMN06133377) | cow dung metagenome | isolation source: M1 | host: cow | place: China: Chengdu | collected 2015-05 ... | reverse complement strand
CACATATTAATAAAGGAACTCTGTTTAAAAAATATTTACATATAATTTTATCTCTCCTAATATCTTCTTTTGCATTGGAGGTATTTTCTCAGGATATTGTCTCATTACCACTTGAGACAGATACTTTAATCACTTCTGAGAAAAAACCAGAAGTAAAAAAGAAGAAATCTAATGCTATAGAGTCTGATATCACATATAGCGCCAAAGATTCCATTATAATGGTGGGAAATGACGTGGCTATACTATATGGGGATGCTGTGGTGAAATATCAAGGCATGGAGTTGAAGGCAGAGTACATTAGACTAAGTCTTGATAGCAATATTGTGTATGCTTCTGGTGTGATGGATTCTACCGGAAAATATGTTGGTACACCTGTTTTCAGAGATGGCTCTGAGGTGATTGAATCAAAATCTATGAAATATCATATCAAAACCAAGAAGGGTTTTGTGTATGGAACTGTTACTCAACAGGGTGAGGGATATGTGCAATCTGAAAAGACCAAGAAGGTGGACGAAAATATTTACTGCCTGCAAAATGGTAAATATACCACTTGTAACAATCACGAACATCCTCACTTCTATTTTGCGCTTACAAAGGCAAAAATGAAACAAGGTAAATATATTGTTTCTGGTCCTGCATATATGGTGATAGAAGATGTTCCCACTCCGTTTGCATTGCCTTTTGGGTATTTCCCTGTAAATCAGACATATTCTTCTGGTATTTTGTTCCCAACATTGGGTGATGAACTCAATAGAGGTTTCTATGCCAGAGGTTTGGGGTATTATTTTGCCATTTGTGATTATTTAGACCTTGCTATTACCTCTGATATTTATTCAAAAGGTTCGTGGGGGTTGTCTATGTCTTCTAGTTATAAATGGAGATACAAATTTAGCGGTAAGTTCAATTTGAGTTACATTAGTAATGTGTCGGGAGAAAAATATACTCCATCTTATAAGAAAACCAATGACTTTAGACTTTTGTGGTCGCATACTCAAGACCCAAAAAGTAGTCCGTATACCACATTCTCGGCAAGTGTAAATTTCTCTACATCAAGTTATTCGCAAAACGATGTGGATAGTTATTACAATCCTTCTATATTGTCTCAGAATACCAAAAGTTCTACAGTTACATTAACTCAAAAGTTCCCAGACAGTCCTTTTACTCTGTCTATGAGTATGTATGTAAACCAAAGAACATCAGACTCAACCATAAACTTACAGTTGCCAACATTGAGTTTGAGTATGAGTAGACAATATCCGTTTAAGAGAAAGAAACCTGTTGGCAAGGCCAAATGGTATGAAAAGATTGCGCTCACATACAATATGAACCTTACAAACAGTACTACTGCCAAGGAAAGTGAGTTTAAAGATATGCAATACCTAAGAGACTGGAAGGTGGGTATGAAACATTCATTGCCAATTTCTGCTTCTTTCACTCTGTTTAAGTATTTGAATATGAATATCTCTATGAACAACAACCTGAAATGGTACTTCCAAAGAATAGACCAAAGATGGGAAGGTGATGTGGATGGTGCTGTGGCTAGAGATACAACATACGGTTTTTATAATATTTATCAAGCAAATGTTTCTGTAGGTTTCCAAACTCAACTCTTTGGTTTCTATACATTTAAGAGCAAAAGTGGAAAGAGAATGCCTATATTTAGACACAAATTGGTACCTTCTGTAAGTTTCTCTTATACTCCAGATTTTGGTCATGAAAGATGGGGATATTGGGGCTCTTATGAGAGACCTGCAAGTGATGGAACTACCCAAACTGTGTATTACGACCGTTATGCATCGGGAGTGTATGGTGGTTCGCCAGCAAGAGGACGTGCAGCTGCTATTTCGTTCTCTGTGTCCAACAACTTAGAAATGAAATATTGGGGCGCAAAGGATACCACAGATACGGGTAAGAAAGTTACTATTATAGACAACTTTAGTTTTGGTACGTCGTATAACTTTGTGGCCGATTCGCTTAATTGGTCCAATGTGAATGCAAATCTGCGGCTTAAGTTTTTTGATAAGTTTAGTCTAAACCTTGATATGGAGTTTGACCCATATACTTATCAATATAATAGTTTTGGCAACCCTGTGAGGGTGAATGTCTCTCAGTTTGAAAAGAATAAGGTGTTGTTTAGGCTTAAGAGCACCGGTACGTCGTTTGGCTATACCTTTAGTAATGAGACATTTAAGCGAAAAAATAAAAAGGTAGAAAAACCAAAGACAGAGGATTTTACTTCTGAACTTGAAAATACTATAGATGGACTTAGTCCGCTTGATGATAATAGAAACGGACGAATCATAGAAAAGACAGATAAAGAACTTGGTTATCAAGAGTTTAAAGTGCCTTGGAGTCTTTCTATCAATTATAGTGTAAGGTATGGTTATGGAGATTTCAATCCAGAAATAATGGAATATGACCGAGAACTTACTCACAACTTGAGTTTCTCTGGAAATATTAAGTTTACACCAACGTGGTCTGCTTCATTTTCCACATATTATGATATAACAAAAAATTCGTGGAACTATATGAACTGTTCTATAGCAAAGGATTTGCACTGTTGGCAAATGTCTATTAGTTTTGTGCCACTTGGCAAATATAAAACATACGACTTTATGATTGGTGTGAAATCTACCATGCTTAAAGATTTGAAATACGAAAAAGAAAGTGACACTAGTAATCTAATCAACTGGTATTAATTTTATTTATATAATTATGAAAAAAATGTATATTGCGGTTACTTACGATTTATATTGTGGTGAACCAGAAGAATTAATGGAACGTGCAACAGAAAACCAACCATTTACATTCTATAGTGGTGTTGGTATGGCACTTGAGAGATTTGAAAACGAGATTTTAGCAACAGAACTTGATGGTACTTTTGATTTTACTATTCCAGCAGAAGAAGCATATGGTGAATATGATGACGAAGCTGTTGTAACACTAGAAAAAGAAATTTTCATGGTGGATGGTAAAATTGACGAAGAATTATTTGTAGAAGGTAATATTCTTCCTCTTCTTGATAGCGAAGGCAACCGTTTCAATGGTTCAGTTGTGGAATCTGACGAAAAAACAGTAAAAGTAGATTTAAATCACCCTCTTGCTGGTGAAAATCTTCACTTTGTAGGTAAAGTTATAATCAAACGTGAAGCATCTGACGAAGAAGTTGCTAATGCAATGGCTCCTTCTTGCTCTGGTTGCGGTGGCGGTTGCTCTTCTGAAGGTAACTGTTCTTCTTGTGGCTGTGATTGCTCATGTGAGTAAAATTTTAAAATTATGAATTCTTTCGGTAATATATTCCGTTTAACCTGTTTTGGGGAATCTCATGGTAGAGCCTTGGGTGGTGTAATAGATGGATGCCCAGCAGGAGTTTTAATAGACGAGGCCTTTGTTCAAAGTGAATTGGACAGACGTCGTCCTGGTCAATCTGCGCTTACAACCTCTAGAAACGAGGCGGATAAAGTGGAATTTCTTTCTGGTATTTTTGAAGGAAAAACCACAGGTACGCCTATAGGTTTTGTAATCTATAATACAAACCAACATTCAAATGATTATGACAATGTAAAGGATATTTTCCGTCCTTCGCATGCAGATTTTACATATACTCAGAAGTATGGTTTTAGAGATTACAGAGGCGGCGGAAGAAGTTCTGCCAGAGAAACTGCTTGTAGAGTGGTGGCTGGTGCAGTGGCAAAACTTTTGTTGAAACAAGCAGGTTTTTGCATAAATATAAAAGCCGAAATGACAGAAATAGGTGGCGTTTCTGAGAATATCGAAGAAGTCATCCTTAAAGCAAAAGAAAAAGGTGATACCGTGGGTGGTGTCATCACTTGTAACATAAGCGGTGTGCCAGTGGGTTGGGGTGAACCTGTATTTGGAAAACTTCAAGCCAATTTGGCTTCTGCTATGTTGTCTATCAATGCCGCTAAAGGTTTTGAATATGGTATGGGATTTGAAATGGCCAAGAAATTTGGTTCTGAGGTAAATGATATTTTTACTTCTGAAAATGGAAAAATCTCTACACGTACCAATTATTCTGGTGGTATTCAAGGTGGTATCTCAAACGGACAAGATATTTACTTTAGAGTAGCCTTCAAACCTGTGGCAACCCTTCTTAGGGAACAAGAAACTGTGGATAAGGATGGAAATCCTACAGTAGTAAAAGTGCGTGGTCGTCACGATGCTTGTGTGCTTCCTCGTGCAGTGCCTATTGTTGAATCAATGGCAGCTATAGTGCTCGCCGATGCTTACCTTTTAGATAGAACATCAAGATTATGAAAAATTGGGCATTAATAGCAAATAAATATGCTGGTACTCGTTCTACCAAAAATTTTTGGAAGAAAATGGATGAGAAATTCTCCAAAGTGGGGATTGCTGTAGATTATTTCTTTACAGAAAGAGTGGGACATGCCAGAGAACTTGCTGCCCAAATTTTACTAAAGGGTTATACCAAACTTGTCGTAATGGGCGGTGATGGTACTTTTAGTGAGGTAATAGACGGATTGATGAAATCTGGCGAAGACCTGTCTAAACTTAATGTTGGTCTTATACCATTTGGCACGGGCAACGACTGGGGTAGGTTTTGGAATCTTGATAGGGATATTGAAAAATCTATACAAGTGCTCGCTACTGGCAAAGTTGAAACTGTGGATGTTGGTAAGATTAAGTATAACTCTGAGGGTGAGGATATTACAAGATACTTTATTAATGCCTATGGACTTGGTTTTGATGCCAAAGTTCTAGAACTTACAAACAATCTTCAACATACTTTTAAAGGTGCGTCATGGACTTATACTTTGGCATTGTTTATGACTTTATTTAAAAATAGGTCGCAAGTGATGGAGTATGAGTTTGATGGTGGAGAGACTTTTAAGGGCTTGAGTTATACAGCTTCTATGGGCAATGGTTGTTACACTGGAGGTGGGCTTAAACAGACTCCTGAGGCTGTGCCAACTGACGGATTGCTTGATATTATGGTGGTGGAAAATCTTAATTTGATTAAGATTTTAAAGGCTATTCCACTACTTTTCAAAGGTAAACTGTTGGAGCACAATTCTGTACACCTTTATAAATCAAAGAAAATCAAAGTAAAATCTGAAAAGCCTATTATTTCAGAAGTTGACGGCATTCTGCAAGGCTTAACCAACGAAATAGAAGTAGAATTACTCCCAAAACAAATAAACTTTATTAGTTAGAGTTAACTTATCGTAATCCTTTTAGGACGAACTTTGCAATATGATCCTTGCGACTCTTCATCTTGCCTGAAATGTGGCGACGGTTGTATGGAGATTCAAGACCTTTAACTGCATAGAATATCATTAATGTGGCGGTTTCTATACTTTCTATAGTAAATGAACCTTTTTCTACACCTTCTGTAAGAATTTCGCGAAGCATTTTAATTTCCTTCAAGTCTGTACTTTTTCTTGCAATTTCCATAGCCTTAATATCGCTAAAGAAATCTGCACGAAGTGTACCATTGTTTCTTACGATGTCATTAATGGTATCAAGGTGAATGTAGATAAATTCTATGATTTTTTGATCTGGAGTAAGAGTTGAATGCAAAACAGCCTCCAATTTTGAAATCAAGGTAGAAAGTTCTTGCTCTACTACTGCATTATAAACATCTTCTTTTGATTTAAAGTATGTATACAAAGTTCTTCTGCCTTTGTTTGACTCCTCTGCAATATCGTTCATAGTGGCATGTTGCACACCGATGCGTGCAAATACTTTTCTGGCAGATTCAATAAGAAGTAACTTGGTTTTTTGCATACTTTTTAATGTTTATTTTGCACAAATGTGCTGTTTTGTGCAAAAATATAATATAATTTCTTTTTAATCAAGTTTTTAAGCAAAAAAATGATTAAAAATATTATTTTTGCAGTATGAAAAACAAAATTCTCACATATATCAACAAAGAAAACCTGCTTAAAAGGAGAGAAAAAGTGATTGTTACGTGCAGCGGCGGAGCTGATTCTATCTTCTTATTGCATATCCTTTGCAAATTGGGTTTTGAGTGTATTGTGGCGCATTGCAACTTTCACTTAAGGGGTGATGAATCTGATAGGGATGAGAATTTTGTGAGAGATTTTTGTAATAAAGATGGGCTTACACTTCTTGTAGAGCATTTTGATACTACTGCTTATGCCGCGGAAAATAAACTTTCTATTGAAATGGCGGCTCGTGAGCTTAGATACAATTGGTTTGAGAAAATTAGAGCAGAGTACAATGCTGGTGCAATTGCTGTGGCGCATCATAGCGATGATTCTATTGAAACCATTCTTTTAAATCTGCTTCGTGGCACGGGGCTGAAAGGTATTTGTGGTATTCGTCCAAGGAATGGATATATTGTACGTCCACTACTTTGTGTAAACAGAAAAGAGATAGAGGAATATTTAGCGGAGCAAGGTATTGGATATATCACTGATTCTACAAATCTTGAAAACGAATATACTCGCAACAAGATTAGAAATATTGTAATGCCTATCTTGAGGGAAATTAATCCTCAAATAGACTCAGTGATGCTTAGCAATGCAGAAAACTTTGCAGCTGCAGAAAATATCTATAAAAATGTAGTAGAAAAAGAAAAATCATCTGCCGTAACTGTAACAGATGATTCTTATATCGTAGATTTAAAGGTTGTAAACAAGTTTTCTGAGCCTTTTACACTGCTTTATGAATGTCTGAAGGACTTCTCGTTTCATCCTGCTACCATCAAAACTATGCTCACTGCCGAGGGTAATACCGTTTTCAAAACAGGCAAACACGTTGCTCGCAAAGAGAAATCTAAGATTATTGTGAGTTGTTTAGGTTTAATTTAATTGTTAGCTCTTGTTATACGTGCTCCTAGGGCATTAAGGCGTTCGTCTATGGCTTCGTAACCACGATCTATTTGCTCAATGTTGTGAATTACACTCACTCCGTCGGCACTAAGTGCAGCCATAAGTAGGGCAATACCAGCACGAATATCTGGTGAAGTCATTACTGCTGGGCGAAGGTGGAAGTTTTCTCCCATACCTATAATTGTGGCACGGTGTGGGTCGCAAAGAATAATTTGTGCGCCCATGTCTATAAGTTTATCCACAAAGAATAGACGACTTTCAAACATTTTTTGGTGAATTAGCACGCTACCTTTTGCTTTGGTGGCAAGTACAAGGATAATGCTTAATAGGTCTGGAGTTAGTCCTGGCCATGGTGCATCAGAGATGCTAAGGATAGAACCGTCGATATAAGATTCTACTTTGAACAAATCTTGTGCAGGAACTATAATATCGTCGTTTTCTATAATTAGTTTTATGCCAAGTTTTCTGAAACTATCTGGAATAATACCAAGATTTTCTAAAGAAACATTTTTAATTCTAAGCTCTGAGCCTGTCATGGCGGCAATACCAATGAAACTACCCACTTCAATCATATCCGGAAGTACTGTGTGGTTGCAACCTTTAAGTTCTTTTACCCCTGTTATATAAAGTAGATTTGAGCCAATGCCTTCTATTTTTGCTCCCATACTTACTAACATTTTGCAAAGTTGTTGTAGGTATGGTTCGCAAGCTGCGTTGTAAATAGTGGTTTTGCCTTCTGCCATTACGGCTGCCATAATAATGTTGGCTGTGCCAGTTACAGAAGCCTCGTCAAGGAGCATATATGTGCCTTTAAGCTGCTCTGCGGTGATTCTGTATAGAGAATTTTCTGCTTCGTATTTGAATGTTGCACCTAGTTTTGTGAAACCTAAAAAGTGTGTATCCAAGTGGCGTCTGCCTATTTTGTCTCCTCCTGGTTGAGGTAGAATTGCACTTTTGAATCGTGCTAAAATAGGACCAAGCAACATTACAGAACCTCTTAGCGAAGTGCAGCGTTTGTTGTAGTCGGCGCTGCCTATGTAGTCTAAATCTATGTTTTCTGCCTTGAAGCTATATTTGTTTTTGTGTATTTGTTTAACTTCAACGCCCATTTTTTGCATCAAATCTATCAGTTGGACAATGTCTGCTATATGAGGAACGTTGTCCATTATAACTTCCTCTTTAGTAAGCAAGCATGCGCAAATCACTTGTAGTGCTTCGTTTTTTGCTCCTTGTGGGGTAATTTCTCCACTAAGTTTGTGTCCGCCTTCGATTCTAAATGATGCCATAGGTTATTTTTTAACTTTAGGTTTGTTCTTGTTGTTGTTATTGTTGTTGTTTTTCTTCATGTTGATGTTCATTGGTCCAATCAAATCTTTGCCTTCTTTAAGTTTTAGATTGTCTGAACTTAAACTTAATCTGCCGTTTGATAGTTCGTATAAGTCGGCAAAAATTTTGGTATCTTCAACAGAAGCTTCCTTGTTCCACACGATGAAACATTTTTTCATGTGGTTTGCTAAAACAGGAATTAGTTTTATCTCGTTTTCTTCATCTAGACTATTTACTGCCTCTATAAAACGAGGTAGGATAGTGCCATAGTGTCTGTGAGAAACGTGACCTGTTGGATATGGAATTTTTTCTGGTTTGCTTTCTAACTTTTCTGGCTTAACTAGTTCGTATGGGTAGTCGATGTCCAACTGATAGTTTGACATAATAGCCAAGTGGTCCCAAAGTTTGTGTTTGAAGTCGTTTACGTCCCTTAGGTGTGGGAAAAGGTTGCCCATAATGTTGATTATGGTGTGCGCACATTTGGTACGTTCTTCTCTGTCTTCAATGGTCATGGCATATTCCACCATTTGTTGGATGTTTCTGCCATACTCGGTTAAAATAAGTTTGTTTTTATTTGTATAGTATTCCATAATCTAATTTATTTTCTTTTTATACATTAAAAATTGCGAGTAGAGCTCTTCGCGGGATTTTATTTATGATTAACTACAAAAGCTAAACTCACTCCGTTCAGACAACGCTTTTGTTTAACGTTAATCATCTCATAAAATCTATTTCCGCTCATCGCAATATCGCATTTTTAAGTATAAAAATATAAATGTTAAATTCCAAATTACTCGCTTCGCTCGTGATTTTGCTCACGCTCTGCAATGCTTAAGCAAGCTTATCATTGCTCTCGCTTACTCGCAAAATTCCTAACTGGTTCTTTGGAACCGTAACGTGAGCGGCTTTAAGGTAAAATGGCTCAAAGTACGCAACGTCGGCAAAGTCGTTTTTCGCAAATGCGTCTTCGGCTAGCGCTATCATGCTTGTGGCAAGTGGATAAACTTCATCAAGGAAGATTGCATTCTCGTGAGTGATATATGATTTACATTTTGCTGCTCCGTTACCAAAGAAATATACCTTTTGGTCTTTTAAAATATCAGCAAAACTGTTTTCGTCTATAATTTGTGGCTCTGTGGCGCGCACTTCGTTTAGTTTGCTGTCGTAAATGCAACAATAAACTTCCATTCTGCGTGCATCTATCATTGGACACAAAAGTGCATCGTCCTTGATATTGTATTTTTCTTTTGCGTTTTGTGCTATAATTTTAAGCGTAGGAATGGTAATAAGCGGAATATCAGTGCCATAACACAATCCTTTTGCAAATGAAGTGCCTATTCTAAGTCCGGTATATGAACCAGGGCCAATGCTTAGTGCTACTGCGTCTAAATCTTGTGGCTCAAGACCAGCTTCTGCCAATACTTCTTGGGTGAAAACTCCAATTAACTCGCTGTGGTTGTTGCCATTAAAGTTTTCTCTAAAACACTTACATGCTCCGTTTTCTGAGATGCTAACTGAACATACAGTGGTAGATGTTTCTATGTTTAAAATCTTACTCATAGTAATTGTTACTTACGTAGTAAATGACAAAGATAATATAAAAAAATGAATAATTAAGACGAGTATTAATATTTTATATTAAACGTAGAAAAACTTGTATTTTTGGTGTTAGAATGTAATTTTTTTCAGTAACTTTGCCTAATTATAACAAAATTATTGAAATAACTAACAATTTAATATAAAATAAGATGATTTGGAATCCTTCTGTAGAGTGCATGGACAGAGAGTCTATGCGTAAACTACAATCTGAAAGACTTCGTAAGGTGGTGGAAAGAGTATACAATAACTGTGAACCTTACAGAAAAAGAATGGAAGAGGCAGGTGTTACCCCTGAAGACATAAATTCAATAGACGACATCGTAAAATTGCCGTTTACATCTAAAAAAGACCTAAGAGATTATTATCCATTTGGCTTATTATCAGCTCCTAAAGAAGAGATTATTCGTATTCATGCTTCTTCTGGTACTACAGGTAAACCTATTGTGGTAGGCTATACAAAAAACGATATTGCAAACTGGAATGAAGCTGGTGCACGTTGTTTAACTGCGTATGGTTTGGGTAAACAAGATGTGATTCAAGTAGCGTATGGTTATGGTCTTTTCACTGGTGGTCTTGGTGCTCACGGTGCTTGCGAAACAATTGGTGCAATCACAATTCCTATTTCTGCAGGTAACACAGAAAAACAAATGCTAATGATGCACGACTTACAGGCTACAGCGCTTGCTTGTACTCCTTCATACGCATTGTATTTGGCAGAGTCTTTGGAAAAATCTGGTCTAAAAGACAAAATGAACTTAAAAGTTGGCGTATTTGGTGCAGAACCTTGGACTGAACAAATGCGTAAAGAAATTGAAAACAAACTTGGCATTAGAGCTTATGATATTTATGGTTTAACAGAAATTAGTGGTCCTGGTGTGGGTCACGAATGTGAATGCCAATGCGGAACTCATATTTGCGAAGACTTATTCTTCCCAGAAATTATCGACCCAGAGACTGGCGAACGTCTTCCTGATGGCTCTGTTGGTGAACTAGTTTTCACTACTTTAACCAAAGAAGGTATGCCACTTATTCGTTTCCGTACTCGCGACTTAACTCGCCTAATCTATGATAAATGCGAATGCGGACGTACTTCTGTGCGTATGGAAAAAATTATGGGACGTAGTGATGATATGCTTATTATTCGTGGTGTAAACGTATTCCCATCTCAAGTGGAAGCCGTGCTTTGTGAAGTAGAAGAATTTGAACCTCACTTCTTCATTACTGTGGACCGTGTAAACAACACAGATACATTTGATATTGAAGTGGAAGTGAAAGAGCAATACTACACCGACGAAATTAGTGGTATGGTAAAACTTCAAAAGAAACTTGCTGCTAGACTTCAAAGTGTGATTGGTCTTCAACCAAATATTATTTTGGCAGAGCCAAGAAGTATGGAACGTAGCCAAGGTAAAGCAAAAAGAGCATTAGACAAACGTAAATTACAATAAGGAGGATACATTATGACAACATTACAGTTATCAGTTTTCTTAGAAAACAAGACAGGTCGTTTAAACGATGTGGCTAAAGTGTTGGCTGAAGCAGGTATTAATATGACTGCGTTCAGTGTAGCAGACAATTCAGATTTCGGTATTTTAAGAGTGTTGGTATCCGACCCAGAAAAAGCAAGACAAGTGCTTAAAGAAAAAGGTTTTGCTGTGAAACTTACTAACGTGTTGGCACTTCGTATAGGAAACTCTGCTGGTACTCTTTATGGAATTCTTGATAAACTTGCTGAATCTAAAGTTTATATCGAGTATATGTATGCTTTCTCTGAAGGCGAACAAGCTAGCGTGGTAATTCGTCCAAACGACATTGACCAAGCTATTGAAATTTTAAAAGAAAATAAAATAGAATTTGTAGCATAATGGATCCATTAACTCTTGCCATGTTGGGTGGCTCGACGTTGCTTTTATTTAGTGTTGTAGCTAGTAAAACATCGTTCAAGATAGGTGTACCAACACTTATCATATTCCTTGCTATAGGTATGCTTGTGGGGGAAGATGGTTTAGGAATAGAATTTGACGATTATTCTCTAGCACAAACATTGGGTACTCTGGCGTTGAACTTTATCCTGTTCTCTGGTGGTTTGGATACCAATATTTCAAGCGTGAAACCAGTGGCTGGTAAGGGGCTTTCATTAGCAACATTAGGGGTGTTTTTTACGGCACTTCTAGTGGGACTATTTGTTTATTGGATAACAGATTTTACATTCCTTGAATCGTTGCTTCTTGGTGCAATTGTATCTTCTACCGATGCTGCAGCTGTGTTCTCTATTTTCCGTACGCAGAAGGCAGGACTTAAAAGAAAACTAAAAGAAGTGATAGAGTTAGAAAGTGCAAGTAATGACCCTATGGCGTACTTTTTAACTATCACTTTAGTTTCTATTATCCAAGAAGGCGATGCAAATTATTGGCTTTTGCTACCAAACTTTGTGCTGCAAATGTTCCTAGGTGCAGTGCTGGGTGTGGTACTAGGTTACTTATTTGTTAAGCTAATCAATAAAATTAAACTAGATATTAGCGGACTTTATCCTGTGCTTTGTATAGGTATAAATATGTTTGTCTATTCAGCTACCACATATCTAGGCGGTAACGGTTTCTTGGCTATTTACCTATGTGCATTGGTGCTAGGTAATAGTGTACTGGCACATAAGAAAACATTGGTGATGTTCTACGATGGTTTTGCATGGCTGATGCAGGTGGTAATGTTCTTGTCTCTTGGTCTGCTTGTAAATCCTAGTGAAATGTTGCCTTATATTTGGGAAGGTTTGGCAGTGTCTTTCTTCCTAATGATTGTAGCACGTCCACTAGCTTCTGTTATTTCTCTTATTCCATTTAAAATGCCATTAAAAGACCAAGTGTTTGTCTCTTGGTGTGGACTAAGAGGTGCAGTGCCTATTGTGTTTGCTACATTTGCTTTGCTAGCAGATATTCCTGTAGCAAATGAGATTTTCGTCATAGTCTTTTTCGTTGTATTAACCTCTATGCTTATTCAAGGTACTACCTTCGTGAAGTTTGGTAGAAAACTTGGATTGACTAAAAAAGAGGAAGAGGGTAACAAATTTAGTTTCAACGAGGATGGGGATTTTGCTTCTGAACTTAAAGAATTGAGATTTGAGAATCCAGAAAGCGACGGCAAAATGATTATGGATTTAAAATTGCCAGATGGTGCACTGGTAGTGTATGTGAAACGTGGAAAACAATATATTACTCCAACAGGTTCTACAGTTGTACAAATAGGTGATAAAATCCTGATTATGGCAAACGACAAGAAAACCATGGATAGGGTGAGATATTTGTTTTCAAATGAACTTTTAATAGAAGATTTAATAGATGACTAATAAACCTTTGATTTTAATAACTAATGATGATGGCATAGAAGCTCGTGGCATTCACTCTCTTGTGGAGGCTGTGCAGCATCTTGGTGAAGTAGTGGTGATGGCTCCAGATGGTCCTCGCTCTGCTCAATCTAGTGCCATTACCATGAATACTCCTTTGCGTATTTGGAAGCATTTTGAGAAGGATGGTCTTACAATGTATCGTTGCAACGGTACACCTACCGACTGTGTTAAAATAGCCGTATATAATATTTTGGAAAGAAAACCTGATATTATTCTTGCAGGTATTAATCACGGCGACAACACTTCTATTTCTGTGATTTATTCTGGCACAATGGGTGCTGTGTTTGAAGGTTGTGTAGAGGGTGTTCCTTCTATTGGTTTTTCGCTTACCACTCACGACCCTCGTGCAGACTTCTCTGAGGCTATGAAGTATGCTGCCATTATTACCGAAAAGGTGCTTAAAGAAGGTCTTCCAAAAGATATTTGCCTTAATGTAAACTTCCCTGTAGGAACAAAACTTAAAGGTTATAAAGTTGTGCGTCAGGCAAATGCACGTTGGCAAGAACGCTATGTGGTGCGTCAAGACCCAAACAATAATACTTACTATTGGTTAACAGGTGAACTTCACAACAATGAGCCTGATGCAGTAGATACTGATGAGTCTGCTGTGAAAAATGGTTATGCTTCTATTGTGCCATGCCATGTGGATATGACTCATTATGCCACAGTTGAAAAACTAAAATCTTGGGATTATGAAGCTGAATAAGTTTTGGATAGGGTTGGTTACTTGCTTTTTTGCTCCGTTGCTATTGTTCTTGTGCACGTGGACGCCTCTTTCTGGGTCTCCTATTGCTGAACTAGGGCATTGGTATCGTCAACCAGTCTTTATGCAATATCTTATCTTTTGTATGCTCCCAGATTTGGTAATGATCTTTTTAGCGTATAAATCTGATAGTTTTAACTATTGTCGTGGCGGGGTACTTGGAGTAACGCCGTATTTGTGTACGCTTTTTTATCTATTTACTTAATATCGATTTTAAAGGGTGCTTTTGGAGTAAAGTTTATACAATAAAATTCTTTACTTCGCGCTCTTCGCGGGATTTTACTCATTATTGACTACAAAAGCTAAACTCACTTCGTTCAAACAACGCTTTTGCTTAACGCCAATAATTTCTTAAAATCTATTTCCGCTCATCACGAGGCGTACAAATTTTATTGTCTAAACTTACAAATATGAAGTACTATATAGTAGTAGGAGAGGCATCGGGTGATTTGCATGGATCTAACCTGATGAAAGCCATTAAGAGTAAAGATCTTAATGCAGACTTTCGCTTCTATGGCGGCGACAAAATGCAGTCTGAGGGCGGCGTTTTGGTACGTCATTTCCGCGACACTGCTGTGATGGGCTTCATAAATGTGGCACTCAACCTACGTAAAATACTTTCAAATATAGACTTTTGTAAAAAAGACCTTAAGGAGTATAATCCTGATGCACTTATTTTGATAGATTATCCTGGATTCAATCTGAAAATTGCAAAATATGCAAAAGAAGAACTTGGACTAAGGGTGATTTATTATATTCCGCCTAAAATTTGGGCTTGGAAGGAGCATCGTGTGGAGCAGATAAAAAAATATGTGGATGAGGTCTATGCAATATTCCCATTTGAGGTAGATTTTTATGCAAAACACGGAGTGAAGGCCACATACGTGGGTAATCCTTGTGTGCAGTCAATCCTTCAAAGAAATATTACTCCAAAAGAAGAATTCTTAAAGAACAATGCCCTAGAAGATAAACCAATTGTTGCATTGTTGCCTGGAAGTAGGGCACAAGAGGTGAAATCTTCTCTTCCTATTTATAAAGCCCTTTTGGGCGAAAAATTCAAGGATTATCAGTTTGTTTTGGCAGCTACTTCTGCCGTAAAACCAGAGCTTTATAGCGACGCAGGTGACCTTAAACTTGTTTATGACCAAACATACGACTTATTAACATACTCATCTGCTGCAGTGGTAAATTCTGGCACTGCAACGCTGGAGACCGCACTTATTGGCACTCCGCAAGTGGTTTGTTATCACGTTGCTTTTGGCAGACTTGCTTACGCAATTTTCTCTCGAGTGCTTAAAATCTCTCACGTGTCACTGGTAAATATCATTGCCCGAAAAGGTGTGGTAAAAGAACTTTTGGCACATTTCTTCACTGCTGAAAATACCTCAGCTGAACTTGAAAAACTCCTTTTCTCTGCTGAGTACCGCTCTCAAATTCTTTCTGGCTACGCCGAAATCTCCCAAGCTCTTGGCTCTACCATAGCTGCCGAAAAAGCAGCGGAAGAGATAGTAGTAAAGTAGTACAATTTTGGCAATAGATATAGTTAATTGCCGAGAATGTGCTATATATTCATATAAAGTAGTTCCTCTGTTTTATACCAATAGAAGAAAGCTTCTGGGTGTGTCTTTTTAAGTTTATTCAGTTTTGTAGGAAGAGGATCTGTTATAGTTTTGTACTGTCACCTTTAAAAACAAAAGGACACCCCGATAAGGCTAGTGATTCAAGTAGTGAAAATGCTCTAATAGTCTTTTCTACTAATGCAATATCATGTATTTTAAATTGTTTAGCTATATCTGTAATCCATTCTGCAGTTCTACTTTTCTTGTTTATCATAATGTATTGTATTAATTATTTCTTGTACTTTTTCTTTTCGATTGCGCCTAGAGGCATATCTCAATAATTTTTTAAAATTAATATTGTTCCTTTCAAGTGCGTAATCATATATGTTGAATATTTCAGAATCTTGTGTAAAAAGCAATTCGTTATCACCTATAGCATCTACTAGAATTTTTTCTAATCGAGGAACTGTACAACCCTCCACAATAGTTAGTGGAGACTGACTAATAAGTTGTCTTACCACAATAGCATTACTACCTATTAGGTATAAGTCACATTCTTTTTTAGACGGATTAAAAAGAATTTTACGCTCTGGAAAAATTTCCTGTAAGGCATTAAATACAGAATCCATTCCATCTTTTTCCACATCTATCAATGTATAACCTATATTAGGCACGTGTAACATATATGATGATAGTACTTTGGGGCTCCAAATACAAAAGTCTAGTA